>Ga0208917_1001680_pt1 | contig 10962 bp, 18 predicted proteins | sample DEB08_DNA_10_FD_185500 | JGI IMG/M metagenome (GOLD analysis project Ga0208917, IMG submission 185500) | Aqueous microbial communities from the Delaware River and Bay under freshwater to marine salinity gradient to study organic matter... | ecosystem: Environmental > Aquatic > Marine > Coastal ...
TCGAATTTGCCGACAAGATCTATATCAAGGATACTTATTGGAGAATCATCTCAATTAAACTCGATGCGACTTCCGAAGGGCTTACCCAAATCGAACTCGTGAAGGTGTTGGGAGATATTCGGGATTGTGCGTGGCTTCCGTATTCGGTCGATAAGTTCGGACAGTTGACTTTTCAAAACGCAGCCGGCACGACTTCAACATCCGTCCCTCAAAGTTGCTGCGAGCGGTACGGCTATCGTTTCGTGTCTCAAAACGGCGGAGTTCAGGTTTCGGAATGTTGGCAACAATCACAGCAATGAGGAATCTCGACAACCATCGTTATATAGGAGAAGCGATTCAACTCCTCCAGAGCAAGGGCGAGAAGGTAACCGTCCCTCTTTGGTTCAAGGTCTTGGATTGGGGCCTCGCTTCTGTTTATCTCTGTTCGTTCGCATTCGTTTTATACACCCTCGGTAAATGGCTACTCAACAAGATTACATTTTAAAGTTTAGAGCGGATACGGGAGACGTAAACAGCGCGATTCAGGACGTTCAAACCGGCGTAGAAGGAACGTCCGGGGCGGTATCTGGACTTACGAATCAACTCGACAAGATGACCGGGGGAGCTATCTCCGGCTTTCGCAACCTTACGGGGGGTATTAAGAACGGGGTAACCGGTTTAAAGTCGTTCAAAGTGGCTCTCGCAGCTACGGGAATCGGGCTTATCCTCGTTGCAATAGGGACTCTTATTTCTTACTTCACTTCCACGAAACGAGGGGCGGAACAACTCAAGGTAGCAACCGCTGCCCTCGGTGCTGCGTTCGATGTTTTGCGCGATCGCGTTTCCAAGATTGGAGGAGCGTTGGTGAAGTTCTTTACCGGAGATTTTTCCGGGGCATTAGAAGACGTTAAAGGCGCGTTTACTGGAATCACCGACGAGATAATTCGAGAGACGAAAGCGGCCTCCGACTTGGAGCGGGCTATGAACCGCCTCAAGGACGAAGAGCGGGAATTCACCAAAGCGAGAGCGGCGACGAATTTAGAGATAAGTAAAGCGCGGCTTTTGGCCGAAGATGACACGTTGACCGTAGAAGAACGGATCGACGCTTTACAACGTGCCGTAGAACTCGAACAACAAACCGTAGACGAACAACTCCGCCTCGCTGAAGAACGGGCAAGGATAGCACGTGAACAAGTCGCTCTCGGTGAGAGTTTGGAAGAAGACCTCAACCGGGTAGCCGAAGCGGAAGCGGCGGTACTCGATTTACAATCGGCTTCACTCCGTACACAGAAGCGACTACAAACGGAACTCAATTCTTTACGTTCTGAAGGCATCGCCAAAGCGAAAGAAGCCGCTCAAGCGGAAATCGACCTTATGAAGGCGACCGTCGAAGCGAATGAAAAACGAATCGAATCGGAACAAAAAACGCTTCAAGTAACGACGGAGAACCAAGAGAAGACCCTCCAAACCAATCAAACAAATCTCGCTACCCAAGTCCTCGCAACGGAGACCGCAGAAGAAGCAAAGAGAAGGCTACAACGAGAGACCTTTGAAGACTTCGTTAACGGGGCGGAAATGGTAGCGTATCAAGCGATTGAATTTGCTCAATTGACCTTGAGCGTAGTTGACAACCTGAATACGCTCTTTACAAAGGACGAAGAGAAGCGAGCGAAGCGGAGTTTCGAAATCGGGAAAAAACTCGCTATAGTTCAAACAATCATGAACACGGCAGAGGCCATCGGTTCAGCCCTTGCAAAAGACGGTACTTTCCCCGGCTCTCGGTTCATCGCGGCGGCAGCGGCAGGAGCAGCGGGAGCGGCGCAAATAGCTACTATAAAAAGGCAAGAATTCAACGCGGGAACAGCCGACATAACGACTCCACAAAGGCAAACGCTCACCGCACCAGCTACACCAACTACCCCACAACTCGACCTCGGATTCTTGGGGGCGGGAGCAGGGCAAACGGGCTTCCGTACATACGTCGTCTCTTCGGAAGTATCGAACGCCCAACAAGCAAACCAACGTATTAACGACCAAGCCTCCCTTGTAGGATGAATATTTTAGAACTCATAATTGACGAAGAAGCGGAACTCTACGGAATCGACGCTATCTCACTCGTAGAACATCCCGCGATCGAGTCGGATTGGATCGCGATGAATTCCCAAGTGGTAGAATTCAAAACTCAGAACGAAGAAAAACGTCTCATCATGGGCGCGGCTCTCATTCCAGATAAGCCGATTTACCGGAAGAACGGAGAAGAAGAATATTACGTCTACTTCTCAAAGAAGACCGTCCGACGTGCGATGGAACTCTACTTCAAAAACGGCAATCAAGCGAACGCCACCCTCGAACACGAACACAAGATAAACGGGCTTCATGTTGTTGAGAGTTGGATCGTCGAAGGCGAGCAAGACAAAAGCCGTATGTACGGGCTTGAAGTCCCGGTCGGTACGTGGATGGTATCCATGAAAGTAGAGAACGACGCTATTTGGGAGAAGTTCGTAAAAGAAGGAAGCGTCAAAGGCTTCAGCATCGAAGGGTACTTTACAAACCGGTACGAGATGGCACGCGCTACGATCAAACAAGACGGGCGATATAAAGAGGGGAAGCGCGTAGTTATGGAGTCTTATAACGATTACCCCGAAGCCGTCCGGAATAACGCAAAGAGAGGCATCGAATTAAACGAGAAAGAGGGTAATAAATGCGCTACGCAAACGGGCAAGGTACGAGCACAACAACTCGCACAAGGCGAACCGATTTCCGAGGAGACCATAAAACGAATGTATTCTTACCTCTCTCGTGCGGAAGAATATTACGATCCAAATTCCTCGACTGAATGCGGAACCATTTCTTATCTCTTGTGGGGAGGGAAGGCTGGTTTACGATGGGCAAAAAGCAAGCTCAACGAATTAGAGCTTCTCTCAGCCGTCGAAATCGAACTCGCTATGGAATACCTCACCGAACGCCTTACAAGTAAGGAATGACCCTTTAAAATCGTTATTATCTAAATCCCTCGAAGATGACTCTAAAAGAACGCATCTCCGACTTGTTCGAAAAGTACTCCGTTCAACTGGAGGTAGAAGAAAAAGCGGAGGTAAAATTTGCAGTTGCTACGCTTGACAGCGGGCAAGAAATCCAAACCGACGCGGAAGCCTTCGCGGTCGGCGTTTCTGTTTTCGTAGTAAACGACGAAGGCGAACAAATCCCTCTCCCGGACGGCGATTACACTCTCGCCGACGGTTCTATGTTGGTAGTTGCTGAAGGCGTAGTCGCTGAAGTAAACGAAGCGAGCGAAGAGCCAGCGGTAGAAGCGGAAGAAGACAAAGAGGAGGAGATGAGCGAAGTTGAAGAGGTAGAAGCATCTTCCGAGGTATTGACACGCGAAGAGGTAGCTGGCATGATCGCAGAAGCTATCGAAGCAACGAAAGCGGAATTCGCTTCACAAATCGAAGACCGAGACGCAAAAATTACGGAGCTGAGCAAGCAGGCTACGAAGTCTATTTCTCGCGCTCCAAAGATGGAGGTTCAAGCCCCCGTCGACCTTTCTAAGTTATCACTCACGGAGCGCGTTGCCGCGATCCACAATCAATTCTCTAAATAATGGCTAACGCTACAGTTGGAGTCGGCACTTACGCCGGCGAAGCGGCACGTCCCTACGTAGCCGCAGCGGTTTTGTCTGCTGACACGATCGCAAATGGTTACATCTCCGTATTGGAGAACGTTCATTCAAAAGCGGTTCTCCGCAAGTTCTCAGGTGCTGCTATCACCGCGGCAAGCTGCACATTCACTACCCCCACATCCGGTCAGTTGGTTTTGGGCGAGGCGGTTTTGGCGGCATCGGCACTCCAAGTAAACGAGCAAGTATGCAATAAAGACCTCCGCGCAACGTGGGAAGGTATGCAGATGCGCGGGCAGTCTTCAAACGCTCCCGCCGATTTCACATCTTACGTGGCTCAGTATGTAGCTGCAAAGGTTGCAGAAGGAGTTGAGCATAATATTTGGGCTGGTAATTGGAAGCAAGTACTCGACGAGGCCGCTCCTTACTCAAGTTTCACGGGCATCATTCAAAATATCGTAGCCGGATCTCCCGACCGGGAGACCGTTTCTACGTTGCCTTTAGCCATCGCAACCGCCGCCAATACTTCCGTTGGAATCCTTGACGCTTTGGCTCTTATCACCGCAGGCGGAGAAGGCGCACCGGCGTCTATCGCAGGCGACCCAAACACCAAGATTTTTATGAGCCGCGGATCGGCAAATTTGTATTATCGCGCTCTCGCAGCGACTTACAACCTGCCTTTCTTGAATGATGGCCTCGTAGCTCGCTACGCTGGATACGATATCATCACTCCGGGCGGTTTCCCTGATAACGTTTTGTTGTGTTCTAAGATTGATAACCTCTACTTCGGAACGGACTTGTTGACGGATCACATTCAAGCCTCCGTTTTGGACTTGAGCGGCGTAACAGGAGACGACGTTACTCGCGTGATCATGAAGTTCTCAGGCGGTACGCAAGTCGTAGATTTAAACGGCTTGTCTATCTGGCGCACTGAAACAGCATCCTAATTGAACCGGGGAGGGGCTTAAAATCCCTCCCCTTAATTCCTCTAACTCATGGCTTGTAGTATTACAGTTTCAGGGCGTTCCTTCCCCTGTAAAGATAAAATCGGAGGAATCAAGCGCGTATGGGTGAAAGCCTTTGACGCGGCGGATTGGGGCGCGGTTTCAAACGGTGCGATTTCTGACGCAGCGTCGGCAATCACGGTTTTCGGTTTTGAACTCACCAAGAATACGGGTTCTTTTCAGCAAACCGTAACGGCTTCCGTAGAAAACGGAACGGTATTCTTCTCGCAGGTTTTGGAGTTGACAATGCCGAATCTCGTAGCAGCGGATAACGCCGAATTGTACGACCTCTTGAAATCTCGCTTGTGCGTTATCGTCCAAGACAATAACGATAACTATATGATTATGGGACATACCACCGGCGCGGAAGCTACGGGAGGTACGTTCGGTACGGGTACGGCGAAAGGCGACCTCAACGGGTATCAAATCCAGTTGACAGCCGAAGAAGCTATCCCCGCTCCATTCTTGACGACTGTTTCTGGAGGTAACGTTACGTTCACCGCCGGCTCTTGATTTCTCTTTGTTTGGTTTTTGGTTAACAGGACGGGGGAGGGCGGAAGTCCTCCCCTTTTTCTTTTCACATGATACATCTCAACCCCAATTCTTCAGCCGAACAACTCATCTATCTGACGCTTCAGGAGATGAAAAAAGACTTCGAAGCGTTTACGCATTATCTCGTACTTTTCGAGTCAATGGCTTCGAAAGAGAAATATTACCTTATCGGAAACGTAGACGCGGACAATAAGCGATATACGGCTCTTATCGTTTACACCAACGAAGACGCACCGACTACGGGAAAGGTACTTCTAACCGAGTCCGGACAATATACTTACAAGGTATGGGGGCAGAACTCAAGTACGAACCTTGACCCCACTTCGGGCGACGTGGTGGCACTCATCGAAGAAGGGACGCTTTCTGTATCCGGGGAGACGGGTTACAACATTCCGGAGATTACAATCCCCGATAACATCATCTACTATCAGTAATGGAATTCATTCAGCTCAATAAATACGAAGAGAGGAGTTACCGCGAAACCCCAAACCGAGGGGGCTTCGTGAATTACGGGGATGACAACCTCTTCCCGCAATATCTCGTGGATCTCTTTCATTCTTCCGCTACGCATAACGCCCTCTCGACGACTATCGCCATGATGATTTTCGGGGAGGGTTTCGATGCTTCCGACCTCGATGGGCGGCTCGCTTTCGACCAGTGGAATTTGAACGACGAACTCCGGAAGGCGTGTCTCGATTTCAAGATACAAGGCGGCTTTGCCCTTGAAATTAACTGGAGTATTGACCGGACGACTATCGCCAACGTCTCGCATTTGCCCTTTGAGAACGTGCGTTCGGGATTCGTAAACGAAGAGGAGAAAGTCGAGTATTATTACTACTCGAAGGATTGGGAAGACAAGCGAGAAGAGCCGGTCGAAATATGCGCGTTTGACGTAGAAAAGAAGATTGACCACCCGACGCAGATCATGTACGTGAAGCCGTTCTCTCCGGGTTCGTTTTATTACCCGAAACCGGATTACGTGGGTTCAATCAACTATATAGAACTCGATAAAGAAATCTCCGTTTATCATATCAACAATATCAAGAACGGGATGAGCCCTTCGTTCTCGATTCACTTCAAAAACGGTATCCCACCGGAAGAAGAGCGGAATCGTATTCGAATGGATATCGAGAGGCAGTTAAGCGGGGCAAGCAACGCGGGGAAGTTCATCGTTACTTATTCCGATGATCCCGACCGAAAGCCCGACTTCGAGCCGTTTCAACTTTCCGACGCGCATAATCAATACCAATTTTTGAGCGAAGAGGTAACGGCGAAGATTATGGTCGGCCACCGCGTTACGTCTCCGCAGATGTTCGGGGTAGCTGTACCGGGTAAGTTGGGCGGCGGGGGAGAATTGGCGGAGGCTTCTGAACTCTTTGAACGAAACGTTATCGCCCCGGCGCGGCAAGTAGTTACCGAAGCCGTGAAGACGCTCTTAAACGCCTCGGGATTGGGTTCTCAGTTGATTACGCTCTCAAGCGAAGAAATCAACCTTGACGGCTGTATGAATTACCTCGAGGAGGTAGGCGAAGAGATGGGGGAAGAATGGGAACTCATCGACGAGGTAGAAGTCGACTACGACCTCGAGACGGCACGTGACGCGATGTGGGCATTTGCTCGTGTTCCAAGTTCGAAACCTCAAGCGGCTTCGGAACAAGATACCGAGATTATCAAAGTACGTTATGCCTACGCTCCCGAAACAACTTCAAACGACTCTCGCGAGTTCTGTAAGAAGATGGTTTCTTCGAAGCGTGTATACCGTAAAGAGGACATCGAAGCGGCTTCGGGACGCGCTGTGAACCCCGGGTTCGGTCCGAATGGTTCGGATACATACGACCTCTTTTTGTTCAAAGGCGGGCCTCGATGCCACCATTTCTGGAAGCGGCAAACGTACCTTCGGAAGAACAACAAGAAGATTTCCGTCAATCAAGCTAAGAAACTCATCCAAGAGGCAGGGGTGGGCGCAAAGCGACTCGAGGAAAACGATCGCCGCGTAGCTACCCGTCCCGTAGATATGCCGAACCAAGGCTTTTTAAACCCCCGATAAATGGCACTTACTGCAGAAGTACTCTTTGTGAATCCGGACTATATCAAGCGGATCACCAACATAAACGGAAGTATAGAAGACGCTTACCTCGTCCCTTCGATTATCCTCGCACAAGACAAGTACCTTCAACTCTATTTGGGGACTGACCTCCTCAACAAGTTGAAGAGCGACGTTTCCGGGGGTACGCTCGCCGGCGACTACGCTACGCTTATGGATTCATACGTCCGGAAGGCTTGCCTTTGGTGGACTATGGTCGAACTCATCCCTTCTTTATATGTGAAGATGGATAATGGGTCGCTCGTAATTCGAACCTCAGAAGATACTACTTCAATATCTCAAGCCGACCTTCATCGAGAGGTAGAACGCGCCCGGCAAAACGCGCAGTTCTATACCTTCCGGCTGTACGATTACCTCTGTAACAACTCGTCTTTGTTCCCTGAATACACTTCGAATACGGGGGCGGATATGTTGCCACAACCGGCGGACTATTACCAGAGCGGGATGAGCATCTCCGGAAATAGCCGATACCCACGCCTCGTCGATTTAAGAGCCTTCTTTGGATGAGGAAAAACAGAAAAGAGAATATCACCCTATTGAAAAAATTCCTCGATGAACTCGACCGAAATCGTACTCGTAATCCTTCCAAGCCTCCTCGGGATTCTCGGGGTATGGGTAAACATGAACCGTGAACTCGAGAAATTGAAGGGGCGTATTATCCGTGTAGAATCCGACAAGGACGAATTGAAGCAAATGATGAAGGAAGTAATCGAGGCCGTGCATAAAATCGAATTGATGCTCGCGAAGCGATGAGGTACTTCACTTTCGACGAATTCGATTCTCCCGACAAGCCGCGAAGCGGTAAGATGATGGATCCCGACTTTCTTTCGATGTTAGACGAAGCGAGAGACTGCGCGGGCATTCCGTTCGTTATCTCTAAAGGCGGAGGGTTTCGTACGGTGGAATACAATCAACATTTGATTGAGCAAGGTTACCCGGCTTCGCGGAATTCTTCGCACCTCTTAGGGCTTGCCGCCGACATCTACTGCACCGACTCCCGTTCTCGTTATATCATTATGGAAGCCCTCGCCGAAGTGGGTTTCAACCGCGTGGGGGTTGGCCCGGCTTTCCTTCATGTGGATCTCGATTTAAACAAGCCTCAACACCGAATCTGGGTTTACTAAATGCCTCGCCCTCGACTCACTCCGCGCCAATTTAAGGCGGTTAAACACCTTCAGAAGAAAGAGCGGAGAATACTTGTCGTAGGGGATTTACATTGCCCCTTTGAACTCGACGGGTATCTCGATTTCTGTTTGGAAACCTATGAAGCTCACTACTGTAACCAAGTAATTTTTATCGGGGACATAATCGACAACCATTACTCCAGTTATCACGAAACCGACCCGAACGGCATGAGCGGCGGGTACGAACTCAAACAAGCCATTCAACACGTAGCGGATTGGGCGGAAGCCTTCCCGGTGGCCGATGTGATTATCGGGAATCACGATCGACTCATCATGCGAAAGGCGTTCTCTTCTTCCGTCCCTCGGGAATGGATAAAGGATTATAACGAGGTATTGGGTACTTCGTGGAATTGGGTCGAAAGGATTGAATACGACGGGGTTCAATACGTCCACGGCGAAGGATGCACGGCACGAACGAAAGCAAAATACGACTTCCAGTCAACCGTTCAAGGGCATACGCATACCCAAGCCTATGTTGAGTGGATGGTCGGAAACAACTTCAAGCTCTTCGGGATGCAAGTCGGCGCGGGCGTGGATCGCAACAGCTACGCAGCCGCATATGCGAAGCACTTCAAAAAGCAAGCTATCGGTTGCGGCGTGGTAATCGGCGGGCATACCGCCTTTAATGTATTAATGGAACTATGAAACTAAAAGAAACGAAACTCGGAAAATGGTTCAGGGACAAAAGCCCCGACGTACTCGAAGCGATTGGGGAACTCGTCCCCGGAGGAGAATTGTTGAAAGCCCTCGGGGTTTTAATTGACCAGACCACCGAATCGGAAGCGGAGAAAGAAGAAGCGCGGTTCATGCTTCAAGAACTGGAGAACGCTGATAGGGCAAGCGCACGAAATAGAGAGGTAGAAGTTACGAAGGCACTCGGGAAACGAGACTATATGCAAATGTTCGTGGGGGTCTCTGCGATGGTTATCGGGATAGCTCTCGTTATTTGGGCGAAGAACGGCGTGGAGGATAAAGAGATATTTTTTCATATCCTCGGGTTTGCAGAAGGTACGCTCGTGGGGCAGGTGGTGAACTATTATTTTGGGAGTTCTCAGAAATAGGGGTATATTCGTCGGCAGGTTATTGCATCAGATTTTCGTTTGTTGTTTAAGCAAAGGAGGGGATCCAAAGGGGTTCCCTCTTTTTTTTGTGCTTTTTCCGCAAAATATTTTGGAGAATGAAATTAATTGCGTAATATTGCTCCATGAACAACAAACAAATGCAACAATTAGAATCAATACACCTTGACCTCATCGATTCGCTTACGCTTGAGGTTTACTTCCGCCGAATGCCCAACGACCAAGAAAGACTTGAAGGGTTTTTGAAGGGCTGCGAGTTGAGGGATTCTGTCCCTATCGCTATTGAACGGGTCTTTCTCTGTAAACCGGGAGCGAGTAAAATCGACATCAGCGAGATTCACGCTTCAGGTTATCTCGATATTGATATGAAGAAAATCCGATACGACCTCGAAAACAGCATATTATGAAAGAGATAAAAGAAGACGTCCTTAAGATGTGGGATTGGGCAGAAGGTGAGTTTGATCCCGAAGAAGTCCACCGCCTTAAAACAGAAGTAGAGTTTGCAATCAATAACCTAAACCGATACATAAACAATGAATTCAAACGAAAAGCAATGGGTAAGACCGATATGCGTTCGAAGTAGCGTAAACGTGAACCCCGCACCCACTTACGGAGAATGGGCGAAAGCCCTCCGAGATGAAGACGCAGAGTTGGAACGCCTCTGGAAAGACTTCAAGAATTCCATCATTAAAGCTCGAACAAAAAAATGAAGACCCCTATTCAAATAATATTCGAACACTTGAGAAACGAACAACTCACGAAAGAATATATTTTAAAAAACGAAAATCTTTATCTTGAAGTTGAGAGGGGATGGGTAAACAATCAAATGCTCAAAGCTCGAGGAAAAGACTTCTTCGAGATTGATGAAATGAGTAAATCAATTTACATTGATAAGTAATTTAAATCTTAAACCCCAAAAACCAAAACAATGGGACAATCTAAAATCAAGACCATTCAACCGAATGGCACTTATGAAGGCCGTAACGGTCTTATGTACAAGTTCGAAATTGAACTTGAAAACGGACAAGGCGGAGAGGTATCCGCAAAGAGCGAAGACCGATGGAAAGTCGGCGACGAAGTAGAATTCGAAATCACCCCGAGTAAATGGGGCGATAAGATGAAACTCACGAAGCCAGGATTCCAACAAGGAGGCTCGCAGAGTCCAGAGATTCAAAAGCGTATCGACGCGTGTTGGGCGATCGGACTCGCTATTCAACAGGCCTCAGACCCTCAAGAAATCTTGGAAGCGGCGGAGCATTTACTCCATATGCGGGACTCTTTAATCTCGAAGCTATGAGATACCAGAACACATGGACACAAGAGGAGGGACACAAACTTCTCGAATTAGTGAACCGCAACCTCTACCCTTCGGGACAAGTAATGTGGCTGACCGTTCGAAAGGGAATCGGCTCGCATTCTCTTGGATCTTGCCAAACGCATTGGA
>Ga0208917_1001682_pt1 | contig 10952 bp, 14 predicted proteins | sample DEB08_DNA_10_FD_185500 | JGI IMG/M metagenome (GOLD analysis project Ga0208917, IMG submission 185500) | Aqueous microbial communities from the Delaware River and Bay under freshwater to marine salinity gradient to study organic matter... | ecosystem: Environmental > Aquatic > Marine > Coastal ...
CGCACTGCTGGAAACAGGTTGGTAATCAGGACATCCCCAACTCCATCAGAGGAAGCATCTGCCAGAACCTTGTGTAAGCTCCTAGCATCCGCTGTGCCTATCTGGATATAGTCTCCAGCTTTTAGGTAGTTAGTGACGCTAGAGGTTGCCCCTGTCAGAGTAAGAGAAGTGTCCCCAGCCGTCACTGCTGCTTTCAGAGTCAGGATGTCTGTGTAGTCCTTAGCACCACCAGCAGGGGTGGCTCCTAAGGGGTCTCCTAGGGTGAAGGTGCCTACAGGCCCCCTTAACGACAACAAGAAGGCTACCCAAGGCTCTGCCACCCCACGGTTAACCCCTGGGATTGTTACAGAGGCCATCCATCGCTCGTTGCTGTATGAGTATACTTGTTGAGCATATGTGTAAGGGCTCTCTGAGTATGCTACAGAGTTTTGACCTGTGAGGGTAATAGTCTCAAGGCCTACCGATGTTGGGATGTCTACAGCCATTATACCCTCCTCCTCCGAAGATCGTTAGCCATGTTGTAAGATGCCATCCTAGACATCTTAGGTGCTTCCTCAGCAATAATCTTCTTCACACTCTCATCTCCATTAGCAGAGAAGTTGAACACTTGGGTAACTTGGATACCTTGGTTGTCGTTAGCAGCAACGCCCAATTTACCATCTCTACCCCTCTTCAGGGGCATAATAGCTTCAGGCCCAGCTTCACCCATGAGTCCTACACCAGAGGACATAGGGAACAAAGTAGGACGAGTAACTACGCCACCATCAGCGAACTTTTGAACGCCTTGGTCAAACACACCACCATTAGCAAAGGACTTTAAGTACCCTATAGATGCTTCAACAAGTGTACCTGCGATTTGACCCGCTATCTTCTGTGGAACACCAAGCAGGGTTAACCCTGTTGTAAAGGCGTAGGTAGCTGCCTCAATCTGCAAGAAGAGTATAAGGATGTCCCTCAACAACTTATCAAGGTTCATCTCATCCCCTGTTGCAAGAGACCTACCGATCTCAGCACCAGCCACTCCTGCGGCATCTTTGATTGCATTTTGGGCCTCTTCAACCCTACGCATAGTGTCTAGTACAGACTCAATAGCAGACTTTTGGTTCCATAACTCTTGGGTCTGTGATTTGGACAGCTCATACCTTGACATCTCAATATCGAACTCTGTCCTCTTGTACTCTACAGAGCTTTTACCGTAATTGAGCTGTGCTTTGATAAGCTCTACGAGGTCTTTGTTCTTGTCCACCAGCCTGTCAAAGTCTGATACCTTGTTTTCCTCTATGCTAACCTCGCCACCACTACGAGTTCCTGTCATGGAGATGTCAAGAGACTTAAACTTAGCTGCTAGGAGCTTCTTCTCTGCCTCTGTTTGCTTGTCTACTTCGGAAGTGATACCCTTCTGGAGCATAAACTGTTCCATAGACTTCTCAAGGATGTCTGCTTTAGTTTCTGCTGTTAGGTCCAACTTCTTGAGGGCTTGTACTTCGAGGCCCAGGGTTTCAATCTTGATCCTCTTTAACTTCTCCTCTTCCTTCCTCTTGTCCTCAACAGCCTTCTTGGCAGCCTCTTCTTCTTTAGTCTTCTCTTTGAGCTTTCTTACAGTCTCTTGCTGAACCCGCAACATTTCAAGTTGCTTCTTGATTTCATCCTCAGAGGCATTTGCAGACTTCAACTTAGCTTTGAGGGCCTCTTGGGCGAGGAAGTTTTCATGCTCCCTGATCTCTACGGAGTCTTTACCATACATCAACTCAAGGAATGTTAGGTCTACTTTCTCCTTCAATGTCGAACGACTCTTCCTGATAGATGCAAGTTCTTCAGCCCTCTTAGCGGCGATATTAGCCAAGAGGTTAAACTCTTTATCTTGAAGGAGGCCCGCAGTCTTCCTTATCAAGAGCGTCTCTGAGAGAACATCTAACTGCTTTTCTGAAGCAACTAGAGCACGTTCAATCCATAGGCCCGCCTCTTTAGCTTCAAGACCCATCATTTTCAGTTTTTGAGCAGCAGCCCCTTCAAAACCCCCTGTAGTGAATGCTAGGCCTGTCTGCTGAACCCTGTTAAGGAACTGCCAAAAACCTCCTTCATCCCTGCCAAACTGCTTCTTGAGTTCTTCCCCTGTAGCCTTGACAGACATCAAAACCCTGGTGTCCAACACTTCCGCCAAGTTTGATAGCCCTGACACCGTACTTGTTAAGTCGGACGCTTCCCTGATCTTCTCAAAAGATTCTAGTATCTTGTTAGAGGAGGTCTCTGCACGCTTCATAGCGCTGGTAGCGGCATCTCCGAATAGGTCTAGACTCCTGGCTATAGATGTGACTATGGGCACAAGTACAGACGCAACAGCTCCTACTACGGCAAGCTTTCCGCCAAACATGGTAAGAATCTGAGCCAGCTGAGAGCCCTGCTGACCAAGAGCAACCATTGCATCCGTACCAGAGCTGATCTGGACGAAGAAGTCGTTTACCTGGAATGACGCTTGGTTAAAGGCTGTGCCCATCTTGTTGTTGGACTTCTGGAGGGACCTTGTAGCACGTTCTGTGGCTATCAGTGCGTTATAGTTAGCCATGAAGGCAGCAGCACCATCACGGTTATACTTTGTGAGTGCTTGTTGAGACAGCCCAAGCCTAGTCCCAGCGGCTGCTAAGTTATTGGCCTCGCCTTCTACATCCCTTAAGAGTTTACCGAGCTTCTTTACTGAAACACCAGCTTCTAGTGCTTGCCTCTCAAGGCCATCAAGGACCGTGTTTGCTTGACCAGTAGCTACAACTAGCTCCCTAAGGTCTGTAATAGCGTTAGCCATTCGTACTCTCCAAGTATTCTCTATCCAACTGGATGATGATCTCTATGTCACCAGGGCCTAGCTCTATTCCAGTCAGGTCGCACCAGTTCTTTATCTCTGTAAAACTTATTGGGTTTGGGGATGAGGGGCCAAAAGACCTAGCGCTGTGTAACGACAAAAAGGCAGACCAGATATGAGACAAAAGAGTTGGGAATGGTTTCTCCTCTAGCTCCTTTGGCTTCTTACCTGTCTGCCTTTCAACTTGTTCTAAGTGTTCTCTTAGAGTTGCACCGTCTTCTTCGGTCTTGTTCAGTTTGAACTGGTGTCTAGCGTGTGCTACCAGTTGGTCTTTTAGCCCTCTGGAAAATCCAGATAGTTGTCCAAGGCTTCCTCAATCTGACCAGGAATCCAGAAGATGTCCTCATAGATTTTGTAAGCTGTTTCTTTGGTCAACTTAGGACACTTACCGTCTAGGGTAATCTCCCAAGAGGCTGTGACCTCTGCTAGAAGCCTTAGTCGGGCCTCTGCTAGATCAGCAGCATCCAGAGCGTCTGCTTTGCCACTTTGTACTTTCTTCAACCTTGCATTTTGTTGTTCGTATAGCGCCTTCTTATACTCTTTAGAGTGCGGGGCATGTACGGTGACACTCATCTCAACACCCTTGGGAGTCATTAGTTGCTCGCCATTGCCAGGGTGCTTCAGTAGAACTTCTACGGTGTCTGATTTGGGTTTAAGGTTGGAGAGGTCCATAGGTTACACTACTACTTTAGTTACTTTTAGGTTAGTGCCTGTGGTTGAGTCATAGAGACCAACGAAGGGCATAGTTACGATGCGGGCTTCTTCACCACCCAGGGGGATATCACCACCGTTGAGCTTAGCACGAGGTACAGTGAAGGTGTAGCCATTGCCATCCAAGTCCAGAACTTGAACTTCAATAGAAGACTCGGTTTCATCAACGAACAAGTCATACAGGGTAGCAGTATCTTCAACGTAGGCTGAGATAGAGCCCTCTACCGTAGCACGACCATAGTTCACCTCTGCTGCTGAGGCTGAGCCAATAACAAAGGCAGGAGAGAAGTTGTTGTTGATGGACAGGTCCATTGACGTAATCAGGGCTACTGTGCTACCACCAACGGAGATTGTGCCAGTGTAGGCATCAACGGGGGTGGGGCTTGTACCTGCGGACACTGAGGTAGGTGTCTGGTTAGAGACCATGTTAGTGCCTACGAAACCAAAGGTAGTCTGTACCATCTGGTTAGGTGCGATAGACAAGGCCATGCTAGACACGTGCATAGAGGTGAACTTACGAGCCTTGCTGATATCCAGCATTTGGTCTTCAATGGTGAAGAAGCTCGGGGTGGTACCTACTGTAGCAGCATCACCGTTAGAGGCAAAAGTATCTGTTGACAACAGGGCCGACAGGATGAACTCGTCATAGGTATCCTTACGGAGGTCAACAACAATATCACCACCAGCTTGTTTGTTACCATGACGGTCAACACGAGCCATACGGTCTGCTTGAATCTCGTTACTTGCTATACGCTCTTTGGTGAGGTTCAGGGAGTGAGTGTTAATTGGTAGAACTGTATCAACTGTGACTGGGGTACCTACGGTAGTCTCAGCCTTAAACGCCAGTTGTGAACGTGAGCCTTGTGCGAAAGCCATTCTTTTCTCCTAGTTAGGCGTACACATGCCAACCAATGTTGACAGGAACAACGTACCAGGAGCCATCAATAACCCCACGGTCCCGTTCAGCGTACTCAATAGTAATGTTGTCTACTTTTGTTGCTGCATCGAAGGCATTCATAACCTTGGCAGCTATAGCATCAGCAGCAGCAGGGCCAGTACCCTCTGGGTTGTAGCAATCCACTGCTAAGATGCCATCATATCGTTGTTGAGGGCTTGGGCCAGTTACAGCAGCTCTACGACCTGTAGGCATAAGCCTAGCCATTACGAAGGGAGTGCCAACTGTTGGCTTGAAGTCTGTATTCTCGTAAGCGATGGTTGGGAGCCCAGAGATTTGACTGAGCTTAGTCTCTAAGGACTGTCGGATAGTTGCAGAGATATCAGCCAAACTTCTTCCTCACGGTTGAATATACCCTGTGCTTCTGCTCAACCTGTGCCGAGTGTTCTCTTCCAGAGGTACCCACAGCTTTGTTCACAAGGTATATGCCCTTCATCTTGCGGATGTTGAGCTTCTTGATATCAGCGTATAGTTGAGCCCTAGCTTGTTCCTCTACAGCTTTGTTAGAGCCGATGGTGCCATGATCTGAGACCTTGGTTCCCTCTCGAACCACTGGCCTATTCCTACCGCTAACCGACCTAAAGGCATTCACATTGCCATCTGTGATCTGGTGGGATAAGATATAGGCACCAGTGTAGACAGGAGACTCTTTGATTACGTAGTCAGCAACCTTACGCAACTGCCTCTTAGCCAGGAAGTCAATGGTGAAGAAACCCTTGTCCACGATAGGCTTGACGTTGAGGAACTCTGCCATTACTCGTTCACCCTACAAAGGTACACCACAGGTTCCCCAGCCTCATAGACAGTCTCTACAGTGTTGATGTGGTAAGTGCCACGTGAGGAGATAATCAAGTCATCACTAGTAGGAGCAGAGGCCAGGGAACGTCCTGCAATAGCACACACCAAGTTCCCACGTTGAACATCAGCCTGTCCACTGACGCCCTGAGAGTTCTTATGGAAGTATCCATAGACCGATGTATCGCTATTCGTCTGTGTGAAGGAAGAGGTAGAAGGGTCATAAGACCCATTGGTGGTAGACCTAAGCGTGACAAGCTCCCCGTGGTCATGGATCAAGTAGACCATATCCTCTAGGTTGAACTTACTCATTGTAGTCACCAGGTGGGTTATCGAACTTGTCGTACTTGAAGGCAGGGTCTACACGATCTGTAAGCTGGTTAACAACAGCCATTTGGGTCTTACTAATGCCACCAGCTACGACAGACCAACCAGAGCCAGACTTGTTAGCCATTGTCTCCAATTGACCAGCCAGGGCGTAGAAGTGTTCTTGTAGTTGAGAGTAGGAGCCACTCAGGGCACCATCAAGGTCAATGTCTACCTTCTTAGCGTACTTAGCAGCTAGAGACCTGGCCAACCATGCAGCAGACTTGTAGATGTTATAACCGTTCTGGGCTAGAGCAAATAGGACTTCCTCGTTCTCTACTTGCTGGTCGTTAGTGTTGGTGTCTCCTAAAAGGAAACGTGTAGAGTTCAACTGACCAGACAGGGTAGAGGTGCTAAGGTCAGCACTATCATAGCTCCAGCTCATTTAGTCCTCCAAAGAACCCCATTGATTACGCCAACTACGGATGAGACCCGCTTGTTTCCACTTCACAGTGGACTTCTTACACTTCTTGCGATCAAACTCTGTTACGTTCTTGGTCTTAGCTTTAACACTCTCGTTAATCTTCTTGACCAGTGCATGCAGTTCGTCTACAGATAGGGCATCCAGACCATCACCGATTTCAGCATTCTCTCGTGCTACTTTATCGTCATCATGGTACAGGAAACCTTGGTTATAGAGAATTTGGGCAGTCTCACGAGAGACTCCAGTCTCCAACCACTTGAAAATGTCACCCTTGTCCAAGTGACGACCAGCAGATGTAAAGGGTACCCTCACAAACACTGGTCGATCAAATTGGAAGGGGATAATCTCAGAAAAAGCCATTGACTATCCCCTTTGTATTAGGCTACGATGCCGTTGAAGAAGTAACCCAAGTCAGCACCAACAACCTTCATGTCGTAGGCCATCTTAACCTGGATGTGCTCGGCAACCTGTTGGCGCTTCAGTGCATCATCAGAGAAAGATTCTACTGTGATACCCAAGTTGTTAGCACCAGGGATGTTGTTCCAAGCGAAGGTCAAGCCAGATGCAGGAGTCTGCAAACCAGCGTTAGACGGGGTGTAGGTCAACAGAGCATGCTTACCACCAATGAAGGCATTGCTTTCAGCAGCACCCTCTACAGCAGTGTTGTGGACAGCTTCCATAACCAAGAAACGCTCTACTTCGAACATCTCTGCCAATTTAGCATCAGATACCAAAGCAGTGTTGGTTACGGTAGCACCACCGTTCAAGCGAGCCAAGATGGTCGGGTGGTTAATCAGCTTATCGCGGACTTCCTTACCAACAACCATAGTGTTAGGCTTGTAGCCACCAGATACCAGCTGCATAGTGCGGCGGGCAGTCTGAACGTCCAACAGCGGAGTGCCGTTAGCGTAATCAGACCAGTGATAGACAGAGGTACCAGCAGAGGGAGAAGAAGCTACACCAGCTACACCAGATGTCCAAACACCAGAGGTGAAGAAGGTAGAAGCGAACAGCTCCTCACGGTGGATCATCATACGGTTGATCAAGGTTTGAGAGCCCTGAGCACGCAGGTTCAACTGCTCATCAGCGTTAGCCAATGTCTGCTCATCGAAGTCCATACCGATGCCATACACTTCAGCGAAGTAGTTGCTGTTAGACAACTGAAGGCCGATGCGCTCAACTTCTGTACGGGGAGCCAACTTCTTAACGTCGCCAGTACGGTTCATGTTCTCACGAGAGAAGATGTAATACTTGTCCGACTGTTTGCTTACACCAACGAGGGGGAACACCTTGTCAGCGATGAAGTTAGAGTTATCCTGAGCATAAGCCAAGGTTAAGTTAGTCAGCGGGCGGTCAATATGCGCCTGCGAGGGAGTCATGATAGGCATTAGTTAATATCCTCTATTTAGGCTGAAGCGTTGCCGCCCTGGATGAGTTCAATGTTGATGATTTGGCTAGCAACACCAGCTTCACGAGCATAGCCCATGATGATATCGCCGGTAGTAGCGTCTACTGCCAAACCATTAGCGTCTACAGCAACAGCACCACCACGGGTAACTGTACCACCGCACTTAACCATTACGTCACCAGAGACAACAACAGTAGCAGCGCGACCAGCAGCAGCAGGATCGTTCAACAGAACACCGATAGCCTGAGCACCAGCGCCACACAGGTCAACTTGACCATCAGCAGCCAGTGCTACAAACTTGAATTGGTCAGCCGACAGATCACCACCAGCCTCAAAAGTGCGAGTATCGCGAGAAGTCATAGTAGCCATGATTACTTTTCCTCATAAGATTTGTTGATAAGAGCTTTGCCTTCGTCAGTCTTAGCGACTTCAGCATAGGCTTTGGCATACTGTGACTTAGACAGCTTGTGCTCTTCCATGTAGTTCTTAACCAGTTCATCCAACTTGTCAGATGCCTTGGCAAATTCTTGTTGTTCGCCAGCTTCACCCTTCTCAGTGGTCAGAGACTTGAGAGCAGCATCAGCAGCCTTCAGGGCAACCAGGGCCTCTTCAGAGAGGTCAGCCTTCAACAACTCCATAGCAGCCTCAGGGGCGAAGTTAGGAAGTTCTGCATCAGCACGCTTACGGAGTTCAACAGCTTGACGCTCTTGGTCTGCCTTTTGCAGTGCCTCTAGTACAGGTGCGGGGATGTCAGACTTTGCAATCTCTACGCCCTCTACCTTAATCATCTCAACAGGCTCAGCCTTCTTGATAGACTTGGCAGTAACAACAAAACCGTTGTCCTCCAGAGCCTTCTTCATGCGGGCATTCTCTTGTTGCATCTTCTTGTCGTCAGCAGCGCAAGCCTTCATAGCTTCTTCTTCTGACATACCTTCGTCCATGTAAGGCTTAAGCTTAGCCTTCATTTCTTTGGTCAGTTCCACAGTAGGGTCCTCAGTTTGAGAGTTATCACGCTTGAATAGTGACACCATTGCCTTTGCGTTAGCAGGACGGTCAACGAGTGACAGCTCATCAAGCTCTAGTTGTTTAAGGAGTGTAGGCATTAGATATCCTCCTTTACCGCACGACCGCCAATCGAGAAGGCCGAGAGTTCACCACTTTTGACTTGACCCCAAACACCTTCATCGTATACCTTATAGGCAACAATCCAGCCCTCACGATCAGAGTGGATACCGAGAGCATCACCAAGTTCTTTAGTGACAGGAAACGAGTGGATAATAGTACCAACTTGGTCCCCTTTGTGCATAGCTTTGCCTACTCGCACATGCTCCATAAAATCAGTGATAGCTTTAACCAGGACATCAGCCTCAATAACATCACCCTGGCGGTCAACTACAGGTTCCCCATTCTCGGAGATAACTGAGGCCCAGCCATACACAATTCGTTGTTCATCATCAGCCTTGAGGATTTTACCCTCTAGCTTTGTTACTTCAGACACGGAGGTTCCTTTCTCCCACATGCGACATGACCAGTAAGCAGCCGATGTCTTATCCTTTTGGGTGTCACAATTGTGCCTAGCCCTGAAGTTAGCCCTGGCGTCAGGATCATCCCTACGGATTTCCATGTTGGGATCACCAAAGGTAACCTTCTTAACCTTGTCACCAGCCTTCACATAGACACCAAACTTCTTAGAGGAACCCGCTGGGAGCCTGAAGGGCTTGTCTAGTGTGACTTGTTTGCCTTGGTACTCTGCCAATGTCTTATCCTACGATCTTAGCCAGTGTATATCTTGCCTGTTTTGGGGCATTTGTAGCCGCCAGCTACTTTTTTGATTGGCATGGTGTTTTTCCTACGTTTCTGGTTTCCAGGATGTCGTAGGTTCGTCCCATACATAGGCAGCTCCGTCGGATGGGTATGGAACTGGCGGCTCCCAATAGATGTCTTGCAGCAATGGGCTGCTGTTGCCATACGCTTCCAGGATAAGAGGCTCCATGATACAGGCCAGGATTGGGTCTGGGGCTGTGTTTCCATCGAACGGCTTGTTTGGGTTCCGGCCAGTCCATGTTTTCATGTCAACCTCAACGGCCTGCCAATTAGCTAGAATGTCTAGGTTGTCAATAATTGCGGCTCCGTAATACCATTCGCCATGCGTGTATCCGGTAGCTGAGTGAACAGGCAGCACACCTGCCGGTCCGTGTCCATTATTGAGTTTGTATTTGAAGCAAATCATCTTTAGCCTTCTCTACTAGACCTGGGTGCTCTTGCACTGACTGCAAGAAGCGTTCTGAATAACCGTCGATCAAGCCGACCTGCCGTAGAGCCTCTGCGTTGCCTGTGCCGACCGCTCCTGTTGCTTCGATGTCACGTTGTGCCTGCTCTGCGATACGATCTAGCCAATAGGTGCGTTCTGCTTCTTGAAGTTCTTGGTTTTTGAATTTCGGAAGTTGCTGGTAAATCTGATACAGGGCATCGAACTCTCGTAACGCCCCGGTCAGGGCAATATCCAACTCCTGTAGGGCGACTTCTTTTTCTTCAATGTCGAAAGGACATTTACCCGTAGCGATTTCGTGCTTTAGCCTGCGTCGATTGATGTCTGCGCGTTTGATAGAGAAGTATTTAGCCTGAAGCTCTGCGATACACTGAGCGAATTGCCGTTCTGGTGATTTATGCGCGCCAACGACGAAATTACTGATCTGGAAGTCAGACCGGCCTTGAAAAGCCTCTAAGAATTGCTCGTGTAGCTCATCGTATTTTTGTTCAATTGGTTCTATTGATGTGTTCACAATGCTTCCTTTTATTAATGTTATGCCGCTGCTAGAATGCGTCTCGCCTGACTTAAGTTGGCCCCAGAGACTGCTGCTGTTGTCTCCGTTGAATATGTGGTTCTATCTGCTGTTGCTACATTTGAACTTGTAATGCCACCAGAAAAGAATCCTTTGTCAATGTTTCCTGCTGCTGCTAGGTTGCGTCTTGCCTGACTTAAGTTGGCTCCAGATACAGCCGCAGTTGTCTCTGTTGAATATGTGGTTCTGTCGGCGGTTGCTACATTTGAACTTGTAATGCCACCAGAAAAGAATCCTTTATCCGCATTCCCTGCTGCTGTTAACTGGCGTCTTGCCTGACTTAAGTTAGCTCCAGATACCGCTGCTGTAGTTTCTGTTGAATAGGTTGTTCTATCTGCTGTTGCGATGAATGATAATGATGTTGTATTACCGCCAGAAAAGAAGGCTTTATCTACATTACCTGCTGCTGCTAGGTTGCGTCTTGCCTGACTTAAGTTGGCTCCAGATACAGCCGAAGTAGTTTCTGTTGAATATGTAGTCCTATCTGCTGTTGCTACATCTGAGCCTGCATAACCACCAGAAAAGAATGCTTTATCTACATTACCTGCCGCTGCTAGGCCGTATCTCGCCTGACTTAAGTTGGCTCCTGACACAGC
>Ga0208917_1001685_pt1 | contig 10947 bp, 17 predicted proteins | sample DEB08_DNA_10_FD_185500 | JGI IMG/M metagenome (GOLD analysis project Ga0208917, IMG submission 185500) | Aqueous microbial communities from the Delaware River and Bay under freshwater to marine salinity gradient to study organic matter... | ecosystem: Environmental > Aquatic > Marine > Coastal ...
TTGATATTGCAAGTGCGACAACAGACCACAAGGTTAGCTGTGCTGTGCAATCCGCCTTTGCTCAATGGGTCCAAGTGGTCAAGGCTTCTGTTTTCTTTGTCTAATATTGCTCCACAATACAAACAATCATTTCGACTGTTTAAGATTCGATAGCATTCTTCTTGTGTCACTGAGCCGTCAGACTGTTTTAGTTGTCTTGCTACTCTTCTTACCTTGGTTTTCCGTTTGTCATTCTTAAACTTTTCTGGGTTAGTTTGCTGAAGAATGCGTTTGTATTCGCGAAGTCTTTTTTTAATCTGTTTGTATTTTTGGGGGTCTTTTGTTTGGTTTTGTAAAGATTTCTGGCTTAAGCAAGGCTTGCAATGTGCGCTTCTAGTCCATCGTTCATCTCCATTACTGTAACGCTTTTTATGCCATTGGTGGAGTTCTGGTGGCGTCAGTTCTCCACAAGTCTTGCAGATGAATGACTCTTTCTTTTGTCTTTCAATTCTCTCTTCTGCTTGTTTTCGTCTTTGCTCTTGCCTCTTTGCTGCGGCTTGCTCTCTTTTTAGTTTGTGACGTTCTGAATTTTTCTTCGCTAAACATATTTTGCAATCTGCAATATATCTTCTCCAAACCCTGTCACCATATTTTAAGCGATACCATCTCCAATTCTGAAGTTCAGGTGTCATCAACTGTCCACAAGTCTTGCAGTGAATTACTTCTGCAAGCTGCCGGTTGACATACTCCTCGTCATAAATGTCCGCCATTACCTCATCTGCTTTCGCAAGGTTTCAAACCGTTTCCGCTCGTCCTCAAGTTCCTGAAGTTCAACGTGGCTTCTGTTCATGGATAAGTGATTCATTCTGAGCGGTTTGCTTGGATTGCCAATATAAACAACCCCAGGCTCAATCCTTGAGCGACTATGCACTACGGTTCCCATCCCCAGCATAGTGTAAGAGCCAATGACGCTGTACTGATGGACCGAAACGTTTAAGCCAAGGTTGGCGTTTCGCATCACGTGGCAATGTCCAGCCAGTAAAGCAGAGTTCGCAAGCGTGACGTTCTCTTCAAGAAAGCAATCATGAGCAACGTGACTGCCAGCCATCAAGTAAGCAAACTCTCCGACTACGGTTTGGCGTTGAATTCCAGCGTGTACCGTGACGTATTCACGAATGACTGAACCTTTGCCAATCTTCACGCCCATCAACTTGCGTCTGCTGCGGTGTTGTGGGTCAGAGCCAATGACTGCGCCAGGGTAGATTTCGCAGTTTGCGCCTATGTCGAGTGGCCCATACAGGCAGACATTCGGCCCAATCTGTACGTCTTTTCCAAAGCTTACGTCACCTTCAACGACTACGGTTGGATGGATTTTCATAGCCAATGAGTCATTAGTTCGGGTTCAATGTTTGGTGGCTTGGGGTTACCGTGAAAGTAAACGATTCGCGCCTTGCTTCTATGCTCCGGCTGGTGTGTCCAGTGGACCTTGTAGGATTGAATCTGATGCTCAAAGACTTGGTCGAGCCGTGTGGCGTTCGAGCAAACCGCACGAAGAAAAGCCATTTCACTTGGTAGGTTTTTGTAGGTGTAGTTGATTCCAGAATTCGCTCGAAGTTGCCAAAGATTCCAGATTCTTTTGACTTCAGCGGCTGAGAATAAGCCGATCCCGTTGCAGATGGTGTGAGGCTCGAATGGGTCTGTCAGTAGCCCACATTCACCTCGCCAGTTGAGCAGCTCGTCAATGTTGTTCGTGATCAGCGTATCCAATCCAATGATGAATCTGCGGCCTTTGCCTAGTCCTGGTCGAAAAGCTTCCATGACACAAGCCCAGCCTAAGTCTTCGCAGTCGAGCGCAACTTGCGTGACGGTTTCGTTAAACTGATATTCCTTGTCTGTCAAGCAAATGAACTTGTGGCTCTTCGTTGTGTTTCGCTTAATCGCTCGCGCCAATTTGTCCACCCATTCAGCAGAGTAGCCAGCGTTTGCGCTGTAGCTGGGTAGGTGTCGCTCTTTGCCGTTGAAAAGAATACAAACGATGTCCATCAAGCCGCTACCTTCCTCTGCTTTGGATTCATGATTTGCTTGCGCCAGTAAGCGAAGTTTTTAGGCCACTGTCTGCGAATGGTAAGCTCGCCAGCCTTCTGGAATTCATAAACCGGATAATATTTTGAACTCTTAGCGAATATCAGAAACCATTCGACTTTGTGCTTACCTGTTCGCTTTCTGATTCCAAACGGTCTGCCGTTTTTGTCTCTGCTGACAAAGTAGCTATAGCGTTGTTTCTTCTTCGCCATGCTGTTCTTTGTTGTGTTCTGAGCAGCGTCAGGATTGGCTTGAAGATAAGAAAGCATTTGGGTCATTTGTCCGCGAGAAATGTTTCCATACTTGTCTCGCCTTATGGCCTCGCCTGGAATCGCATACCAACCTTTTGGCAGTATTCCGGCACGATACAAAGATTTTTCTGAACGTTTAAACTCTCGGTCTTGTCCGGTGATGTGGGGAAGAAGAATATCTTCAGCGGTTAAGGCTGAACCTTCGCTTCTGTCTTTGGCATAGACTCGGCCTTCAAAGCGTTTCAGGTCATACTCAACAAACAAGGCTCCACGCTTCCCAGGCTTTTTGGGATTTCGAGGCAACAAGTAAGGATGAACAGGAGGTTCAAAACTGTCCTCCATCTCTTGATAAAGTCCGGTTCTGACGTCAAAAAGAGTATCCCTCATAGCCTTTGCAGTGGCTTCAGGAAATTTCTTTGCGACTTGTTGCAGGTAGCGCCTTGGGATTTTTAGTCCGGTGTCGCCTTTCAGTGGCATGGGCTATTCTCTGGCAAAGTTTACAAGCTTTGAAATCATTGAAGAAAACCTTGGTGTTGGGTTTGTGCGTCTGGCAGGATTCGCAAAAACGCATGGACGGTTTTTGTTTCAGCTTTTCAAGCCTCTCTTCTAAGCGTTCGCTTAGAGGCTTTCTTCTGTCGAGCAAGGTGTAAAGCTTCACGTTCGGCTTCCTCTCTGGATAATCCGCCATCGAATTGCATGATTGCCGCTCGTTCCTCAAACCAGACGTACAAGTCTGGATCGTAAAAACGTAACCGTTCCACTTCGTCGAAAATCTTTTCATTCATGAGGCGCAGCGTCAGGCGAGCGTCCGTAAATCGCCTTTATTGCTTTTGATTCAGCAAACTTCCTTCGCGTGGTTTGGCAGCACTCGCTGTGGCGACTCCTCAGGTTGGTTCGCCAAAGTTTACCAATCGTCACGCCTCAAAATCCTTGTAAAGCCGCGAGCCTGTCGCGCCTTCTTGGTTCTGGTACTTGCCGGAATACGGTTGCTCTGTGGTTTCGTCGAGTTGAAAAAAGACGATTTGGCAAATGCGAACGCCAGCCTTTAGCAGAATCGGCTTTTCTGATTGGTTGTACAGTTCAAGCGTAATCTGGCCTTGAAAGCCTGAATCGACGAATCCGGCATTTTGAATCTGCAAACCCAACCTTCCGACTGAACTTCTACCAGCCACAAAAGCCGCTAAGTGATTCGGCACACTGATTTTTTCCTGAGTTGAAGCCAGAACAAATTTAGAAGGCTCCAGCAAAAAATCTTCAGTCTGAACGTGCTGGTAAACGGATTCTGAATCCAGAAAGAGAAATTTTTGTTTTACGCCTAACTGAGCGAAGGTGTTGCCTAAGTGAAGATCCACACTACATGGCCCAACCTGGGCGAATCGTGGCAAATGCCCCAACTCTTTGAGTCCATTCAAAGTTTGGTGAGATAAGATCATCAGTCAGCCCAATCAAAATCGTCGTTTGGTGAATAAATCCGAATCAGTCCGGTTTCGCCCCAGCGCTTCGAGGCGTGAACGTCCCAGATTTCTTTGTCTTCTTTTCTCAGTGCGTCTTCTAGTGATTTCAGGAGGTTGGACAAATCCGGTGTTTGCTTATGAGGTTTTCCGTTCATCAGTGACTTTTGGCGAGTGGACCAAGACTTCGGCATGGGAATGACAAACTCAACGGCAAAGGAATCTGGCAACTCAAACTTTTTATCCATTGCTTGATAACGAAGCTCATCTGCGAATAGTCGATATCTGAGCGTTGACTTTGAAGGCGACCACTTATCCCGAATGCTCTGCCTTGGTTTGGGTACTGGTCTGATATTGAAGGTAATCATTAGGTGCTTGCAAGAGCCTTCAACTGCGAGAGGTACTGCTTTGAGAGTTGTTGACGTTTCCGGCAGTCAACGGAAGCCAAGGCTTTTGGTTCTTCATAGCGATACTTGGAAATCACGTTGAGCAAGTCATTGACATCCGCAACAGTCGGCCAAGGCTTGATTGGTGTGGGATTCCAAGAATTGATGATTTTGGAAATGGCTTCAGCAAAGTCTTGCTGGTCAATCATGGACTTACTGCAAAAGGCTTGAACCCAGAGTTGGTGTAATCCTTCCGGTATGGGTCTGTTCAAATTCATCGAAACCATTGCCAAAGCCTGAATTACCTGTTTCTCCGTGACGTTCTGCATAATCCTCCAACATGCGTTTGACTGATTGCTCTTGTGCGGTGAGTCTGCGAGGTTGTTCCTGCGGCTTGCCTCGGATTGGCACAATTGGTGGTTCTTGGTACTGGTCAATCAATTCGCCTTTCAAAAAGGTTGTGGCGTCTTTGGTGAACTTGTCTCCGCAACTCTGGAAGTAATGCGCGGTTGCTCTTTGAATCTGCTCAAGACTGAAACTCTGCAAAAGGTAATTGAAGTTTTCAAAAGCCTTCCACTTGTCACCTGGGTCTTTGTTCGAGTTCGTGAGGTAGTATTTCCACCAAATCTCAAAATCCTCTGAATAAGATTTAGAAACGTATTTTCTTTTGTTTCTTTTGTTCTTTGTTTCTTTTGTTATCTCTTTATTTTGTAGCGTTGGATTTTCCTGCGTAGGTTTTTCCAACGTAGGTTTTTCCAACGTAGGTTTTTCCAACGTAGGTTTTTCCAATTCAGGCAAATCATCACGCACACCAGTGACGAGGTAAACGTAATCCCCAAGCTTGCCATCCGGTTTACGAATTCTTGCGCCTCTCTGGATGTATCCAGCATTCAGCAGTTCGTCCATTGCCTTACGAGTAGAGTCAATGCCGTCTGTTGCGTGTCTGGCTAGTTCAGAAAGCCGGATGTTCCAATCTCTCGGCAGACTGAGCAGGTAAACCAGCAAGCCTTTGGCTTTCCAGCTTAGTGATGAATCTTGTGCTGCCTCGTTACCAATAACGGTGTAGGGTCCGTCAATGCGTTTGCCAATCATTCAAACCTCTAGCGTTTCAAAAGGATTGAGGTATTTAATCGGAACAAACCAAGCTGGAGAGCGCACGTCTGTTCGCCAGAACTGGTCCTGCTTGCCTTCGCTGCCTTTGATCCAGCCGTGAATCTCGTAAACTGGCGAATTGCCTGTGACCAAGACGAAGTTGTCCTCACCGGAATCAATCGGTCTGATGATGAGGTTCTTGTGGCTCAATGCCGTGCGTACCTGAAAGCCGCAAACGTCCGGTTTCTTGAAGGTGTCCACGCTGCCGTCCCAATAGCGGCCTAATGCCTTGGCAACCGCCAATTCTCCACAAGCGCCTTCCAGATGATTGTGCCAATCGTAGCGAGTCTGGTTGGTGGAATCCTTGCGCTGATACTTGATATTGGCTAGGTTTCGCAATCTGCCGATTTCGGTTGCCATTGCCAGCTCATGCCACGACAGCTTCACTTTCATCAGTCTCCGGTATCAACCCCAAACGGTCTTCGGTCTGGGTCATCAGTTGCGTCAATGCAGTGATTTCGTCTTTGCTCAGTTGCTTGTGATTGCTGGCTTCTCGCGCCATTCTTCTGGCGTTTTCGTAACCGTTGCGGTTCTTGGCTTCCTCAAACTGCGCCTTGCAGCGTTCAAAAACCGGATTGGCCTTTGCCTCAATGAATGGCTCATTGTCTGGCGGATTCGGCTCAACGGTTGCTCCGTTTTCATCAAACTCTCCATCCAGGCCAGTGATGCCAAAGCACAAGCGGATGGCTTGCTTCATGGCTGCTTGTCTGAGCATCCGGTTGGGGTAGTTCTTCCAAGCTGGACTTCTGTCGTTATAACAATCGCTTAGATATTCTGTCACCTCAGTTGGATGGGTTCGGTCTTTGCGATAAATCCGAGCCGTGGCGGAAATGACTTTGCCTTTGTCATCTGCCTCTCTGCCGAATTCAATCCGCTCAAACTGCGGATGGTTGTTCATGATCTTGATGTAGCCATCGACTGAAATGCTGGTGGTGATTCCTCCTTTATTGTCAGGAAATGCCCAAATTTCCTTTGTCACCGGATTGAGTTTGAACTGCTTGGCTATTGTCAAGAAAGCAACCAAGTGTTCTTGCTTGGTTCCGGTTGGTAAAATTGACTTAGACAACACTTCATGCAAAGTGTTTTGGTCAACACCTAATTCAGACGCTACTGATTTGATTAATTCGTTCATATTTTTTAAATAGATTAAGGTGTTTGAAGGTCATGAGTTAAACGAATGTCTTCTTGAATAAATACCTCCTTTATGTAGTTTGGAATTCCTTTTTCTGGTGTGTTGAACAAATGAACTCTTAAAGATTTTTCAGGAAAGAATTTTCCATAAGATTTCACCTGTCCAATTGCATTTTTCCACTCTGGATAAACTTTTACTTCAATAATTTCCTTGTCCGTTAGAAGGTCAATGCGTCCCACTGGAACGCTAACTTCAAAGTCGCCTCCTTCTATTGTGAATAGATCAAATGTGACGTCTTTCTCAATACGTCTTACGCCCGAATTGATGGCTCTTAAATTTTTAATTCTTTGTCTGCCTTTTTGTAAAATTTCTCTGTATTTAAATTTGTCAACTTGGTTACGATTATAAAATTCCTGTTCAGCCGCAAATCTGCCTAATGGTGTTTCTTCCCAAGTTAAACAATCTCTTTTCATGCTAATTTATTCGCGCCTTCTAGCCAGCTTGAGCTTGAGTTGAGAAAAGCTTTATCGCTTACTCCGGCACATGAATGATTGCCCGTTTTTTTAGGGAGGATGGGCAAAACCGGAAAACCAGAAGGCTTAATCTGTTATAAAATCATCCTCGTATTGAGAAGGTTTTGAACCTTCTACCCAGACTGGATTGATGTATTGTGTGATTTGTCCACCTCTGCGGATGAACGCCAGAATCTCCGCTGAATAAATTGAATCAGCCGGAACTTCGGTTGAGGTCACTGAAGCGTCATTCCACTTCTCTTTGACCTCAACTTGCTTCTTGGCCTCAATCTCTAGCTCTTCTCTTTTCTCAGCCGCCTTATTTCCAAAGTGAACTGCGCGGCATTCAGCAGAACAAAACTTTGCTCTCGACTTGCTCGTCACTGGCTTAAATTGCTTTGAACAAATCCAGCACTTTAGAAGTCGATTGTGGTCTAGCCTTGAGCGGTTTCTTTTAAGGTGAACCAAACCGTTGCAGGTTGGGCTACAGTATTTTTGGCTTCCGGCTTTTGGTTGAAACGTCTTCTGGCAAACCAGACATTCTTTGGGCTTCAAAGTCCCAGGCATTCGAGGAATGGTTCCTCGCTTATACGCTCTGCGCTTGTCGTTTACATAGCGACATTCCTGACTACATAAAATGTTGCGTTCCGTCTTTGGCTGGAACACCTCACCGCATTCAACACATGGCCTTGGTTCAACGATTGGGGTTTTTTTGTAATGCTGGTTGTAGCAATGACTGCCGCAGAATCGCTGATCCTTGCGTTTGGGCATAAAGATTTTGCTGCAACCTTCACAGGCAACCTTGACTTTCGGCTTTCTATGCTTTGCTCGGTATCTTGCCGAATTGTCTAGCTGCAACTGGTAACTGCATTTTTTTGAACAACTCTTGTGGCTGCTAGACTTGCGATTAAATTTCTTGCCGCAAATCACACACTGAGGCTTGGTGTGCTTGGCCTTCAACTCGTCAAAACAAATCTGTCCGCAAGTCCTTTCCTCGCCTTCGGTCAGAAACTTCAGGCCACAATTGACGCAGACCTTAATGGTCAAATTTCACTCCATGTCTGTTCATTATGTGGGTCATCCATTCGCTGAATCTTCTCTTCCTGGCTAATGTCTAGCGGCTTCAAATCAAAACAGTTTCTTTCATGCTTCTGATGGGATAGTTTGCCGCACCTTGAACACTCGTAGAGTTGACAGAAGGTGGGTTCACGCCTTTCGGATTGCCGAACCAATCCCCAGAAATAAGCTTCTTTTCGCCTAGTTTCTTCTCTGAAGTCTTCGAGCGTTCGCATACTTCCGGTTAATAAAGAAAAGACGAATGCGCCACCAAAGCTTGCGATACCAGGGCGCTGAATAATGTGTGATGATTCTTGATTTGCTCTTAGATTCGGCTCTGAAGAAGTAAGCCTGAATGGTTGGTGTGCTTGTCATGATTCAACTCCATGTTGTGGTGGGGAAGCCTTGCTCAAGCTGCTGGCAGACCCCTCCGCCATTACAAAAACAAGGCTTTGATTCCCCATGTAGACTGTTCAATGAGGCAGAGCCGTTCCAGCCGCTTCTCCCAAAGCGTCAACTCGGTCAATGAGTTGAAAAACTCTGCCTCAGTCAACGGTCGCTGTTCTGCGAGTTGCCTTGTCTGCTGTATTTCGCAATCTCGCCAACTCAACCGCTCGCTCTGTCTGAACCGCTTTGATTGCGGTGTCAGCATTAATTCGCTTTGCCAGAATGTCCTGATTGACCAAGACTTCGGTCAGCAGGTTGCGAATGGTGGCGAGTTCCGCCTTTATGTCTTCATCCATTGACAACCTCCCGAATCTGCTGAACCTCGGCTTCACTCCAAAGGATTGGCGCATGTGAATTAGACTGAAAACCTTTTGGGATTCGGCCTTGTCTTCGTAGTCGCAGAAGCTTGGGATGTGAAATACCAATCTGATTGGCAACTTGTTGTGTGGTCAGCATAATCGGTTGAATAATTGCAATACTGGTTGACAGGTTTTGATTGAGTAAAACCATAATATCCATAAAAGCATAAATCAACTAAAAAAATACAATTTGGCATTTTTTGATGCAAAGAATATCCGTAGAATTAGGCAAATCGCTGAAATCAAAAGCGAAGTTGAAAGGTTTTACTCAAGCAGAAATTGCGAACCATATTGGTGTTGAGCAATCAACTGTCAGCAGAATCTTTAATGGCAAAACACAATTGGGTCATCAGCACTTTTTGCTTTTATGTGATTTGCTAGAAATCAGTCCGCATAATATGCAGGTTAGTGACGATGTAGAAGAACAGAAGGAAGGCTACCGGACGATTCCTGAGTACAACGTTCGCGTTTCTGCTGGGCATGGCGAATTTCAAGGCATTGAGGAAGTGAAGCAGAATCTGCAAATGCCTAAAATCTTCTTGCCGGAAAATGGGCAAGTTGGCTTTGTTCGCGTTGAAGGCGATTCCATGACGCCTACGATTGCACATGGCGATTATGTGGCGGTTGAATTTGATAGTGGGTACACCAGTGACGGTTTGTATCTAATCCGTATAGATGATGCGGTTTTTGTGAAGCGGCTTCAGAGGAAGTTTGGAGGAGTCAGGATCATTTCAGACAATCAGCAGTATGAAGAAATGAACGTTTCACCGGATGACGGAAACGACTTTGGCTTGATTGGTCGCGTGGCTTTGGTGATTCGTAAAACTTAAGTCAATTGATATCAATATTGATCTAATTTAATGAGCCACAAGAACGAAATCGTCCATGACCAACGGCAAAAAGCCTATGTTGGTCAGTTGTGGATTGAGAAAAAGCGTTACCGCAGAGTTCTGATTCGTTTTGTGGAGGCTGAAGGCTTAGAGCCTGACCAGTTGAACGCTTTGCTCGTTGAGCGATTCTTGAAACTGAAAGAAAAGCTGAGTCGAGAAGTCGAGAGGCTTACTGATGAACAAGGTTTGTTCTTTTCAGAACTGTTGAATTTATTTCTGGCGCACGTTCAAGCAAACCGTGACGACCGGACGGTTGGCAAATATCGGCAACAATTGCTTCGCTACCAAAAGATAGTTGGTGACTATCGCATTCGGCTTCACTCCGCACAGTTGACTGACAAGTTCGTTTTGACTCTTCGTAAGGCTGGACTCAATGACCATAGCTGCAACAGTTATCTCAGAGCAGTTCGAGCAATTCTCAACTGGTCTTGGGAACAAGGTCAGATTCCAGCAGCCATCAAAGTCAAAAGCGTTCGCTCGTCCAAACCTTTGCCTGCTGTCTTCTCTCAGCAACAACTCGAAGATTTGCGGCAACACCTAGAAGACGGTTGGCTGGAAACCAAACGAAGACGGTTTCTGGTGCTGCTTCGAGCTTGGTGGTTTTTGCGCTATACAGGAATGCGTGGTGGTGAGCTGCTGGCGCTGAAATGGGACAATGTTTATCCAGACCGAATTGAACTGCGCTCAACAAAGGATTGGAAGGTAAAAGGCAGAAAAGACGCAATCGTCCCAATCGCTGAAGATTTAAAAGAATTTATTGAGTCGCAGGATATTCAAGGCGAGAAATACGTTTTGGACAACGGCAGAGGTAAGCCGCTTTATAGTTCGCTTGGGGATTTGACCAAGAGTATGCGAAAGGCTTTGCAGAAGGTAGGCATTGAAAACGCAAAACCGCTGCACTCGTTTCGTTCTACGGTTGCGACTGAACTGTTATCTGGTGAGTCTGCGAATCCGGTGCATGTTCAAATGCTACTAAGACATGAAAGCATTCAAACAACCATGTCTTATTTAAATAGTGACCACTTGCAGCAGGTGGACTTGGTAAATAAGTTGGGAACTGGCGGAAACACTGGCAAGAAAAAATTGAAAAAATCCAGCAATCCCAGCATTCGTCTAGCCTATAGCCGAAAGAACTAAGGTGACTGTTAATCATTGGGTCGCTGGTTCGAGTCCAGCTTGGGGAGCCACTTTCAGAAGATTTGCCACACTTCCGGTAAGTGGCGGTTTCCCTATCCGCCAGTGATTGCCTC
>Ga0208917_1001694_pt1 | contig 10920 bp, 25 predicted proteins | sample DEB08_DNA_10_FD_185500 | JGI IMG/M metagenome (GOLD analysis project Ga0208917, IMG submission 185500) | Aqueous microbial communities from the Delaware River and Bay under freshwater to marine salinity gradient to study organic matter... | ecosystem: Environmental > Aquatic > Marine > Coastal ...
TTTCGGGTAGATGTTTTAGAAAATCCTAATTACGAATGTGACGAATCGATTGAGGCATACCAATGAAACCTGTAGAATCACAAGACCCCGCATGGGAATTGATAGTGAGGATGCCTGCCGATGGTGTTCAAGGTGTTCGCTCTAAACAAAGTGATGATAAATGTTATTTAGTGGGAGTTGTTGCTCAAACTATGGAAGAGGCCTGCAGGCACGTAGTCCATACTAAAATGAAATCAGGTTTAGCAATTAAATCTATCACAGTGATCAACCGAATTAACTAAATATCATGAATTAGAAACATTTAATTGCGAACCAGAGAAGAGGTGAGCGATGAAATCGTATGACGTTTTCTTGGATTCTTTTGTCAATGTGATGCTGCCAGATGACGTAGACCCATGTTCAGAAGAGGGGATGGATCTTATCTGGCCGCAAGCCATTGCGAAATACCGGCAAAAACTCGTAGACGCTGGTGAAGTGCACTTTACGTGGAAGAGATACCCGGATGGAGACACTACAGAGGACTTGAAGGACTACAGCCGCCCATGCTAACGATTGAACTATCTCACCAACAGGCAGACGAGTTAATGTCCGTCCTGCTGGATCAAATTCAATACCTCACCGAGAAGATGACCAAAGCAGATCCCGTGGAGGAGATGGAGTGTCAGTGCTTACGTCACACCCTATCAGAGATTCACCACCTATTAGAGATTGCATAGTATTATCCAATAGTTAAGTTTCTGTCACAATATAGTACCGGGAAGTTCACAACCCACCAAGGAGAACAAAACGTGAATAAAGATGAGACATACGCTTGGGTAATCACCCGCGATCATCTAGAAGATAAGGCTGTGACCATTATTGGCCCTAAAGAATCAGAATATTGGCGGTCTGTAGCATCAAATGAAGAGGGAGCACTCAAGGTACTGAGTGACCCTAGTCGTAAACGATTTCAAATGCTAGATGGCGATGGTAACATTTACTACGAAGGTTATATGGTATATGGATGGAGTGATAAAACCACCGGATTTGAGCCTCTTGATGAATATGGAGCACCAAATGCCGGATGCACTACTATACGATACCAAAAGATTGATCAGGAGGTTCCAGAATGGGAAACCCTATGAACCCAACAAATGAAGAAATTCGGCTCGACCTATGATTTCTGCCACATTAGAAATAAGGAGATACTAGTGTTTGCACTTTACACCATTATCGGTATGTTTGTTGGATTTGAAGGTTATGATGATGGTCATGTTTACTTGGGCGTTTATACTCCCCAATGTGAATATGGTTATGTGATGACGATGGACGGGATATACCTTGATACAATTTTCACAAGCCAAGATTAATGTTTAATAACCCAACTTTATTATACTTGATATGGAGAGATGCTGAAAGAGAAGCACGTAGAAATCCGAATCAAGGTGGTGATGATGGAGGTTGGGGTGGTTGTTTACTAATATTGATTATTATCTTCATGTGTTGCGTATTCAAAGCAGCATTTGAAGTAGGCGGATATGCAATATTAATTGCCTTTGCTATGTTGTTAGGTTTGCTACAAGGATTCTTTGGAGATAAAAAATGACATCTTGCGAACTTGCACGATTGAATGAGTTGATAGACAAGAAGGATGGGCAGACTAGCAACTTAAGTAAAGAAGAACAAAAAGAATGTGAAGCATTGCTAGAAATGTATGCTGATGAAAATGTAACTGAATGGATCTATTCACCACACAATTAAAAGGGAATAGTATGACAAATTGTGAAAATTGTGGTAACAAAATACCTGAAGCGAGATTGGAATATATGCCAAACACCCGCTATTGTGTAAATTGTGCTGATGAGCATGGGCCACAAACCCATCACGATCCAAATGAATTATGTGCTAAAGCTAGCCAGAGTTGCCAAAATGGATTCGCACCAAAAGAGTAAAGACTTGACCACAATCGAATTTGATAGTAAAGATGTATACACATCATTCATAAATCAGATAGATGTAAAATCGTTAAATCAATTGGTCGATAATTGGATAAGTAATCATTCTAAATTCGATATTGAATATTGGTCACAAGGTGGAGCATATAGAGCAGCCATAGGCTGGTTATTAGATCAAAAACAAGCAAGGACCACATCAGACATAGTGGATCTAATTATGAATCATTACAATAAGGACGAAAATAGCACACCACCAAAAATGGCACTTAGACAAGCCATGGCTGCTAGATTAATTAAACGTCAAGCAGATAAAGAACTAAGAAAACACTGGCAAATTGATGAAGATTTAATAAATGCTATTGTAATCAAGTTGAAAGAGCCGAGTGATGTGTATGAACTTAATGATTCCTTGTTAGATACAATTTTAGAAAGATGATGAAATGTTTTGGTCGACTATTTGTTCACTTAAAAAAGGTAAGGTTGTTGATAGGGAAATCATTGGCCCATTTGAAAGCATGGATGAAATTATAGACGTTTTAGAAGATTCTAAACAAGAAATACGCGATAATGGTATGACTCCTTGTGAATCAATATTTGATTTGCTAACAGATGATATACCAGAGTTGTACCACTAATATCGAGGTCATGGGATGAGTAAATCTTGGTTAGGTAAAGGTAACATAATCGATAAGACTCAGGACCATCATAAAAGTGAACAAGAAAAAATGTCGAATTGGAATTATGAATTTAAAACTAGACCATTTTTAGATGCTGTAGATGATAAAATTGGGTTTGACTTGATTTTGATGGTTTTAGTATTTGTGGGTGTGGCGGTATTTTTCTTATGTAATTGATTTTTCCCACGAGGAAATGTATATGCACATGGAGGTATACGCATGAACAAAGTTAAAAGTTATCTTGAATCAATTTTAATAGCACGAAAAATGTTGGCTGAAAGAAACAAAGTATATTACAAAAACAGCAACAAGTATTCATGTGTTGAAGAATTTGTACTAGCCAAAGGATCGTTACATCAACACAAAGAAATACCCGATTGGATTATTAAAGGCGAAACAAAAGAATGCTTCCAAAATTGTTTTAATAATCTCTTGAAATTTCCAGATTTAGTTTATTGCGAGGGATTTGCATTGTGTCAAACTTTGCCTGTGCACCATGCATGGTTACTCGATGATGACAACAAAGTAATAGACCCTACATGGTGGTCTTTACCTCAACAAAGTGTTGAATATTTTGGTGTGTCATTTCGTAAACAATATGTGCTTCAAATAGCAGCATCATCAGGATATTACGGAGTTATTGACAACTTTGTTGAAGGATATCCTTTGTTAACTGGTGATCATACGCCAGACCAATATTTGATAGAATTGGCTGCCCATTGATTTATTCAATATAATAAGGTGATTGGTCATCTAACTCATGTCTGATTTCATCTACTGGTTCTCTTTTTAAATAGCCAGCATATAATTTATCTGGAGCATTAAATACCCAACCGGGTGTATCGCCAACATTTTTATATGCATGGACAACACCAGGTGGAATAATAATAGCACGAGGTTGATCTTGCCCGCACCTTATTACCATCTTATTTTGATATGTTTCAACTTTACTTCTCGCATCCCATAAATATAGATCAAAATTGCTGGGACCGACAAAAGCAAAATAATCTGTTTGATACTTATGTTCATGTGGTCCCCTGATTACTCCAGGCAATGTCTGGCTTATATAATTCATTACAGGTCGATGCCATTGACCATTACATTCATCTTCTCTATATAATTCTATTAGCCAGCCTCTATTATCGTGGTGAGCTGGCAGCTCTTTGACAAATACTCCACTAATTATTATATTATCCAAAATTCCCCCTTTGCTTTTCCTCACTCGCACAATTCAAATCAGTGCTTTATGGCGTATACATTTTTAGAAGCCCGGAGAACTTAAAGGAAAGCCTCAGAGACTATATGAAAATTAACACCAACAAGTTTAGCAAAATCCAAAGGATTATTAATATATTGTCGATGTTACTTATCATGTTTTTAACCATTATTTTATAAATACTTTTGAGTTATTTGAGGAAACCATGTGGACCGGAGCAAATGGCGGAACGCAAGTGATACCATACCCCGAATTATCCAAAGTCCTTTTTCTGCCACAATAGAATACCGGGGAGTCCGGAAACCACCACCTACAAAGAGGTCATCATGCTTCGAATCACGTACCAGACTTTTGAGCCAGAATTAGGAAAGAGTTATACCAACACAGGAACATTCAAGAGCATGGAAGATTTCAGGCTTTATGCTTGTGCCCTTTTTAGCGGGCGATGGGCAATTGCTGATGTAGAATATATCTAAGTGGCATTAACCAATAAGCCATCATCAGCCACAATATGTTGAGCCACCTACCACCAAAGGAAACGACCATGAACACAATCTTACGTGATGGCAAATTTTTGTACCGTCTACACGGTAGTGCGTTCTATCTCTACAACAATGAGGTGTGGGAACTTCGACCGGGAGTGGTCGTATGCCATGGGCCGTCACGATGGTTTTGTTGATTGCCGGTGTTTTGTTGGGGTGGTGGTTGTGTTCTGCGGCCACCGCCCCCGCATTATCTGCAGCCTTCCTTCTGCCACAAAAGAGTACCGGGGAGTCCGGAAACCACCACCACCACCAAGGAGCCGAAAATGGCCAACATCAAGCACTGGGACGAGATCGACGAGCAAATGGCACGCGAAGCCGAAGCACTCTCGCGAAGCTACCGCAGCATCCACAACCGCCGGAAGCCACGACAGAGCAAGGAAAGCCTCAAGGCAGGCCAAGCACGGGTCTTCGGAGCCAGCGGTGCTGGAGAAGATCGGAAGTCGCTGGGACAGATCCTCCAAGGCTGCCGGTGAAACACGACGGGGGTGGTGGTTGTGTCCCTACTGGACATCCGCAGTACAGCCACCGCCCCCGCATTATCTGCAGCCTTCCTTCTGCCACAAAAGAGTACCGGGGAGTCCGGAAACCACCACCACCACCAAGGAAAGAAACCAAATGCTCTACTCAAGCGACAAGCGGATCAACCATTGGCTCAATCAGTGGAAAGCCCACACCATGCAACCTCATGCAGTGTTCCACCCAAGCCATTATACCAAAGCATACCGCAGCATACTTGCCGCCCAATTGCGGATTATCCGTAAAAAGCATGGGACCACACTGGCCAAAATATACCGAAAACAGATCGGTAGTATCTCTAACTTGACTCTAGCATAGACGGAATTATCCACAACCCTCTACCTGCCACAAAAGGGTACCGGGGAGTCCGGAAACCACCACCACCAAGGAACCAAAAATGGCCAACATCAAGCACTGGGATGAAATCACACTCGCCGACATCGACTTCAGCAAAGCCAGTTCATCCTACTCAGGTGCAGCCGGAAAATGCTGCTGCGGATGTGCCGGAAACCACTCCACATCACCAATCGCCATCAAGCGACAAATCAACCGAATCAAAAAGTTGGAAGCAGAAGGGCACGAAGTAGACTTCGGCGGCTCCTACGTCGCAGTCGAGCGTGGCAACAGGCTCTACATCGTCTACTTTGAGAACGAAGATTCACTAAGTGCGTAGGATCGAGGTAAATAAAACACAATGAATAAACCAACAAACGAATACACACTATTGGCTCTGACACATGACGGCACAGCATACCACGTATCTGTCGAAGCAACAACCAGAGAAGACGCATGTAGAGAAATCATCCATCTTGCCATAGCACAAAACAAATATATCAAAAACATCTGGAATTATACGCCAGACAATCCAGACTCATTCTAACAACATTTTTCTTTTTATAGCGATTCGAGCCTCACAATCACGCCCCTTGATTGTGAGGCTCTTTTCATATCCGGATTAACTACAATTCATATCCTGCCACAAAATAATATCAACGAATCCAGGAGCAAACAAATGCAAACCATCACCGCTGCTAACGTCATACAACTGATCAACGATCAAATCGAAGACACCAACACAACCGAACAGATTATTGCAACACTAGAAAAATACAACCATTCACCACTCACCATCAAACATCAAAACATCCTCAAAGAGCAAGTCAACCCAACTTGCAGAATCAACAAGCAATACGGCATGACCCACATCGAATGGTTTTATCAGGACTCACACTGGCGACAAGCTATTGTTGTCGCCAACCAAGAAAAACATGTGCTGATTGACACAAAATGGATCATCGAAAACAACCCAGCATATTTTGCTGCAAGGCAAGAACGCAATGCGAAAAGGAAGGCCATTCTCGATTCCACCAATTTTAACGCCATTAACATCCTAGTAGAAACTATTAACACCTACAATCAAGCTCAAGAGCGTCTAACAGAAATCCTTGGATATGATGGAGATTTCTGCCCAGACAGACACACCATACAAGAGAAGTTTGTCAAAAGCTTTCCGTGACCGTGACGCGAATTAACAGATATTCGATTCCTGCCACAAAAGAGTACCGGGGAGTCCGGAAACCACCACCAAGGATATCTAATGAGAATTATTGGCGACGTTCACGGGCATCACAATTCATATCTGAATATCATACAGGGTACAGATTGTTCTGTGCAAGTCGGAGATTTCGGATTCGACTACTTATGCCTCAGCGGCGTTGACCCAGACAATCACAAGATTGTGGGTGGTAATCACGATAACTACGACATTATCGAAGACTGTCCCAACTATCTGGGTGATTACGGCATCTGCAAGATCGGCTCCATCGAATTCTTTTTCGTTCGTGGAGAGCGTAGCGTTGATGCTAATCTACGAATCGAAGGACGAACTTGGTGGAGAAATGAGGAGTTGGATATGGGAGCGGCCTACAAGGCAATCGAAGCCTATGAGGCAGCGAAGCCAGAGATTGTGATTACTCACGGTTGTCCCGCCGAAGTGCTTCCGTTTTTTGTGAGCAATCCAGCCAAGTTCAGCCCTAGCAGGACATCACAATTCTTAGATTCGATGTTTCAGATTCATCGCCCTAAGTTGTGGGTCTTTGGGCACCACCACCGGAGCGAGACTTTAAAGGTCGGAGATTGCACATTCCGTTGTCTCAATGAACTAGAGACCATGGAAATTAACCAGTAGATCTCGTCTGCCACAATAGAGTACCGGGGAGTCCGGAAACCACCACCACCAAGGGAACCCAAAAATGTTCTACTCAAGCGACAAGCGAATCAATCACTTGCTCAATCAGTGGAAGACCCACACCATGCGACCGAATGCGGTGTTCCACCCAAGCGTGTACACCCAAGCCTATCGTGGCATGCTGGCCGCCCAATTGCGGATCATCCGCAAAAGACACGGGATCACAATCCCTATGCTTTGGCAAGAGTATACCGCGATGAGATCAGCGACATCTCAAAATTTAGCCAAAGCATAGGGGATTGGAATTATCCATCACCTATTTGCCTGCCACAGAATAGTACCGGGGAGTCCGGAAATCACCATCACAGGAGCAATTGACATGCGAGTAGGAGACAACGTTACCTTTGGCCGCAAGCGAGGAGCCACAGCGTTTGGACGGATCATTCGAGTTAGTCAGAAAACAGCAACAGTCGAATTGACAGCCCAGTACAACAGCAACCCACCGGGAGTTAAATTCAGAGTCCCCTTCTCCATGCTGAAAATGGCATCGAACGTAGGTCCGGGTGAAAATAGCCTCAGAGGTAAAGAAGCACCTGAACCCACAAATGATTCGGTTAAGCCTTATGCACTTTGGCCAGTTGGTTTGACCATCGTTGGGTCTAAGAATTTCGGGGATACCACCATGCTCCAGTTATCTGATGGTTCCTTTGTTGGAATCCATGAATTTGACAAAAATTTGGTGAATAACTAGTAATTGATGACGTTCCACACTAGGAAGCGAACTCGCCAAGAGGCCCAACAGCCACACTGGGAAAAACGGCAGCAGCAAGGAGCCTTCCTTACAACATAACGAAAGATTGCAAAATGAAAATGAACATGTCGAGAAAAAAGATGAACAGAACCGAAGCGTTTAATATTTTGGAAGAACGCAAAATCACCAGTGTCGTTGTATGTTATACTGGCGGCAATGATGAGGGCGGCGTTGATGAAATCATTCTCAACCATGAAGATGGATCTGAGTCAAAAATGGAAGAGTGGTATGACAGCCCACAATATAACACTACAACAAAGAAATACGAATATAATAACACACCCACAAAAGATGAGCAATTATCAGAATTCTTATGTTCACCTGTTTATGATAGTTATGGTTCATTTGCCGGTGATTTTTACGTGAATGGCGAAATTCACTGGGATGTGAAAACTCGTAAAGGGACTATGAGTAGCGATTTTGAAACAAGATTTACAGAATCTTCAGAGCAAGAAGTGTAATAACCACCACATCAACATCAAGGAATATTCATGGCTACGGCTTACCATCATTCTGTTTCTAGTGTAAAGAAATGGGGCGGAGTAGAAACAGATTATCTTCGCATTCACGAGTGGTTTGATGAAAGTAAATCACTCCATGGCGATTTTCGGCATAGGGCGTTGCGTCACCACACTGAAGGAATCCAAATGGCAGTTTCCTTATTCGGGGATGAAGACCGGACAATCACGAATAGCAACGGTAGAAAAGTACCCGTTGTTTGGGTTGGTGAGCAACACGTTATCGAAGACATGGGTTTTTTGCCTACCTTTGGGGATTGGGCCAAATCGATCCAACCCAACCCATGGATGAATAAACCAGCCAAACTCAGCAAGATACAGGAAGTCTAAATTATATCAAACCTTGTACAACTTATCAGAGAAAGTATATGAACTACTATGCGACAGGTAACTGATACAAATCGAGATAAGATTATTGAAGAATATGCAGGGGCTATTTTGGACGGCATGGATTTTGACAGTTTGTGGGATTTTGCATTTGAATGTTTGGTTGAGAAAAAAGATTTGTTGACCAATGATGTACTACAGGAAGAAATACAAGATTTTTATCCCGAAATTTTAAAGAATTAACGGACAATTGATTTCTGTCACATATTGATATAGTCAGCACACAAACCACGTGAGTTCATGCGACGGAACTAGATTGGGATAACCTACTTGACATAGACGGGGTTATACGTTAAAAATCAAGTACCAATCTATGGGGGATGGCATCCTCATCACGATTAATACAACCAGTGACCGTCACCAAGAGCCAGATGAATCGGTCTTATGTGGGTACCCATGCCGATTCTAGGGAGGATTTCCGTGGGCGGTTTCAGGAACCGGGGCGTAAAAGGTTCCGCTGGTCTTACTCTAACTAGCAAGATCGATGCCAGATGCAAAGCCAGCCAAAAACCAAGGCAATACAGAAAATAATTATCTTCCTAAGAAGTAGAATGATGGCGGCGAGCAAAAGAAGTTTGGAAGATGTTTTGACTTTGGCCCAAGAACATGATATAGAGTTGGAAGAAGTATTGAAGTATTGGCATGAGGAGGCATTGAACGTATGAGCAAGTTCTACAAACACACCTATGAGCCAAATAATGGATGAGGGGATTATCCAATAGCCCCTTCCTGCCACAAAATAATATAAGGGAATTACCACCACCACGGAACCAACAATGACTACCATTTCAATCGACAACAAAGGCATCCAATTCGACAGCCCCTACACCCACGTAGAAGTCGCACAAACCTTCCGACAAATGGTAGAAGCCGGAAACATCGAAGGCAACTTCGCCAACAGCCTATACAAAGGAGCAAAAAGGAAAGGTAGTTACTCCACCAATCAAATAGCCTGGGTGCACGTACTAGTAGCACAAGCTGAAGGCAGACCCACCAAACCAAGCACCACACCAGCAGGATACATCATCGACTGCAAATACCACAGAATCCACGAACACCTACAAGAGTGCCGAACCAACCGAAGCAATGGGGGCAAAGGACTACTCAACCCGATCATCCGCCTTGAAGTCGACGGACAAACAGTAGTCCTCAAACTAGCAGGATCACGCAGCAAGAATAGCGGCAAAGTCAGCGTCGCATCTGACCACCGATACGGTGAAGGCGACTTCTACGGCTGGATCGACACAGACGGATCATTCAACGCTCGACAGGGCACACCCAAACAAGTAATAGAAATCCTCAACAGCCTCGCCGATGATCCAATAGCCGCCATCGCAGCAATCGGCAAAGAATCAGGACGATGCTGCTACTGTTACGCAGAACTAACCACAGTACAATCAAAAATAGCCGGATGCGGAAAGAAATGTGCCGACAACTACCGGATACCATACCCAACAGCAGCCCAAACCCGTCAAGCACTTGAAACCAACCCAGGACTGCTTGACGGAGCAAGTGACTCAAGCAGGTGGATATAAATAGGAAACACTGTTATCATGACCAACTATCTTGAACCCACCAACCCAGAAGCATTCATTGACTATCCAGGGAAGCAATCAAAACCAGACTATATCCCAAATAGTTGCGAATGCCCAAAATGTAAAGGCTATGGAGGATGGAACCTAAAACTGAACGCATACCCATTACATTTTAAGGAAGATACTCCACAAAATAGACATTTGTATTCCCATTTTCGTGCAGGATGTTCCCACTGTTTCGGCTGGGGTTGGGTAAGAGAAGAGGACGCAGATCATGTCCACGACTGGCAATTCGTCCACAACATACAAAACTGTCTCAACTTATACGATTGCTCAATTTGTGGAAAACAAATAGAAATAGACAGTTCAGATTAACATAATATACCCCCATAATATAATACCCCTATACTATACCCCCATAATATACCCCCCATATACTAAGTATTGGCGGGGATAGGTATATATATTCCAAATATATCCGCAGGTATCTCTCTCTATTGAAATATATTTTCCGTACGTTGCCTTCGGATATGGTTTATCCGATAGCATTAATAAAATGTGATATTAGTGCAACATGAATGTATGAACGTTGT
>Ga0208917_1001702_pt1 | contig 10885 bp, 21 predicted proteins | sample DEB08_DNA_10_FD_185500 | JGI IMG/M metagenome (GOLD analysis project Ga0208917, IMG submission 185500) | Aqueous microbial communities from the Delaware River and Bay under freshwater to marine salinity gradient to study organic matter... | ecosystem: Environmental > Aquatic > Marine > Coastal ...
TTGTTTTTCTTCAGCTGTTTTATCTTTTAGTATATTTGTCATATTATTTTTCTCCTTTCTGACAAAGTTTGTTTTTGCTGGCAACAATAAACTTTGAAGATATTTTTTTCATATTGTTATCCAATGGGTGATGATTAGATACTGCTACATCATAATCATCTGGGAATGGAAAGAATAGTTGTAAATCTCCATCTACAACTTCTGCTTTCATTCTATCTGATAGATACACTTTATACATATCATCTCCTTTACATTATACTTAATATACCTAGCACTAAGGCTAGGTACATCAAATTACTTACTAGATTTGTCATCTGATAGTATGGATCTCCACATTTTATAAGAGAATACACCTCCTATAATCCATCCAATTATCATTAAAGTTAACCATACACCTAATAGTGTTAACACGATTGTACTTAACATATTATATCCTTTCTGTTTATTTTATTAATCTTTATGTATTAATAACCATTGATAATACATAGTATTTAATCTTAAAATATAACCTTTCATTATTTACTCCTTTCTGTGCATATCTACATTATAGGTAAATATAGCACTTATTTGTATGTCTTGTAATATCACAGCAATCAAATACTACTGTAATATCAAAGAGTTAAATTATATTCGGCAATCAATTAATCAAACGATTTAGCCGAAAGTTAACTGACTACCGAATACTAACGATAACGATTGTTACCGAATAACGCAGTGGTGCCAGCTTTGCTGGCAATTTGGTGACAATCTCATACAACTAAATTGTAACATTGCCGATAAATTAAAGTCAGCTTTGCTGACAATTAACGACATAAAGACAATCGCCAATAGCGATTGACAGGGTTTTAAAGTCACCCCTGCATAATATCGACAACAGTCGATAGTGCAAATAGGGGGGTTTTATACAGATACCATCCAATATAGCCTTTAATGGGCCATAGGGGGGGTTTATTTTAACATTCCCTACAAATGTGGGGGTTTAACAAGGAGAAACAAATGATACCAGCAGGATTAAAGGCAGGATCAGCAGGACTTAGATGGCTAACAAGGCTTTACAAAGGCAGAAAATCTATAAGAAAAGGTGCTAATGTAAGCTCTAAATGGTTAGCAAGTAAAAATATGGGTGGTGCAGCAAAAGTTGCTGAAGCTACAGGTAAGAAAATTACTTATGGATCTAGATGGGCTGGCAAAAAGATTAGAAAATATCCTAAATCTGCAGCAGCACTAGGTGGTGCAGTAGGATGGGATATTATAGATAACGACTAATGGCTAAACAGAAGTTCATACACTATGTACCCAGACCAAAACCCAAAAAACGACCTGGAGTACACAAGAAAAGTAAGAACAAATCTGAAAAACGTAGCTTTAAAAAATATAATAGGCAAGGAAGATGAATAAATACCCTTTAGGATTACCATTAAAATTACCAATGTTTAAATTAGATCCCAAAAAAAAACTTGAAAAAGCAAAAAAACTTAGTAAAAATTTAAAAGATCCTAAGTTTAGAAAAACTGCTAAAATCAAAGATTACTTTTATAACATATAATGGCTAAAAAAGGACTATACGCAAACATTCACGCAAAACGAGCTAGAATCAAAGCTGGCTCAGGAGAACGAATGCGTAAAAAAGGGCAGAAGGGTAGACCAACTGCAGCTCAATTTAGGAAAGCAGCTAAAACTGCTAAGAAAAGATAATGGCATCACCAGCTTGGCAAAGAAAAGAAGGTAAATCCAAATCAGGGGGTTTAAATCGAAAAGGGATTGCGTCTTATAGACGAGCTAATCCTGGATCTAAACTCTCAATGGCAGTTACTACAAAGCCATCAAAATTAAAAAAAGGATCCAAAGCTGCTAAACGTAGAGCTAGCTTTTGTGCTAGAATGAAAGGCATGAAACGTAAGCTCACATCAGCAAAAACAGCTAGAGATCCTAATTCTAGAATTAATAAATCATTAAGAAAGTGGAACTGTTAACATGGCAAAAAATAGATTAGAAAAATTAGCTGATGAATTAATGAGATTGTCGCCTGAAGAAGGCGAACAATTAGGTCTTATTATGAGATCTAGAATGATGCCTGAAATGGCACGTCAGCAAGGATTATTACAACAACAAAATCCACAGATGGCGCAAATGGGAAAAAGACCAGGTGGTCAAATGCCTATGCCTACCACTAGGGATGCAGCAATAAGAGGACTATTAAGATGACAACACCATTATGGGCAATTAAAGGATTAAATAAAATATTTGGATTAAGTTCTAAAGTAAGATCTAAAGTTAAAAAAGGATCAGATAAAATATTTACATCATCAAAAACAGGTAAAAATTGGGGAGTTAGAAAAGGAAGTTTTGCTAAAGACTTTGCAGCTAGTGTAAGATCTGAAGGCAGATTATTAAGAAAAAATGTTACATTACAAAATGTAGGTAGCTTTGGAAAAAAAGCATTTTATGATTATCCAATTACTACAGGTGTTGGTATTGGATTAAGTGCTAAAATATTAGCATCTAAAAATAATAAAAAAAAGGAGAAATAATATGCCAATGGTAGGAAAGAAAAAATACCCATATACTAAAAAGGGTAAGATGGCTGCTAAGAAAGCTGCTAAAAAAAAAGGAATGAAAGTTAAAAATAAATACTAATGAAAAAACCTAAACTAGGATCTGGACAAAGATTTAAGCAACTTACTGCTAAACTAAAAAAACAAGGTGTCAAAGATCCTAAGGCTTTAGCAGCAGCTATTGGAAGAAAAAAATATGGCAAAGCTAAATTTCAAAAAATGGCTGCTAAAGGGAGAAAAAAATGACAAATGTTAATGGCAACTATAAAAACATTAAGAAAAAATATAAGTCTGGAAATCTTAAAACAGAATACCAAAGAATTTTAGAAAGTGGTAAAACAAAAGTAAAAGAAACTAAAATTGCTGCTAAAAAATTTGGCAAAAAAATTGCAGGTAAAGCAACAGCTGAACAAAAATTCTTGGGCAAAACTTTACCTAAATATATTGGTAAAGCAGCTAAGTTTGCTTTTAAAAATCCAATTACTTCAACTGCATTATTTTTTGTTCCTGATACTGTTAAATTTATGGGCAAACAAAAGGGAATTGATTTTAGTCCAACTAGACAATATGACAAAAAAGGAAGAAAATTTTTATAATGTCTGAAGAAAACAAAACAAATCATGGTGGTAAAAGACCTGGAGCTGGTAGACCTGTAGGATCTAAGAGTAAAATCTTGTGGAAATCTATGGAAGAAATGGCAGAAAAATATCAACATTCTCCTTTAGATTACCTATTAGCTGTGTTAAACAATCCTGCAAGTAGTCCTGAAAGAAAAATGTATGCAGCAGAAAAAGCTGCGCCATATGTTCATGCAAGACTTACTTCATCAAACACAAAAATGAGTATAGATGAACCAGTTAAAGTCAAAGTCGAATGGCAAAAAGACGAAAACCAAAGTAGTTGAGATACCATACAAACCAAGAGCTTATCAATTAGAAGTTCATAAACACAAAAAACGATTTAGTGTTTTAGTATGTCATAGACGATTTGGTAAATCAGTTTTATCAATTAACGAATTAATTAAAACTGCATGTGATAAACCTAGATCTTTGTGTGCATTTATAGCACCAACTTATAGACAAGGTAAATCAATTGCATGGGAATATTTAAAATATTATACTGCACCATTAATTAAAATTGGTGGAAGTAGAAATGAATCTGAATTAAGAATAGATCTATTTAATGGATCAAGAATACAAATCTTTGGAGCAGATAATCCAGATAGTATTCGAGGTATGGGATTTGATGCTGTCGTACTTGATGAGTATGCAATCATGGCTCCAAGAGTATGGACAGAAATCGTAAGACCAGCTGTTGCTGATAAATTAGGATGGGTTTTATTTATCGGTACACCTATGGGTCATAATCAATTCTGGGAAGTTTATGATTATGCTTTAAGAGGTCGTGATGATTGGTATGCTAAGTTATATCGAGCATCAGATACAAAAGTTATTCCAGACGAAGAACTTGAAGAAGCTCGTCTAATTATGACACCTGAGCAGTACGAACAAGAATTTGAATGTTCATTTACTGCTGCTGTTAGTGGAAGTTATTATGGAAGATTAATAACTAAAGCTGACAAAGATGGTAGAATAACTGATGTACCAGTAGACGACAATGTAGGTGTAGAAACATGGTGGGATTTGGGTATAGGCGACTCTACAGCAATATGGTTTGCTCAAAGAGTAGGGGAAGAAATACATCTTATTGACTACTACGAAACTTCTGGTGAATCTCTTGCTCATTATGCTGATGTATTAGCTGATAAAGGATATGCCTATTCATCTCATATCGCACCTCATGATATTATGGCTAGAGAATTAGGAACTGGTAAATCTAGACTTGAAGTTGCTAACGAACTTGGTATAGATTTTGATATAGCTCCTAAATTAGAAGTTGATCATGGTATTGAATCTGTTAGAAATGCATTGCCTTATTGTTACTTTGATAGAGAAAAATGCAAACAAGGTTTAGATGCTTTAAGACAATATAGAAAACAATGGGATGAGAAAAACCAAATTTTTAAAAATAAACCTCTCCACGATTGGTGTTCACATGCAGCTGATGCTTTCAGATATGGATGTGTTGCAGAACCATTAGATACTTCTGATTGGGATAGACCAGTTAATGTGGATACAAAATATGTAGTATGAAATCAAAAGAAGAAATATTAAGAGTACTAGCTAACGAAATACATTCAGCATCAGGTTACATTGGTGGTGAGCTTGTTGCTAGAAGAAAGAAATCATTAGAATATTATTTAGGTATGCCTCTTGGTAATGAACAAGAAGGTAGATCACAAGTAATATCCAATGATGTCCTGGACACAGTAGAAAGTTTAATGCCTTCTTTAATGAAGATTTTTACTGCTGGTGAAAATGTATTTGAATGTGAAGGTGTTGGGCCTGAAGATGAGGAAATGGCTAGACAATGTTCTGACTATCTTAACCATATTTTCTATAAAGAGAATAATGGTTTTATAGCTTTATATTCTGCATTCAAAGATGCCTTAATTCAAAAGAATGGTATCTTAAAAGTATTTTGGGATAACTCACAAAAAACTGAAAGAGAAGAATATACAAGATTAACTGATGATGAGTTTAATGATCTTGTAGATAATGCTGAAGTTAAAGTATCAGCTCATACAGAATACGAAGAACCTATTACTGATGATCGTGGTAAAGAAATAGATAAAGTTAAACTACATGATGTAGTTATTCATAGAACTAAACTATATGGTAAAGTTACTATAGAACCAGTACCACCTGAAGAATTTTTAATTGAAAGAAGATGTAAGTCTATTGAAACTGCAAATTTTATTTGCCATAGAACTCAAAAGACTAAAACAGAATTAGTTGAAATGGGTTATGATCAAGAGCTAGTTGATTCATTACCTACTGGTGATACTGATTATTATACAGAAGATAAATTCGTAAGACATCAAAATGTAGATTTCTCACATGGTCAAACAGATGGAGATGAATCTACTCAAGATGTATTAATCCATGAATCTTATATTCGAATGGATGTAGATGGTGATGGTAAAGCTGAGTTATTAAAAATTACTACAGCTGGTGAAGCTACTAAACTTTTAGATATTGAAGAAGTAGATAATATGCCTTTTATATCTATGACTCCAGTTATCATGCCTCATAGATTTCATGGTAGATCTATTGCAGAATTAGTAGAAGATATACAATTAATTAAATCTACTGTTATGAGACAAATGTTAGATAACATGTATCTAACAAATAATAACAGAGTAGCAATCCAAGATGGTCAAGTAGCTATGGATGATCTATTAACAAATAGACCAGGAGGAATTGTTAGAACTAAACAACCACCACAAAATGTAATGATGCCTATTCAGGCACAACCTATTACAGATCAAGCTAGTGGTATGTTAGGATATTTAGATGCTGTTAAAGAATCTAGAACTGGTGTAAGTAAAACTGCACAAGGATTAAATCCAGATTCATTAAATAATAAAACAGCTACTGGTATGAACCAAGTGTTAACTCAATCTCAAATGAGAATGGAGTTAATTGCTAGAATCTTTGCTGAAACAGGTGTAAGAGATTTAGGTTTAAAATTATTTGAACTTATTTGTAAATACCAACAAAAAGAAAAGATTGTTAGAATAAGAGGTAAATATATCCCTATGCGACCATATGAATGGAAGGATAGGGTTAATGTTACTGTAAGAGTAGGATTAGGTACTGGATCAAAAGAACAACAATTGATCTTAATTAATGCTATTCTTGAAAGACAAATGCAGGCTATAAACTTACAACAAAATGTTTATGGCCCTATGGTTAATTTAAGAAACATTTATAACTCATTAAAGAAACTTGTTGAAAATGCAGGTTTAAGTAGTATTGAGCCTTTCTTTATGGATCCAGAAGTAGGTGCAGCTCAAATGCCACCACTTCCTCCTAAACCACCAACAGAGTTTGAAAAGGTTACATTAGCTCAAGTTCAAGGTGAAAACCAAAGAGCTGTAATGAAAAACAATGTTGAGATGAAACGTATTGAAGCTCAGATGAGACAACAATTATTAGATTTTGAGTTGAAAATTAAAGATCTTGAGTTAAAGTATGGAACTAAAATTGATGAACTAGAATTAAAACGAAGATCAATGTTAGAACAAGCAGATCTTAATAAGTCTGGTGATTTAATGAAAGAGATAGTGAAAGGTCAAGGTCAATTCTTTAATGGACAAGGAAACACAGATCAGGCAGGGCAAGAGGGCAGAACAACTTCTGAACGATCCCCTACTGAAGACAGCATTTGAAGATCTCCTAGAAATATATAAACAGGAAATCTTTAATACAAAATTCGCTGAAAATGAAAAACGTACTCACCTTTGGGTAGCCTACAATCTTGTAGAAAAAATCAGAGGTCATTTACTTAGTATCATGGAAAGCGGAAAACTAACTCAACAAGAGTTAGATCAATTAAATAAAAGACGTTAAGCTAACGCAACGTCAAATTCGTCAACCAACTATAAAGGAACGATATGTCAGAAACACAAAACCTAGAAGGTGCTGCTGAAAAAATCTCAGGATTATTGAATCCACAAGATCAACAAGAAACTGAAATTAAAAAAGTAGAGCCATCAGAATCTGAACCTGAGCAACAGGAAGTTCAAGAAAGTCAAGCTGAGTCTGAAGCAACTAATGAACAAGAATCTGAAAATACTGAGGTCACAGAAGAACAACAAACAGAATTAGAGGAACCAAATCTCCACCGATTAAAAGTTAATGGTCAAGAGATAGAGGTTAGCCTTGATGAGCTGAAAGCTGGTTATTCTAGAGACTCAGATTATAGACAAAAAACTCATTCTTTAAGTCAAGAAAGAAAATCTCTTGAAGAACAAAAGAATAGTTTGCGTCAATCTTATGAAACAAGACTCAAAGAACTTAACGATACAATTGCTACTGCTGATGAATTTATCAGACAACAACAAGGTGGTCAAGATCTTCAAAAATTATTTGATGAAGATCCAGTTGCAGCAGCTCGTTTAGAATTTCAATTACGTCAACAATCTGAAAAGATTGAAGAAATGAAATCTAAAGCAAGAGAAGCTCAACATAAACAATACAATGATTTCCTTGAAACACAAAAAGAGTTAGCAGCACAAAAGATACCTGAGTTTGCAGATCCAAGTAAAGCTGATACATTTAAAATTAATATGCGTAATACATTACGAGATTATGGTTTTAATGATCAAGAGATTGGATCACTTGCAGATCACAGATTTCTAATGGTCGCAAAGGATGCTATGGGCTATAAGTCATTACAAAATAAAAAACCTATAGTTCAAAAGAAAGTAGCCAATGCACCAAAAGTTGTTAAATCAGGTGTTGCTAAGCAAAACGTTAGTTCAGGTCGAGAAGTAATAAGAAATAAAATAAACAAGCTAAGAAAATCTGGAAGCATCAATGATGCTAAAAGTGCTTTGCTTGATATTATTAATCTTAAATCTCAACAAAGGAAATAACAAATGGCACAACCAACAAATACATTTGATACTTATGATAGTGTAGGTGAAAGAGAAGATCTTTCTGACGTTATCTATAGTATCTCTCCAACAGATACGCCATTCATTAGCTCAGCAGCAAAAACAAAAGCTACTGCAGTTTTACACGAATGGCAAACAGATGCTTTAGCAGCAGCTGCTACTGACAATGCTGTAATCGAAGGTGATGAAGCAACTGTAGATGCTCTTACTGCAACTACTAGATTATCTAACTCTGCTCAAATTATGGACAAAGTTATCACTATATCTGGTACACAAGAAGCAGTAGACAAAGCAGGTAGAGCTTCTGAATTAGCTTACCAAATTGCTAAAAAAGCAAAAGAACTAAAAAGAGATATGGAAGCAACTGTAACTTCTAACATTGCTGAAGTAACTGGTGGTTCTGGTACAGCTAGAAAAATGGGTACATTAGGTTCATGGGTTATCACTAATGATGACTTTGCATCTGATGGTGCATCAGGAACTGGTATAGGTAATACTGCTAGAACTGATGGAACTCAAAGAGCTTTCACAGAAGCACAATTAAAATCTGTAATTAAATCAGTATGGAATGCTGGTGGTGATCCAACTATGATTATGGTTGGCCCATTCAACAAACAAAAGTTATCAGGATTTACTGGTAACAGTACTAGATTTGATGCAGGTGCTGATGCTACTTTATACACATCAGTAGACGTATATGCATCTGACTTCGGTCAATTGCAAGTAGTACCTAACAGATTCTCTAGAGATAGAGATGCTTGGGTTCTAGATATGAACTACTGGGGTATTGCGTTCTTGAGAGATTTCACTATGCATGAACTTGCAAAAACTGGTGATACTGAAAAGAGACAGCTTTTAGTAGAAGCAACTCTTGAGTCAAGAAACGAAGGTGCGTCAGGCTTAATTGCTGACTTAACTACTTCATAATAAATATAACTGTTTGGGGGAGTAACCTATAAATCTGCTCCCCCAGCAGATTCTAACAATGAAGATCTGAGAGAAGGTTAAGGTCGGAACATTTAAGGAATAACATGAGAACATTAAACGATTACTTTATTACATCAACAATCGCAGACGTAAGTACTGCATCTTCAACATTCGTTGCAGTACCAGACAATGGAAAAATTATTAAAATTTTTACAGCTTTACAAGGAGCTATATCTGGAGCTGATGCAGGAATAAGTTTTGAAATCGGTGGAACTGCAATTACTAATGGTGGTATTACTATTGCTAATTCAGGTTCAGCAGCAGGTGATGTAGATTCATCTGAGCCAACTGCTAATAACGACATTAATGAAGGACAAGCTATCGAAATGATAACTGATGGTGCTTCAACTGGAACTGCAAAAGCTGTAGTTACATTCGTTATAAGAAGATAATTAATTTGGGGATGGCAACATCCCCATAACACTTAGGAGAAATTTATGCACATTGCTATGAGACCTGTTTCAACACAAAAAGTTAACTCTGCAGGTACATCAGCTCAATCAGCAGCATTTAGTCCTAACATTGAATATGTTAGAATTATTCCAGATGCAGATTGTCATATTGAGTTTGGTGTAAATCCAACAGCTACTACTTCTAAAATTTTTATGGAGTCTAAAACTTCTGAATATTTTAAAGTTTCGCCTGGCGAAAAAGTAGCAGTAATAGGAACTGTCAATTTATACATAACTGAATTATCAGAATAATGGGAAAAGTTAGATCTGTAGAATATGATGGTGGTATAAAGACTCGATATATCCAAGAGTCTGATGGTAAATTAACTATCAATAATCAACAAGATGTAAATCCTTTATTAAAAAGAAATAAAGAACTTTACAATCATGATGATGGTTATTTAACTAAAGCGAAAGAAATGAAACGAGTAGCTAGTATTCCTCCATTAGTTTTGCAGATCTGGGCTAAAGAGTATAATGGTAGTAACAATTGGTTTGGATTACCAAAAGATATTCAAAGACAAATAATGAGAAGAAAACTAAACTCTAGTGAGTTTAGATATTTTAGAACAGCATCAGGAAATTTATAATGGCTATTTCAACATACGCAGAATTAAAAACATCTATAGCTAATTGGCTTAATAGATCAGATCTTACATCAGAAATATCTGGTGATTTTATTAAACTTACTGAAGCTGATTTTAATGCTAAGCTAAGAATTAGACAAATGGAACAGATTGATACATTAACTATCAATGCTGAAACTGTAAGTGTACCATCTGGTTTTATTGCAGTTAGATCTTTATATTTATTAGTATCAAGTACTAAATATCCATTAGAATATATTACTCCAGGCAATATGTTTGAAATAAGAGGTGGATCAAGAACTGGTAGACCTAGATCTTATACAATAGAATCTGATAATGGTACTGAACAATTTAGATTTGGGCCAGCACCTGATACATCTTACACAGGTTATTTATCGTATTATAAAAACATCACAGCTCTTAGTGATTCTAATACATCAAATTATATTTTAGCTAATCATCCAGCTATATATTTATATGGATCATTATACCATGCATCTAACTTTCTTGGTGGAATAGAACCTAATCAAGCACAAAATTGGTTAGCTATGTATTCATCAGCATTAGAAAGATGTGAAAATAATGACAGACAAGATTCTTATGGTGGTGCACCTGTTCAACAAAGAACAGATGTTCAAACTGATTTATCATTTTATAGGAATAGATAATGCAAATACCTTTTGGAGAATGGCTACCTGATCAACCTGAACATATGAATCCAGGAGCCAATGTAGCAACTAATGTTTATTATGCTCTTAATTCTTATAAGAGATTTCCTTC
>Ga0208917_1001708_pt1 | contig 10865 bp, 11 predicted proteins | sample DEB08_DNA_10_FD_185500 | JGI IMG/M metagenome (GOLD analysis project Ga0208917, IMG submission 185500) | Aqueous microbial communities from the Delaware River and Bay under freshwater to marine salinity gradient to study organic matter... | ecosystem: Environmental > Aquatic > Marine > Coastal ...
CACTAGTAGTTTGTGTTTCTACTCTTTTATTGAAACCTCTAGATGAATCAGTATTAGATGTATTTCTAACATCATTTCTTTTTTTTACCCAAATCCAATCTGGTTGCAAATCTGAATTACCTGTATTAGTTTGAGCTTGGCTTGCACTTCCGTCACCTGTATAAAGTAATGTCTGAAAATATGCTGATGGGTCGTTTATTGTTGTGTATACTGCCATATTATCCTCCGTACGCTGCTAGGTTCTTAGTACATAACGCATAATACCCTGACGGTACAGCGTATTCGAAGTTACCATATCCATTTGCATCAGCATTGCCACTTGATATAGAAAAAGATGGATTACCAAAGTTTGCTTGCATTTCGGACGAACCATTCAGTGATAATACCATATAATATGTCCCACTTAGTCCTGTTGCCGCTGCAGTTCCACTATTTTGTATTGTTCCATTTTTATAAAAATAAATAGCTCCTCCTTTTACAGCTATACTCATTATGTCCCCAGTAGTATAAGAACTACCATAAGAAGAATTAGAACCATTTATTTTTTTTTGTCCATCTCCTCTCATCCCTACTGCTGTTGAAGCAGTTCCTGCTGCAGGAGAACTTGCGTTTGCTATATTTAAATTACTATCATCAGTTTTACAGATACCTAAAAGAGTATCGCTGTTTACATTACTACCCATTTTAAATTCAGCATACCAACCATTTGTGGTTGTAATATCAAAAGCAATGGTAGATGCAACATTATCATAGTTGCCTCCATCCCCAACTGCTTTACAATTTCCTTCAGAAAAAGTAACAGCCGTTACTACTAAAGGATTAAGTGTAGAAAAATTATTTTGACAAGTATCTGATGTACTAGGATTTGTGCCTAATGAGTTAGAAGCAAAATGATTACCATTACCCGAACTATCTGCACCAAAACCACTTGCATCTGCGGTAGTTCCTGTCCCTGCAAAGTCTAATTTAAAACCATTAGTTCCATATGTAACCGAAGGACTTGTGTTAGGTACCCAAATACCATTGGCATTTGTTGAACCAAAAGTAGATGGTGTTAAAGCAGTCCCATCTACTAAAATAGTTTGTGCCATATACCCTAAATAAAAACCACTACCGTATTGAGCTACTCCTATTTTATGTGGAGTATTTAAATTTACTTGTGTATCAAAATCTTGACTTGGATTAGTGCTAGTAGAAAAAGATGTTATTTGAGAACCATTTACATAAATTTTTACTCTGTCGCCTGCAGTTCCTTGCGTTGTATCACACGCTATAACTATATGATACCAAGCTGAAGGGTCTCTAAAAAGTTGATTTGTTTGATATCTAAAATTATATGTTCCTGAAGTGTATTGATACACTTCAAGTATATTATCACTTTTAAAAAAAGCTCCAAACTCTACTGTTCCTGCTCCAACTCCGAAAAAAACATTATCTCCTGTTCCAATTTGAGATCGTTTTAACCATGTACTATATGTCCATGTTTTACGGTTGCTTGCACTACTTGGTGTTCTATTTAAATACGTTGCCATTAATCAAACCTTCCTGAGTTAGCTATATCAAACACTGATGTTAGTGAAAAAGCACGATCCGCTGTTTGCCCTTGTGCATCGGTAGCACGAAGAGTAAAGTTATACGTTGTTGGAGTCGTAGACGATCCACCAAAATCAGTTGTAGTTATAACACCCGTGCTTGAGTTTAGCGAGCAATTTGCTTGCGCTGCATTTGTTAATACACTTGTTACTTCTGAAAAGGTTGGTGATTCACCAGACGCGGCTACCGTAGCTACGGTCCCTGAAAAGTTTCCTGCAATAGTTCCAAGAGAACCAGAGCTTGTTGTCCAAACAGGATTATCCGATACAGTCAGTAAAGCAGTATTTGATCTAACAGCATTACCATCATTATTTTCTATTCGTAAAAAGTATGTACCATCTGTTGGTAACGTCAGTGTTGCAACAATAGTAGTAGCACTTGTAAAACTTACTGCGTCTGCTGCTGTAATTGCACCCGTTGTAGATATTGCATCAACAGTTGGAATAGATACATAGTTTGTGCCTGTGATAGTTACCGCCGTTGAGTCATTGGTAATAACCGTAGGGCTAATACTAGAAATAGTTGGTTTAGTTTCTGCTGGTAAATTTGTTAAGTTAGATGCATCAAAAGTTGGTGTGCCGTACCTTGCATTAGGAATAGTTCCTGATGTTAATGTTGCTGCAGTAATACCTGGTGTTATCGTAACCGTGTCACCACCTTCACCAATCGTGATGGTAGAACCATCATATTTTTTTAGGGTATTTACTTTTATCTCTGACATATTACATAGCCGTTGTAGGCACTCCGTTCGTCGCTACAAATGGATTTTGGGCAAATGCCATGTACATAAATTTGCCATTAAGAGCGTTTGTAGTAGTTAGATTTTGTCTTAATTTAAATCCATTTGATAAAGAATCCCATAATCCTCCACTTCCAAAAACTGCTTCTGGATCTTCATCATTAGCTTGTATAAAATTATCTTGAACATTAAACGGACTTCTTTTTAAGTCTTGAATGTTCCATGCGCCTGTACTATCAGTTCTTTTTACCATTATATAAGCGGGCTTAAAACCAGTATATACAAATGCGCCATCTGCACTACCATTACCTGTGTAGCTACCAAATTTACTATATCCTTCTACACTATGCCAAGCAAAACAAACAAAAGATCCGCCATTATTATTTGTTCCAGGTTTTGAACCCAAAGAAATAACACTATTTGTAGGAACTGTGTCATTCCACATTAAAGCATTATCTTGTTTTGCACCATCAGTATCCCAATGTATAAAGTAATCTGCGTAATTAGATGCTCCATCATTTATGCCTTTATGACAAACAAACCATTGATTATCACTTACATTAGTAAGGGGTTTAACAACCCAATATTCAGGAGCAGAATTTAAACCATGACCAATAGTTCCATTTGATCCTGTTCCTGTATAAGTAATAACACTAAATCCTGCTGTTGTATTAGCTTGAACGGTAGAAGTAATTGTACCGTCTGTATTACTTACCGTAGTTCCTCCATTAGCTTTCCATTGCCAACCCACATATGTTTGATTAACTTCATTTGTTTTACCATCACTACCTACTGTAAAACCATCAGAATTAAAACTACTAAAAGCACTTGCTGAACTTTGTAGATTTGAATTATTACTACTTAATATGTAACCTGCTCCAGCAGTTGAATTTGCTAAAGCATGTGACGAATTTGATGATCTTTCTTTAACCCAAACAAAATCTGGTTGTAGATTTGAATTACCATCATTTGTAATAGCATTTGAACCTCCACCATCGCCAGAATAAAGTGCTATTTGAAATTGTGCTGATGGATCTGTTATTGTTGTATATGCCATATTTTATCCGTATGTGTTTAAGTTTTCTGTGCAAAGTGCGTAGTACCCTGATGGTACTGCGTATTCAAAATTACCATAACCATTGGCATCAGCGTTTCCACTTGATATGGAAAAAGATGGGTTGCCAAAATTTGCTTGAAAACTCCAACCTCCTCCTGTTGCTACAAAAAAATACTGATTTGCACAATTTTGACTTATTGCAGTTCCACCATCTTGAGCTGTACCATTTTTATAAAAAGTAACTTCACTATCGTCTACATTAGCCGCAATAGATATTATATCATTAGTAGTCCAAGAGTTGCCATAAGAAGATTCTCCACTGCCTGTATCTTTTTGGCCATCATTTCTGTAAAAAAGTCTATTAGAATTACCATCTACTGTGAAGTCATCTACATCTCTTAGTCCTACATAGGCTATTGAAGTTCCTGCAGTAGCTTTAAACTCTGCATACCATTTTCCACTAGAAGGTAAGGCAATAGATGAAAAAGCCATTTTTGATGTTCCTGATGCTTGTAAGGCTCCTTGTGCAAAAGTAGCAGGACCTTCTAAAGGTCTTTCTATCAAAGGATTAAAAGTACTAAAAACATTACTTGGCGTATCAACAACTTGAGCACCTGTGCCTGCGTTATTTACCGTCCATGTATTGCTGTTACCACTGGTATCTGTTCCTAGTGCTCCAGAATTTTTAAATTCTAATCTATATCCATTGGTGCCGTAAGAGCCTGAATACGTTTTTGGTATCCATATACCTGTTGTAGAATCTGTTTCTCCAAAAGAAGCTGCCGTTAATTGAGTGCCATCAATAAAATAAACATCAGCCATGTATCCATTAAAAGGTAAATTATTATCAGAAGTAAGAAGTCCTATATATTGTTGTTCATTATTATTCATACCTAGTTCAAGGTTTTGAGAAGGGTAAGTAAGTTGTGCTGTGTCAGTTACTTGAGAACCATTTATATACATTTTAAAACGATTAGAAGCTGTTGCTTGCGTGGTATCCATAGCCAAAACAAAATGATACCAAGCTGATTTATCTCTCAAACTTGCACTGGTTTTAAAAGCAAATTGTGAAGTATTACCAGAAAAAACCATTACTTTTTCCGCTTCTCCACTTAAAATACGAAATACTGTTCTATTTCCACTAGCTCCTAGTCCTATACCACCAGAAAAAATAGTTTCATCAGCACCACCACCAGTAAGTTTAACCCAACCGCTCCATGTCCAAGTTCTTTGATTACCTGCACTACCAAATGTTTTTGCTAAATATGTTGCCATTACGGATCAAACCTCATACCGTTACTTATACCAACGTTAACGGCGATTGAAAAGGCTCTATCTGCTGTTTGTCCCTCTGCGTCCGTTGCTCTAATGGTAAAGTTATATGTTGTATCTTGCGTTGCTCCAGACTCGGTACCTGTAATAGCACCCGTGCTTGTATTTAAACTAGCACCTCCTGGCAACGACCCTGACTGCACAGCATATGCTGTAGCGTCAGTTGCACTAACGGTAAAATTAATAGTTCCTCCAGCATCCACGGTTCCTAAAGATCCTGCTGGTGTCTGCCATGCAGGAGCATCGGATACGGTAAGCAAGGCTGTCGAACTACGGACCGCGTTACCATCTGGGTTTTCTATTCGTATAAAATACGTGCCATCAACAGGCAACGTAAAGTTTGTCACCAATGTTGTTGCACTTGAAAAAGAAACAGAGTCCGCTGATGTAATTGCTCCTGTAGAATTTATTGCATCTACATAAGGTGTGTTAACAAAATTAGTTCCTGTTATGGTAATTTGTGTTTGTGTGTTTTCTGCTACAGTAGGATTAATACTTGTAATAGTAGGTTTGGTTTCTGTAGCATCAATCCATGTTAATTGATTTGTGTTATTACCATTAGTTGCTAAAACTTGTCCGTTTGATCCAACTGATGTTGGTAATATTAATGTGTATGATTGTCCTGCAGCATGAGCTGGTGATTGTATTTTAACGCCGTGACTATTTTGTGAGCAATTAAGAGTTATCTTTCCATCAGCAGATGATCCATCACCTTTTGCTGTAATTGACTCCGAAGCAATCGTCGAAGCTACTGTGCCTCCTGATACTGTAGCACCTGTAGTAATCGCTATGGTGTCACCACTTTCTGCAACAGTAATTGAAGAACCTGACTGTTTCTTGATTGTGTTTACTTTAAGCGTTGATACCATGTTACCTTGCCAATGCTATTACGTTGTTTGATGCTACTAGAGGATTTTGTGCAAATGCCACGTAGATGTAGCTTTGTGCGGCGTTTGTATTAGCTGCACTAGATCTTAATTTAAATCCATTACTTAAAAAATCTACTTGATTTCCTGCAAAACTACCACTTGAAGGTTCTGCTGAACTACTGTTAGCCGCAAGGTTTTTATCAGTTGCACCACTATTTACTCCCCCAAATCTTTTTGTATCTTGCATAATCCAGTTATATCCTGCTGTTTGAATATTTTTAATCATAACCCAAGCAGGTTTAAAGCCAGTATAGACAAATGGCCCATTTGCATTACCATTACCAGTATACGAACCAAATTTACTGAAGCCTTGTTTTTCGGCAAAACAATAGCCTATAAGGTCTGTGCTATCTGGTAGTATATTATTATGATCCATTTCAAAATATGTGCTTGTAAAACCAGAACCATTAAAAACATTTCTTCCAGAACCCGATGCTACTACTGGATTAGTATCAAAACGTAAATAATCAATATCATCAGTTCCTTTGTGATGATAAAGATACCATGTATAAGCACTTCCATTTCTATCTTTTGTTATAATAAAATTTGGTATAACACCAAGTCCGTGTTCAATTCTGTGATCCCCTGTATCTTCTACACCTGTAGAGAACGTTACTATACTAAATCCTGCAGTTGTATTAGCTTGATAAGTTCCAGCTTTAGTTGAACCCGCAGTTGTTCCTGTACCAGAGACACTTGTTGTCGTTCCACCATTAGCTTTCCATTGCCAAGAAACAAAAGAAAGTCCGTTTGAATTTACTCTAGCTTCTGTTCCTACAGTAAATCCATCTGTGCCAAAAGCTGTTAGTCCATTAGAATTTGTTGCTTCAGCACTATCTAAATCAGAATACAGTTCTTTTTGTACACCTCGGCTTGAATCATACAAAGAATGATGACCATTACCTACTACATTTGGGTCACCATCTCGTCTTTTTATCCAAACCCAATCTGGTTTAAAGTCACCCGCATTAGCGTCATTAGTTATTGATTGTCCAGAACTTGAGCCTGTATATAACTGTATATAAAAATATGCTGATGGGTCGTCTATTGTTGTATAAGCCATATCTTATCCGTAACTATTAATATTTTTTGTACATAATGCGTAGTACCCTGATGGTACGGCATATTCAAAGTTTCCAAAACCATTTGCGTCTGCGTTGCCTGATGATATAGAAAAAGGAGGATTGCCAAAATTAAATTGACAAGATGCTGTAGTACCAATTCCATTTTGAAACGTTGGAGTAATAAAATTACCCGCAGTATAACCTGAAGAAAAGTTTTTTAATTCTCCTGATCCACCTGCTGGATTACCGCTATTCATCCATGTTCCATTTTTACCATAATATATTTTTGTATTATCAGCATCAACGGCTACCATTAAAATATCTCCATCAGAACAAGCAGTAGAGTTAACAGTTTCTGTGCTTCCATTAAATCTAAAATCGTTAGGACCGCCTGCACTATTTGTAACTAAAGCTGTTTGTTTTAAATTACTGTCATTAGAACTTAGAGTACTATCATTTGATAATTGTAAAATATTAGAATCTAAATTTATCCCTACTTCTACTTTATTAACAAGTTTAACTTCCCAATACCATTTACCTGCACTAAATGCCATTGTACCTGCTGCTCCTTGATCGTTTGCTGTGTTAGTTGCTACTAAGTTGCCGTTAGATAAAGTTACAGAAGTTGTTTGTTGTAATGGATTAAGAGTACAAAAATTATTACTAGCTGTGTCTACAGTTTGAGCACCTGTTCCTGCATTGTTAACAGTATATGTGTTTGAGTTTCCTGAAGAATCAAGTCCTAAATTTCCTGCACTTTCATATTTTTGCCAAAAACCATTAGTACCAAAAGTAAGACCTGATAAATCTGCTTTAGGTTTCCATTCACCCGTAGTAGAATCTGTTTCTCCAAAAGAAGAAGGACCTAGTGCTTGACCATCAATATTAACAAAATTAGTTATGTATCCATCCATATAATCTGCGGGTGTAGATTCTGCTCCTATAGTATGAACTATAGTATTATTCCAACCATATTGAAAACCATTAGTAATGTTATTTAAATTATTTCCATCAAAATTAGTAAATCTTTCACCATTAATATAAAATTTTGTTCTGTTATCAGAAGAACCCTCAGAGGTATTTATAGACAATACAAGATGATACCAAGAAGCAGGATCACGCATTACAAAAGTGTTTGTAGTTGTAAATACATTAAAGTTATTTACTCCAAATCTAACACCACTATCTTGATGCAAAATAAATTGCATGGTGGAATTATTATCAGAACCTGGTGTTCCAAATAATACTGTTCTGTGAGTTGGATTAGCTTTTTTTATCCAACATGATACAGTCCAAATTCCTCTGTTGCCTGCACTACTTGGTGTTCTATTTAAATATGTTCCCATTATGGATCAAACCTCATACTATTTTGTTGTCCTACAGTTATTGCTATACTAAATGCTCTGTCTGCTGTTTGACCCTCTGCATCGGTAGCCGTCACCGTAAAGTTATACGTCGTAGCACTTGTTGCTCCTGACTCTGTTCCTGTTATTGTAGCATTAGTTGCTGCGCTATTCAACGTAAGACCTCCAGGCAAAGCCCCAGACGTTACAGCAAAAGAGACAGCATCTGTCGCTGTAATGGTAATCGTTCCAACAGATGACCCTGCAGCAAAACTACCGAGACTACCCGCCGCTGTTTGCCAAGCTGGTGCGTCTGATACTGTTAGTAATGCTGAACCTGATCGTACGGCTAGTCCGTCAGTGTTTTCTACACGAAGAAAATAGGTGCCATCTACAGGTAAAGTAAATGTTGCTACAATAGTTGTTCCACTTGTAAACGATACTGAGTCTGCTGACACAATAGCTCCTGTTGAAGAATTAATCGCATCGACAAAAGGAACAGAAATATAATTGGTTCCTGTTATAGTAACTGCTGTTTGTGTGTTTTCTATAACACTAGGATTTATAGAACTGATTGTTGGAAATGTTAAAACTGCTTGTACAGTGGTTGAGCCACCTAAAGCAACAGATGATCCATTAATTGTAATTGATGAATTCGCTAATTTTGCATTAGCAATAGAACCTGCTAGTTCGTCGTTGGTAACTGATCCGTTAGGTAATGTTATTGTTGTTCCTGTTGGCAACGTTATGGTGTCACCGTTCTCTCCAATTTGAAGAGCAGTGCCTGATCCTTGTGGTATAATTTTATTTACTTCAAGCGTGCTCATAAAATAAATAAATTCCCTGTTACGGACAGTGTCCCTGTAATAGATACAGGTCCAGCTAAAACGCCAGAGTCCATTGTTTGTGTATCACTGATAGTAGAATTATGTGTAGTAACATAAGCTGTAGGATCCATGACAGGGGATGGCGCCCTCCTTGCTGGATATGTACAAAATACATCTTTTGCACCTGCAGAAAAATTTACTAAATTATCACTATTTGTACTCTCTAAAACAGTGTCTCTTGATAATGTATCAGGGGCTGCATCTGTAACAGTGCCTATTCCTATTTCATATTCCGTGCTACCTGATTGCATCGTAATGCAATAATACGTTGTATTAGTTGTACCGATACCAGCGACAAAAGTTTGAAAACCATCACTTGCTCCTGCAAGGTCCACGGTTCCCGTTCCTGTTGTTGTCGTGGTTTCCTTAACACGATCATTGATAATCAATGCCATGTTAAATCCTTACGATAATCTCAGTATAGCTGTGCTCGTACCTGGTGCTGGAAACTGAATAGTAAACGTGCCGTTAGTTGCTGTAAAATCAGAACCAAAAGCTAAAATACATACTGCGTCCGTTGTTCCAGTTCCACCATCTGTTGTAGTGTTATAGATCATCGCTCCGTTTGCTGTAAAGCTAGCAGAAGTCCATTGAGGATCATTTGAGAAATCAACATAAGCTGTTGATGCTCCTGAACCACCTGTAACAGATTGACCTGTTAAAGTTTCTCCGCCCGCTACGTAAGCTGAACCAGATGTATTTGTTATTTCGTTTGTTGTCGAATAGTCAGTAGTTGTTGCTCCTAAAGTTGCGCTTGATGTAAACAACGCAATTTTAAAAGTATGTCCACCATTCGCAAAATCATGTTTCCCTTCTAAAAGCTCTGCTTTAAAAGAGTTGCACACTGCTTGTGATATAGCCATCTTTTATCTCCTATGGTTGTTGTGACTGCAAAGGAACTCGAATAACACCATCTTGATATTCGTCCCTTCTTCGTCTACCTTGTTGTTCTATTTGCAAGCGTTCTACAGCTTGTTGATAACTTTTATCATATTGAGCAAGTAAGTCATAGGGTCCTTTGAGGAATTTAAAAGCCTCAATTAAACAGCCATACAACAAAACTTGTGGTGCATTCTGACTAACCCATGTTGTGGTATTAGTGGTAGAAAGACCTGTTTCATTACGATTCAAAGCTAATTCTATCTTATATGCTGTATCTGGAGTTGGAGCAAGGTATATTGTGTTTTGATCCCACATAGCATAGTATTTTGGTTTTGATTGTGTAGTTCTATTAGGCCAGTACTCAGTCATATAACTAATATCTTTTTGTACTAAATAAGTTCTTACGTTAGCATCTGTTCCTACAGTTGGATAAATAGAGGCTGTTCTTACAAATGACATAGTGCTTGGAGTAGCACCAGGTAATGTAATAAACTCATTGCCTTGTGTTAATGTTGTAAATTGATAAGCTCTAAATACATCAAGATCTACTTCTCTAAAAATACGAAGTTCTGCTTGATTGATAAGATCATTAATTATAGTTGTGGTTAAAACATCACTAGATGTTTCTGTGTAATTTCTTATTTGATCTACTAATTCTGAATAAGTGGTCATGTTATACTCACTGTTATTGTACCTAAAAATGAACTAATTTCTATATCTTTATTCTCTTGATCTGTCCCTTCTAAAGGTTGCATTGTATTAACAGTCACTGTCTCATCTGCCCCTGGTGCGGGTATGGGGTTAAACTGTGTAATTGTTTGTGTTTTTACACCAAATAAATTTCTTCCACAGAAGTTTGTTGTCAAAGGAACAATAGCACTAATTTTCTGTGCTTTAGCATATTGTAAAGATTGTGGATCAGATACTTTTGGTAAAGGCTCTAACTGCGGATGTTTAGGCTCAAATTCACTAATATGTACCCATGAACCATTCCATTCTTGCACCATTTCATTATAAGGAAATGCCATACCTGAACGAT
>Ga0208917_1001716_pt1 | contig 10827 bp, 15 predicted proteins | sample DEB08_DNA_10_FD_185500 | JGI IMG/M metagenome (GOLD analysis project Ga0208917, IMG submission 185500) | Aqueous microbial communities from the Delaware River and Bay under freshwater to marine salinity gradient to study organic matter... | ecosystem: Environmental > Aquatic > Marine > Coastal ...
TGAAAAACTTATATGCAAATCTGCTATGAAGAAGATTACCGTCATATTTTTCTACATTAAACATATAGTCATTATATCACCTCTGCAAAGAAGACCAACGTTTATGAGCGGCATTTATTATTTTTTTAGCATCTGATTTACCTAGCCATCCATGAATTTTTACTTCTTTGGCTTCTAGGTCTTTATAATGTGAGAAAAAATTAAATGTTGTTGAAACCCAATGCGGGTCTAGATCTTTTAGAGAACGATAATCCTTTACGTGAGAAACAGGTACTGTAATAATCTTATAATCTTTATCACCATTATCATCCATATCAAGAACAGCTATTGGATAAACTTCTACAAGAGTACCGGTTTTGATAGGTACATTATTATAAACACACACATCAAGAGGGTCATTATCTAAAGCTAAAGTTTGTGGAACAAATCCGTATGAACAAGTATATCTCATACTACTGTAAAGACATCTACTAAGTCTAAAGATACACATCTCTTCATCATATTCATACTTAGCATTAGTATCCTTCTCCACTTCAATTATGGCATTTAATCTTATAGGAGCATCTACACCAATTGGGATATCATTTACTAGATTCATAATTTAGGATATACAATTACAAAGCCTTGATGTTTATAAACTTTTTTAAATTCGTGTGTGTTACCAAACTTATCGTATAAAAATGTTAAATCCTTTCCTGGGTTAACTTCATCTAATTTTATGTTATGATTGTGTCTTTCACAATGAGTATTAAAATCAGTGAGATTACCTTGAGTTACATCTTCATATATCCAAAGATCGTCACAAATCATTGCATCTTGATACTTACCAACTCTTTCAGATATTAAATTAATTTCATCTTCTAAAGGTAAGTTTAAATTATAATCCATTTGTTTGATTTCGTCATACGTTTTCATATGAGCATCACAACCTGGAAAATGAGCATCTAACCAAAATAAAATATTTTCATCTATTGTAGGTAAAATTTCTTTTAATACATCAGTAGAATGACCAGTAATAATTTTCACATTAGAGTGATTAGCAAACTTTTGTCTTGCTTTCTCAGCCACCTCAGGAATAATTTCAATAGAAATAATTTTTTTGAAATTATATTTTAATGCATGTTCAACCCCTTCACCGTATAAGGTACCTGTTTCAATAAAAACAGATGCATTATTTTTTTCAATAATTTCGTTCAGATTAAAAATGTTTATATTACCCATATTACCAATTAACTAAGTTCCATTTAATCTTTTTAGGTATATGTTTTATAACATTAAAGTTAGAAGGTACATATCTACTATAAAGATTAAAATTATTTCCTTTACAATCTAATTTTTCCATAAGGTACATAAAGCTTGTATCTACCATATGTACTTCAGAAGCATTTTCTAATACACCACACCAATCAAATAAATTTACACCTTCATAATAAGCATTATGGACAATTCTTTTATCAGTGTTAACAGGTATAGCGTGTCTTGAAGATGTTGGAGGTGAACCGTAAATTTCACTCACAAAAACGTATTCACTATTTTTATCTAATGATAGTCTTTCAAATAATGCTTCTTCTCTATCGTAATTTCTTTCAAACTCAAAATAATCTAATGCATCATCTTCTTTTAAACCAACCATATGATATTTTGCTGACATAATGGTTAGTTTAGGATAGTAAGTATCAGCAGAATTTATTTCTAAAATTAAGTTACCTGAATCGTAAATTTCCTTATCATTATATTCATCAAGAGAAGTAAAAGTCAATCCAGGATATTTGATATAATCACCTATGTAACTAAAAACGTCATTTACAGGCCAGATTACTTCTTTAGCTTTACCATCGCTTAAAATACGCTTAGCTATTTTAAGACAATAAAAGATATCGCCTATACCTGCAGGTTGTCTTATATAATATTTGTCTACAATCTCATCCATGACGGGTCAAATAAATCTGTTGCATCTACTGATTCACCAAACCAAACTTTAGGACAATAAACAGATGCTTTATCTTTAACAAGGTAACTAGCCCATGCACTAAAGCTACTATTTGCCATAATAAGTGAATCACAATGTGAAAGAAGACATAATTCTAACATTTCATCTCCATTAACATGAATATTAGATTTATTAAATTGAAATTGATTCAAGGTATTAACGTCATCAGTACAGTATAAGAAAACCGTATTATCAGGATTAAACTGAGACATTGCACGCTTATAATATTTCTCATCTGGAATAGGAAAAATATCAGGGTTAACTTTATAATCTCCACCTCTGGTGTGAACACCAACAACGTGCTTTCCTTCTTCTCTAAATTTATCTAATCTTGTTTTAACTTTAAGTGATAAGTCAAGTTTAGTTTCATCATTATAGAAAGTAATTTTTTCTCTAAGATCTTCAAGATGATCTTTAAAGTAAAGATAACTTTGAAAATACCCTTCAATGGCATATGAAAAGGAATCTAAAAATGGAATCTTATTATATCTAAACTCCTTTTCCGTATAAGTAAATTCGGGTTTTGATTGCTTCCATGTAAAATTTTTGAATAAAGAATCTTTATAAGTTTTAGGATTTTTACCTTGCATGGCAGTCCATCCTTTATAATCAGCATTTAAAAAGAATTCAGAATTATTATCTTTAGCTAAACTATACGCTGCAGCAATTTGATAAAGCTGGTTACCTACACCTCCTTTAAGATTGACCGTAATCATTTACATTTATATAGTCCACTTACTGCTATATTCAATAAGCTGAGTAGCTGTCATTTCATTAACTTTATCCCGTTCAGCTTTATTGTCGAAAAAATGAGGAAGTTGAGCTGAACTTCTTTTAGCTTCTCTATGTTCTATATGAATCATAGGGTTACCTTGCTCTAATTGTGTAAAAGGAAAACCTAATTTAGCAAATCTTAATTTAGTTTCATCATCTTCAAACCCCCAGCCTTTAAAGTTAGGGTTGAAACCTCTTACTTTATATAAAACGGATTTTTTACAAACTAAACCACCACCGGTAGAACCAATATTTTTTAATCTAATATGGTCATTATCAGTCTTTAAAGAATAATCATTATAATCTCCAATGTAGGATTGTAATAGATCAAAGTTTAAATTATTTTCAAAACTATCAATACTATTAAGCTTTAATCCGAATACATGACCATCATAGGGGTGAATAACTTTATCATTATCTTCATCAATTAACTCAATAGCTTTTTTAAGAGCTTCTGGTTTAAAGATAATATCTACATCATTGAAGATAATATTTTCATATTTAGCAAATTTAAATCCAAAATTATAACCTTGAAGTTTATTATAATGTTCAGTTAGTTCACCTATAACTGTATGAAATATATTTTTGTCTTTACAAACAGAAGGTAGGCCTAATTTATTATCTTCTATTGTTCTATATTGTTCTACAAGTACGATTTCAACGTTAGTAAAATTTTTATTAATATAACTGAGAAGTATATTTAAATTTCTTTTTCTATCTTCGTGATCATACTGATAAAATACAACAAAAGAAGCGTTAAGATCCATATTATATTTTAATCAAAAAGGAATGGGTAATTTAAATAAATCCAATCTTCAGGAATAGTATATTCTTCTACAAGATTGAAATTCTTTTCAACTGCTTCAATTTTTTCGTTATATAATTCTGGGGTAAGTTTATCTAATATATCTCCAAGTTCATCAATAGTATTGAAATATATAATACCGTCTTCGTCAAAAAACTTATTAACTGATGTTTTATCACCCCAATAAATTGGAATTGTTTTAGTTGCAAAACAATCAACTAACTTCTCTGTCCAATAACCAGGTACAATAGCATTTTCAATAGTAACAGAGAAATAATATTCAATAAGACCGTCTTCTTTCTTTTCAATATAATTCTTTGGGTAACCACCAAAACAATCAATGTTATGTGTGTTCTTAAATCTATCTACAATTTGATGTCTCAATCTATGACCTAAAGCTTGAGCTTTTACGGAGGCAAAGGTGCTACAAAGTTTAGATTTTTCTTCATTATTGTAATGATGAATCCAACACCTACCGTGAGGGTAGTAGAGATAATTTTCTCCTTTATCAATAAGAAGTTGATCGAAAGTTAAAACATAATCAAAGAGTTTATTATTTTGTTCAATCCAATCATAAACGTGAGGGTGAATACTTCTAGGTTCTAGAATCCAAGCTACTTTTCTTTTTACCCCAGAAGCTTTCACCACATCAGTTAAGCAGAGATCAGTAATAAAGCAAGAAGTACTAACAGGTTCGTTAGTTGGAACCCATTCAATGTATTTGTTTACTGCTTTATGACAAGATGACGGGTCATAACTTATAAAATTTTTATCTCTAATATTAACTTTTACCATGTCCAACTTTCTAAATGCTCTTTTAGTTCTTCTTTAGATTTATTTTCAATACTTTGAATTTCTATATGGTTGTTGTTATAATCATTTGCATTATTAGGTGATTGAGTTGTAGCTGTTGATTTAGTATGAGGAAAATGATACATTATATCTTCATATCTATTAGCTCTTAATATTTGTTTACCTAATATTCTTATACGGCTAATAATTTCACTATCTTCATAACCCCAACCTATGAAATTTTCATTAAAGCCTTTTATTTCATCTACAGCTTCTCTTTTAGCTATTAAACAACCACCGATACTATTGTTACTGAGTACTGTAAATTTATCAAACTTTTGTATACCTCCCCATCTTCGTTTTTGAATACCATCTAAATAGATACTTTTAAAATACTTTTCATTAGTATCATTAAAAACTATTTTTTTGAGAGTATATACTGATTGATTAAAGATAAATTCTTTTTTAGCATTATAATCTAGATAACAACAAATTCCGTTATAAGGTAATCCAAAATCACAATCACCCATACTACTAATGACCTTAATAATTTGTTTAGGGTCTACAACTACATCTAAATCTAAAAAACAGACAAAGGGTCTTTCTGATTTTTTAAACCCAATATTATAACTTCTACATTTTCTAAAATTACCGTCAGTTTGTTCAAAGATATATTTGTCTTCTGGTTGTAAAGTCACATAATCCGGTAACGATGATTTTTCTGAATCCTCTACAAATGTAAATTTACTATTAACGGAATTATTTTTAAAGAATGAATAAGTTAAAACTGCATTAACAGCTCGTTCTTGATTATCTATTCTTGTAGCAACTATAAATTCTATATCTGATAAAAAGCTCATTTCGGTTCTAATACGGTGTAGGTCCAATTATCTTTATCTATCTTAGGATCGGTTACAATTTTTTCTCTAATAATTCTATCAGCGTGATATTTTAAATCACTTTCTTTATTAGCAAAATCTCTTCTTTTAGGTTCATTATCGTCATGTACTCTTTTTTGTAATATATCTACTCCTGCTCTATGATAAAGAAAATCTCTACCTGGAATATAAATGTCATCAAACGTACATAACCCTTCAAATGGGTATAATGAAAACTCACCTTCAGGAAATCCTTGTTGTTGAAAAATGGTGAACTCTATTATTTCCTTATCATAATGACCAATTCTAGTTTTACCAGGACCAAGTAGTTTAATTATTTTGTGAAAATCGAAAGGCTTTTTATTATACAAAGAAGTAAAAATACTATTAAGAATTTCATTATCAGCATAACCTGGTTTTGCTTCTTTTGATTTTTTTATAACTTTATCAAGAATATCAATTGAGTTGGAATCATTTTTCCAAAAACCGTGACCAGATTGACAACTAGGGTGTTTTTCAGTTAGACTTTTATCTAATATAATAGAGTAATTATTATCAATATAATATTCTAACTTTCTAAAAAAGTTCATTACTAGGCAATCAGCATCAATCCAAAATACCCAATCATAGTTAGGTAAATGTTTTTTAATAAATGGGTACCTAGCAAAATAAGATTTATCTAAAATTTGATTAGAGTTATCTACATTAGAAGTAAAATAGTGGAGGTAATAATTATGTTTTTGACAATATTGATCTAAAATAGGTAATGATATATCTAACAGATTTTTTTGTTTTTCATCTGCACCTGTTAATACCCCAATCTTCATTACATTTGCCAAGTATTAGAATATAAAAATAAAAGTTTACTGTCTAACTTGTTTACAAGTTTAAGAATATTTTCATTTGTCTTATAATGAGGATTTGTTTCTCTTTCAGCATCTCTGTGATTTAAATGAAACACCGGACAGAAATCTTTAGTAAGCCTACAAACAATGAACCCCATTTTATTAAAACGATGTAAGGTTTCATTATCTTCATAACCCCAGCCTATAAAGTTAGGGTTAAAACCATTACAATTGAAAATATTTCTTTTCTTAGTAATAAAACCACCACCTGGTGTGCTAGTATGACCGATATGGATTTTATCGTTTTGGTAATTTAACTGATTATAATTATTAGCATCAACTTGATCAAGAAGATAATTATAATCCAAGTTGTTAATGAATTCATTTATAACTTTTGGTTTAACACAAACAAAATGACCATCATTAGGTAAAATAACTTTCTTAGTATCTTTAGATAAGATATCTAATGCATCGGTCAAACCTGTAGGCGAGAAAATAACATCAACATCATTAAAAATAATATTTTCATAGAAAGCATTTTTAACCCCTTCATTATAAGCTTTCATTTTATTCCAAGTACCGTCAATCTCAGGAATAAATTCATGAAGTACATTTGGGTAAGATGAAAAGTCAATTTTAGATTCTAGATTTTTTTGTTCTTCGATAACTATTTGAAAGTTTTCAAAGTGTTTATGATAGTAATCTAGTACGGTTTTGAGATTACGTTCTCTATCATCACTATCTTTACGATAGAATATAACAATTGAAGCATTTAAATTAATCATCAGTCAAAAAGATCTGCAAAAAAGCCTTTTCGTGGAATATCTTCTTTATTTTTATCAGCTCTATCTTTAGCAACACTCAATTCTCTCTCAGTAAAAAGAAGACAATGTTCATTACCAGATTCTGATTCAACCCAAATAGCAAGATACTCAGGATTAGCACCAAATTTTCTGTCTTTGTTTTCTACCTTAATAATTTTACCTGCTTTTGCTTTGGTCATTACTATATTTTAGATTAAATACTTAAAATGTCAACAGGAAACGACAATTTCATTACGTTAGATAACATTGCCGAAATCCAGGATATCGTAAGTGGTGATTATTTGTTTACCATATCAAACGGTGTTATCTATAAATTAGACTTTCAAAATTTTATTATAACTAGAGAAAATACTGATTTCTTTACGACTATAGATTCATTGTCTGCACAAGTCGTTTCTAATACACAATCATTATGTGCTATTAATGCATATATAAATGGTATCAAACCAACGTTAAATAATACAAATTCAACATACACTACGTTAAATGAATTAAGTGGAAATTGGCAATCAACATACACCACAATTAATACATTAAGTTCTCAAGCATTCTTACCTATTAGTACCGATTCTAATAATATACAAGCAGGTAGTATGATTTACTATAATGGTAATACGAATTCATTTACAACATTACCACAAGGATTTGTAGGACAGATATTAAGTATTAACGATAATGGATTACCTCAATTCATTTCATCAGGTGTTGCCAATTCTTTATTATCAGGAAGAATAGTAGTAGCTGATAATGAAACAGTTCCCAATTCAGGATTAGTAAATCTTGCTAAAGATTTTACCGTATATACTACAAATGCGAATTATTCAAAACTTCAAATTAATACCAATGTAATCGTTGAGACAAGAAAAACTAGAAGAATAATAGGAGGGGGAGGAACCGCTAACCAGAGTGTCAAATTGGGTGAATTATACAATAACACCCCTCCAATAAATAAATCAATTACAATATATCTTGATGGTATTGAACAACCTATTAGTAACGGAATTGTAGTAATTGATAATGTTAGTCAAGGTCAAACTATATCGTTTCGAGTAACACTGGAAGGTAGATTAAATGATAATCGTGCTCTCTATTCATCATTTATACAGTATAATATTGTAGGTACACCTGAAAATATTGAAAACTAACGTCTATTTTTAGTATTTTGGATTTGGCGCATTAACTCATTATATTGCGCCTTTTCCTTGTTTAATTCACGATGTTGATCACGAAGAATTTGTTCCATATCAAGAACTTCTTCACCTAAGATAGGGCCATTATTTTCACCTAACAAATCACCTTCTGCATCAATATATTGTCTCATCATATGAATACGTTGTTCTCTACTACCAAATACTTCTACAATAGCAGGGCATTCTTCGTTAGGTAAGAAAGGTGATTCTTTTTGACCTTGCAAGTATTGTTGTTCAATACCTTTGAACAAATTATCAATTTCTTTGATATAAATTTTATCTGTTTCTCTTAATTCATCTTCAACAATTTGTACAGGGGCAGCTGCTGTAATAGGTATATAAAAAATAACATCGAGAAATCTTAAACTCTCTCTTACAACAGGTATACATTTTTTTATGAAGTCATCATCAAGATCGTTAATAACTCTTTCATTAGCCCAAAGAGAATAAACCATATTATCAAGAGGACAACGATCGAAAATAACTTTATCGCCCTTAGAGTATTGTTGAAGCGTATCGACCATAAAATTAAGGATGTCCCACTGCGTATCCTTCGTTGTCTCTTTACTGTGGGGTAGGTTGTTTTCTGTAAGGTAGTCACGGTATGTTTTTTCAGGAGTGGTATACATATCCCACTCTTTTAGAAAGTCTTTTAGTAATGTCGATTTTCCTTGACAAGCTGTTCCTGAAATTGCTATACGCATAATAACATTTATATATTATCTAGGAAACTCAATCCGGTCATCTAAATCTTCTCTTTTACCTTCAAACTGCATCATTGACATAATATTCCAAGCTGCAGCTGCAAGATGGTCTTCACTAGTATCACCGGACCAAAACTGCATCATATGTCTATGAGCACTATCATACAATACAGAGAACGGTTGACCCTTTAGCCAATTATTCTCTCCATAAGTTTCAGCACCGTCTAGATATCTTTTCATGATTCTATTCATTGCTGTGTGAGGCATTAAGCTCATTCGAAGTTTACCCTTACGATCATCACGTTGGGCTCCTGTTGAAAACTGAGTGTTGTTATCTGATTGTTTGTTCATTACCATCCAAGGGCTTCTGTAAGGGCTTCTGCTACAGTTGGAAACTGCTCATTGAATATATTTTTAATACTCTCCGCAATAAGTCGATGTTCTTTTTGAGTATCTTCTTTTGTTCTGAGATCAATATAATGAATCCAAGATCTTAAAGAACCTTTCATATACAGAGTAGATTGGGTGGCTAGAGGTAAAACCATCCTAGCCTGTTCTTTAGCTACACCTTGACTTAAAAGCTTATCATATGTCTGTACTGAATGATTTATTGCTAGCTTAACTACGTTATTAATAATAGGCTCGTCAATCACTTCAGCACTACTTTGTCTATTCTTCTCTGCTTTCTTTCTTAATTCAATTGGTTCAATTTCAGTTGCAGCACTATAACGTTGCGAAAATTCTTGAAAACAAAAACTTCTATGACGAAGTATTTGAGCTGCAATAGCTCTACTGGTCTTAATCTCTACCGTGAAGTCAACCATCTCATAAGGACTCCAATGTTTGTGTTTGGTTAAATAGTTTAACAGTCTTGGAGCTGTTTCATGGTTCATTTGGTTCTCTGGGTTAGATACTCTAGCAATAAATGCTACGAGGTCTTCAGAGTTTTCCATTAATAATTCGTCTACGGGTTTAGTAAGAGAAATTAGTTTAACTTCCATATTTTCTATTATATGGAAGTATCTATAAAAGTCAAATTAAACAGCATCTATCATACCTGATCTCGATAGCCACCTCTTTAATTCATCATTTAATATAGTATCATCTAACGCAAATTGTAATGCTCTATCTTTTGGAATTTGTTTTTGTATATTACTAACATATTTATCCATTACAAGATTAGCAATATGAGATGCATATTTTATAGGGCTGTTTCTTTTTACAACCCATTGGGCAAAAAAAGGTTTTTGATCTTTAGGTTGAATTGGAAATTTTATATTTAAAATATTTTCAACTTGTGTATTAAAAGCGGTATTAGAATCTTGAGGGTATATTTTATATTCTCTCCATTTTTCTACACTACTTTTTTCTTTTTCTGAACCACCTGATTTCAAATAATTTTCAGCTTTCTTAGCAGCTGAAGCAGCTTTACCTACTAACCCTTGTTTACTGAAAGGGTCTAGACCCTTTAAAGCTCCAACAGCGTGTTTACCTACATCTGCGGTAAAAAAATCCGATATATGATCACTTAATGTTTTTTCGTAAAATTGTTTAAAGTTCATATTATCTACCTCTCATTAATCTAGTAGCTCCTTTAGTATTATCTACTGATCTATACTTTCTTTTAGCAGGTTCGTCATCACCTTCTTGTGTTTCACCGCTATCTGTAGGTAAACCGGTTCCTGCTTCTGCTCCATATGGGTTATTACTTGCTTGAGCAACATCATTCGGCATTCCCGTAGAATTAACTGTGTCATTTTGAAAACCGGAATCACCAGCCCCAGGGGTATAAGGTTGACTTGGGTTAGAATCAGCATATGGACCGGGTTCAGAAGGAACTTCACCTGGATTCATTAAAGCGCTTGAAGCATTATCTGCTGGCATAGACATATCACCGGTCCCACCACCTAATGCATTACCTAACATTTCTGCTCCTATTTGACCACCTAAGCCCATTGCTCCACCGGCTAATGCACTTTTACCAGCGTCCTTTAATCTTTGACCGAAACTAGCTTTAGGGTCGGT
>Ga0208917_1001722_pt1 | contig 10794 bp, 20 predicted proteins | sample DEB08_DNA_10_FD_185500 | JGI IMG/M metagenome (GOLD analysis project Ga0208917, IMG submission 185500) | Aqueous microbial communities from the Delaware River and Bay under freshwater to marine salinity gradient to study organic matter... | ecosystem: Environmental > Aquatic > Marine > Coastal ...
TTGGAAGAAACCCAGGCGGTTTTCTTGGTGATGGTTCTACAAATAGAGAAGCCATGCCAGATACATTGCTTATAAAGAAAAAGAAAAAAGGTAAAAAGAAAAAGAGCACCAAACCTAAGAAGCTTGATGCTCAATCTACTATACCTGAGCCTATGCAAAATAGGCCCATGCTCAACTGGACTTAAGGTAGCTTAATCTTCTGACCAATCGAAATTTTATTAGGATTTTTAATTTGAGGATTTACTTTTAACAATTGTTGTAATGTAATTTTGTGATCTCTAGCTATTTTACTTAAACTATCTCCTTGTTTAATAATTACAGCTTTTTCATCTGCATTACGAGTACCTGGTTCACCAGCTGGTTCATAACTTTGAGTAGATACATTACCACCTTTACCCCAATTATCTAAGAAATGTTTTTTAAATAAGTTATTTCTTCTCGTTAAGTCTTGATATACATCTGAACCTTTAGATTTATATTTTCTTTTATATTCTTTATACGCGGTAGCTTTATCATTATTAACAACGGCGTTTGTAAAATTTTTAAACACACTTAATGCTTCTGGACCTAAATTAAAAATATAATCTATAAGCATTTGCTTTCTTTGACTATCTAATCTATCGTAAGTGCCTTTAGTATATCTATTATCTACTGCATTTTTAGCATACCCCGCAGCTTCATTTAAATCATTTTTGAGTAACTGAATAGCTTGGTTTTGTGAAATACCTCTTGAAAAATTTTCTCCACCTTTTAACTTATGACCATATGCAATAGTATCAGTTCCTCCTTCTGGGCTAGGATGGGGATACCATTTACCGCTTTTGAACCCAGTCTTACCAGCATTCTCAACATTCATAATATATTGAACGAATGCAGGATCTTCTGCAGCATTAGCATATCTGTTTATGTTTAACTCTTGAGGTGCTTTTGAACCAGCTTGAACATCTTTATTAGGTCCAGCTAATGATGCTAACCCTAATGCACCAGCAGCTAATACGTCCTTTAAACCTTCATTCATAGGTTCATTATGGAGGTATCTCTCAAAAATTAAATGATTATCTTTATCCACAATATTATTTATTAACCATTAGGATTCTCAATAAACTCTTCTGTTAAATTACCCCACCCACTATCTTTAAATTTTTGTAAATCACCAGGCCCTATAACAAATCCAACATCTTCGCCTATTGCAAATTCAAAAAAATCTTTAGTTTTTCTATTTACACTTAATCTTATTTTATCTACCAATGAAAGTTTACCATTTTTAACCCAATTATCGATCGCATTTGTAATTGCATTTGGAAGAGTTTCTGCAATTATATCTTTTTGTGATATAATAGTCTCTAATGATTGTTTTATAGTAGTGGGTTCAGAACCGTCTTCAAAATCAATTTCTTCATTTATAAGATCTTGATCCACAAGCCCACCAGCAGATTCCAAAAATCTACTTTGTCTATTTGTATATACATCTTCAAAAATACTAGCCATCCCGTAACCTACTGCCGCCATTATTGTAATAAGACCGCTTAAATCTGTAGCAAACTCTTTTTCAAGTTTTCTAATTCTTTTTCTTTGTTCACGTGTTTGTGCGCGTTTACAATCGTTTTGAAGCTCATCAATTGTTTGATCATTTGGGTACGGTAAATCTGTATCTGGATCATTCAAATATGCTTCCATGGAAGCAATAATATTTTCTATATCATCGTTGCTTAATTCGCATGCTGGTGATACATAAGGTGTGTACGGTGTTGGAGAAGGTGTTGGTGAAGGCGAAATACAACAAGCTGCTCTTCCGGGTCTATCTAATTGTGCCATATTATGCTAAAAGTTCAGGTTTTTCTATTACATCAATATTAATGTAAATTGGGTTAGAATCATATTCGTCATCAACTGTTGCACAACCGACGAATCCAATAACAATAAATGCTAAAAAGTATTTCATATTAAACAAAAATTAATTGATTGTTTTTCTTTATCTGATAATTCAACTAACTGACCGTTTTGAGGTTCTAAAAAAAGAACTTTATTCAAACCGTCTTTCTCAGATATTAATATATTTATTGCGTGACCTCCACCTTTATCTCTAGTGTACCAAATAACTCCAAAAGCTACTGATTGTTTCCTTTGAGTGTTTTCTTCTTTAACCATAGCTTTACTATGTATAGTTTGAAGAAATACTCTAAAAGCTTCCGCATAATTATCACAATCAAAGGTATGTCTCCAACCTAATATACCTCTTTTAAAAAGCCACTTTTTAAATCTACTATAACCTTCGCCTAAAATATAATCTAAACTAAACATACAATAACTTGCATCAGGAGCGTTAATAACTAAGTTATCATTCTTAACACTTTCTTTAATTTTATATTGCACTTCAAAATTATTATATGTTTCCATAAAAGTATTTAGTCATAAAAAAAGCCCTCTTTCGAGGGCTTGTGCTTGATTGAGGGTAAATATTAAAGATTCCAATCGATTTCACCTTCAAGTGGGTTAGATGTATCTAATACATCTCCACTAACAGGATCAATACCTGACTCAATACCTGCTACAATTGCTTCAATAATAGCTCTTGCCTTAGGTTCATTTTCGATCTTATCTTTTACGTTAGCAGCATAAAAACTATTATAACCGTCTAATGCTAATCCTAACGCACTTAATACTGCAGCGTTGTAAGGTGCAGGTACCTTTTCAGTAACATTTTCAATCACATACTTGTGAAATGCAGTAGGTTCAATCTTACCTGAACTAACAGCAGTGTCAATAATTTTAGCTGCATCATTCAAATAACCAGTAACCTTTTCTTTAGCATCAGCTTCAGCTGTATCAAGATATGTTTTAACTGAAAATGTTGTACCGTTTTCAATAACAGAAAGAATTAATTTAAATTTCTTTTCTGCTTTTTCCTCGGGTGAACTATTATCTTCACACCCGACTCCGAATACCATCAATAATGATGTAATTAATGCATATACTTTATTCATCTCTTTTTGCTTTCTTTCTTTTAAGTTTACGTTCTGCTTTTACACTCCAACCAGGTGTTAGAGGATTTTTAGGAGCTTTAATTTCATCACGTCCTTGCCTTTCATTAGGACGACGTCTATTTTCAAAAGCACCTCTATTACCACCTGATCTAAACCGTTCAGCTGCTTTAGCACCATTCTTTACTACTGCTGCAGCATCCTTTTCACTATGACCTAACTTAACAAGTCGTTTAATCATAGCATTGATTGCTTTTTCTCTAATCTTTTTAATTTCGGCATCTTCTGCCATAACCTTACCAATAACTCTATGACTTTCACTTAGTTGTGGTCGTTGTGGGCGTTGACGTAAAGTTTCGGACGTTACTTGTCCAAATACACCTGCAGTCAAAAATGCTGCAGCCATAATTGTGATAACTATATGTTTCATAATATTAATTCATTGAGCGGAAAACATCCGCTAGTTTACCTATCAAAGTTTTGATTTGTGATTCTTCTAAACTCTTTGCTGTTTTGAGTTCTTCCATAACGTGTTTAAGTTTGTTTTTTTCAAGAGAGTATGGTTTTTCTTCTTCGTATTCACCCATTGCACCACTTCTGTATTCATTAGGTGATAAACTTTGTTCGGGATTAGCATTTTGACCACTATTACCAGTACGACTGTCTTGGGTTTGCATAGAATCAAATCCTTCTGAAAATTTTAACAACTGTTGAAAGTTCATATCTCTATTTAATTCTCTATCGTCTAAATATGGATTAAAACACATCGCCGTGAACTATTTCGCGAAACTTAGATGCGTTATAGAGAATCAATTCTCTCTCATCGTCAGTAACATTATGATTAATCATAGTGAAAAGCTTTTGCGATGGTTTCTCCGTTAGTCCTAGGTTACCATTGAAACGAATACCTTTGATACCTGAAACAACTGGATTAGATGTATCAAGAGATCTAATACCTCTGATATTATTTTCACGATACCATCTAAACTCTCTAGCTAAAGCACAACCAAGTAGATGATGAGGTTTATAATAATTCCATGCACCTTCTTCTACTAGACGACGAATACAATCATGACGACCATTTACACAACGTTCAAGCCTATTCTTACCATAACCTGTTACATCATACATACTGAGATCGAAACTAAATGCAATGTAATCAGCCTTATCAGACATAAACTTATAACAGTCTAGGATTTCTGTCCATGTCTTACCTTGTACAACACCAATAGCAGCACCAGGTAGACCAGAATAGTTCTTAAAGAAGTCTTCCCACTTCTCTAAAGTACCTTCATAGCCTTCAAGTACGTCAGGAACGACATAATAATTAGGTTGAATTTTTTCAGCCCATACAGCAAACTTCTCTGCATCAAATGCTTCTCTTAGTTCAAAGATAGAATTATCTAGCAAAATTTCACCATTAGGATCTTTTGCCCGATACCTACCGGTAAACCAGTCACGATATTCATCAACTTCATCACAAAGATGCACCAAACAATATTGGTAATCGTTAAACATCATAGAGTCTTCCAGGAATGATGCTGGAGTCTCATGCGAAATCATAATCTTATCAAGTCGTCTCATTGTTTTTATTATATCTATATCCTTTATTGTTCAATTGCTCCCTGTTTTAAAAATCGATTGTATATAATCTTACCTAATTCAGCTGAAAACTTTCTCACCTTATATTCAGGTTCGTCAAAAAAGAAAGCATGGCACATCTCTTCTATAAGAACATTTAGTTTACGTCGTTTACCGAGACGATCTTCAACCCAAATTTCTGGATGTTCCGAATGAGGGTCTTCGCAAAACCCTGCAGCTCGATACGCTTTACTTATATGACCGAAAAAGAGAGGCATTTCTATATCGTCATACCGATGTACTATATAATCTGGTTCATTGATACTCATATCCGTACTCCTTACTAAAATTAATTAATTCATCAACATAGTATCTTACCTCTACAATTTTTTCAATTCTTTTTTCATTATCTCCATTTAAATCCGAAACATGATTTTGTTGAAACAAATTTAAATTAGGTTCCGTATTATTTTTTACTATAGCTTTAACATTATCTATAGAATATTTCTGTTTAAAGTTATTAACTTTTGTTTGGTTACATTCAAAATCTAAATGTTTTTTTGTCCAATCTACCAAATAATCTACGTTATTATAAAAATCTTCGTAGTTTAACCTTGCAGTACAGTTAGGGAACTCTTGCAAGAGTTTGTTTGCCCATTCAAATTGTTGTTTAGTTCTATCAAATGCATAAGAAATCATGCTAGGATTGTATTCCATCTTAAGGAAATCTATGAATGAACTGATTACTGCAACTGGGTGTCTAAACAATATAGGGGCAAAATCTACATCCTCCTTGAAATCCATTGGAGATATCTCATATTTTTTAACCGTATAACCTTCGGTACATTCTCTAAAGAAATTATAAACAAAAGTACTACCAGTCCTCATAGGAGAACACACTAAAATATAATCAGCTTTCATATTGAGTATAGTAAAGTCTTATCTTCTTTTCCAATTATATCATTCAAACAATTAAATGTCCAGTCTTTTGGTGCATAAATCTTTTCTGACTTACCTAGAACTGCAGCCCAATAAGAAAAAGTACTATTAGGTATAATAATGTTCTTGAATGACATTAAGTTATAGAAGTCTTGTATAGGGGTTTCACCGTTATTGGTAACTATAATTGGTTTAAATAGGGAAAAATATTCTAGATACTCTTTATCTTTTACGTCTGCTATAATAATAAGTTTATTAAACCAAAGATCATTGAGAAGATTTACTATAATATTAGGATCTATAACCCAATTATTAGCTTTATAATCATCACCTAAACGTAATGATAAACAAATATCTTCATCATCAGTAATTAACAATTTATCTTCGTCTATAGTAAAAAATTTACTAACGTCTATATTTTTAAATATACCACTATCTTGAAAATAACCTTCTAATCTTACTTTACTGTTAAAGTATTTTGTTTGTTCAAACTCTTTACATGTCAAGTTTATTATCTTACCGAAATCAGTATCATATAAAGGTATGAATTCATCTACTTTACTAGTATGTTTATCTTCTAGATCAAAGAATTCATCTATAAACTCAGGACATCTTAGTTCATTTCTATGATAGGTAAAGTCTGTTTTTAAATCATAACCATACTTTTCGGAAAAAGCTTTGGCAGCTGCATATATAAACATTAGGTTACCATAATTACCTAATGCCTGCCATGTAACAAACTTATCGTCTCTTTCTTTTTCTGGTTTTTGCATTATTGAACAAATATGTATTTAACAAACACTGACAGTGTTCCTTAAAAGCGCAAGGTTCACACGAACCGTAATGTGATATATCAGGTCTATGGCATGTATTGTTTTTACTAATATCAATAACGTGGGCTTTAAATTCGTCTTTTGTCATGGCTTTATTGGTGTAGGTTTAACTTTAGTATTTGTTTGCATATAAATTTGGTGACATTCTTTACACATAAATTTTATTTGGTCTTCCTGAACCAATACCATCTCAGTTTCTTCGAAGTCAACTGAGCATTTCTCACACTTTGTCATATGTTTATTATATAATCTATCTAAAAATTAACAATTAAATAATTATATGGAAAAGCATTCAATTTATATCCATTGTTCATCCAAGATAATGAAGCAAATTATTGAATCTTACTTACCGCATAACTTTAATATTGTAGATGATTCGGATGATAGTGATCTAATGATAGCAAGATTAGATGAAGACATAACTAAAAAAGATATTATTTCTTATAAAAACAAAATACTTCTTTTATGTAATGATGGTATGAATGAAGAAATTATATATTACGCTTCACAAAGAGAAAAAGGTACCACTTTTAAATTAGAGATACCTTTTTATAGACAAGAGTTAGTAGAAAAATTAGATCAAATGGGATTTTAATTAAGTATTATACTTTAAAATAACTGTTACATTTGTTCCCGGTTCATAACCACAAGAATAAGTACAATCTATAGCTTTGGTTCCATCTTCATAATCTTTTACTATGTCAGTATCACCCTCAGGTGTATGATTAATTAATTGTACGTCTTCACGAAAAAGTTCTCCGTTATCTAATCTTAACATCAAACTTACAATATGTCTCATATTAGGAGCATGCTCTTTAGTATTAATGGTTAGATGACTGTTTTGATCAACTTCAATGTTATAAATTACTTCTTGTTCCATATAAAAAATATTTAAATACCATCCGTAAAATTAAAATAATTTTCTCCTTGTTCTGTAGTCATAGCAACCCCTGAATCTTGATTGACCCAGGGGAAGATTGATGATAAACTAGCTACTTCAGTGTCCATGCCAATGGAACGTAACACCAGAACTTCGTCTATGACGATAATGCTGATGAATAACTACTGGAGGCTGACAATGTACAACTGGTGATTGGTAAACAACTACCGGTGCCGGTTGATAAACAACAGCTGGCTGCTGTACAATTACCGTCTGAGGTTGCTGTTGAACAACTACTGGTTGCGAACTTACATGATGAGTAACTACCGTCTTAGGAGTAGTAATGTCATCAAGGACCTTGATTGCAAAGATTCCAGTTAGAACCTTTCCAACTACCGACCATTCCTTATCTCCAGCCTGCATTTGCTGGCCAGACAAAAAGAATACCGCTATTAATATTGCTAGTATCTTTTTCATATCAATATTTAGTATACATACATACTAATATTAGTCAACTAGTCTTTTGATACATATAAGGATGATGAAAGCTGATCAGTAGAACCTAATAACCAACCATACATACATTGAGGAGCTCCGTATCTGGTGTGATGTTTACAACCACTTAAAAGGAACACTAATAGTAATAATAAGAGAAGTATAATAATATCTCTTACATTTTTCATTTAACTATTTAATCGCGTATTTGTTCCTAATATCTTTTATAAGCGGGTAGATTTCTTCTTTCTTAACATTAGGAACCCAACCAGGAGCATAACCATTCTTACTTACAAAGTATTCAGCTCCTTCTTTTATATTATTCTGCCAATCTCCTCGCGGTCTAATAACAGAGTTATCGTTACTACAAGCTTGTTCATCTATATAGTCATATGAGTTAGCTAGATCAGGCCAGAACCAATATGCAGGTAAGTAACCAGCTTTGACTATCTGATAAGAATGATCAACATGTTCCCATGCATTATTATATTGTTCATCAAAGATACCTACATCATCTAATACATCTTTATGATAATAACAAAAGGAACCAACACAATGTAAGTTAAAAGCAATTTCTACTTCCTTATTATAAGGAACTTTAAATCTAGAATGAGGTTTACCTAAACGTTTATTAGCAGGACCGTGGTAACCGAACATCATATGCTTAATGCCTGATACTTGAGAAGCTTCTATATACTTGTTAAACACTTCTTTATCTTTAATAAGCATATCATCTTCTATAATAAAGATATGTTCGAAACCTTTCTCCATTAACTTACGGAACAATATGTTCTTAGATTTGCCTACACCTAAGTTTTCTGCATTATAATGATAATCATTTATCTTTTCATGCTCTATATGTTCCCAACTCATAACATCACCGTCATTAACTATAACAGTGTATATATCTTCTGGTAAGGATTTAATTAGATTATCTAAAAACTCATCCCTATTACAAGTTACAATACCTATGCCTATGTTATTCAAATTCATAACCGTACCTTAAACAATAATCTTTATAAAATTCAAGCGAAGAAGGTTTAATTTTTTTCCAATCAAATTCGGGAAAATATTCTTTATAATATGATACACCATCATATATATGATTTGACCAAAGTTGTTCTTTTGTTATTTTAAACTTTTTTGGTATTTTATCTGTTTCTTTTTTTATAGTTTTGATATTCAAATGTGATTCCATAAAATTTATATCAATTTGAGAATAATTCACATTAAGATAATCTAATATTTTTTTAATACCTATTGTACAATCTGCAAATATATCTGTTTCATATTTTATTTTTAAAACATTATGACCTTCTTTTATTTTTTCATTCACCAACTTATCCATAACTAAACAAAAATCAAGAATATGAGATACATTAAAAGATTTGTGCCACCCTTTATTATGCGAATTGTTATCATATTCTTGTATATATTCCCCATTACCTATATGAGTTATACCCTCATTAACAAGATGAAATCTAAAATACGATGCACAACTATTAAGTATATTTCTATAAGGGTATATGGATTTATCTTCTATACATACCCTTTCTACCCATGGGTAATGAGTTTTTTCAGCTATTTCATAATTTAAATTAAATCTTTCTTTAGCTAATAGTAATACATTATATACAAAAGTAGTACCGCTTCTATAAAACCCACATGCATGTAATTTTCTCATAATAAAATTGGCTCTAGAGGCTGGACTCGAACCAGCAACCAATCGGTTAACAGCCGATTGCTCTACCATTGAGCTACTCTAGAATAACCACCCTCCTAAGATAACATAATATATAGTAAGCCGGTAAATACAATCTACACAACTATAGAAATATAGATCAGACATATCAATCTGGCGCGGGGTAATTACCTTCAACGCATATAATGTATCTATAATTACCTACACTAGGTATATTAGGTAAGTTAAATGTTTTACCTCCTGCATTATTATAATCACCATCTTTACATAACACCGAATATAAGGCCATATAAGAGTTAACTTCTAACTCAGACCCATCACACCACATAAAGTGCTTAGGTAACCTCCAGCCTGACCATAATATAACCTCTCCTAAGTATCTATCTTCCATAATATAATATATATGCGCGAAGCGCAAAAGCGGTCTCCCCTTTACTAACCGCTATTAATGCCAATCAGCTGGATCAGGCGAATCACAATTAATAGGCGCAGGATTACATACACTACAACCAAACATACAATCGCACAATACCATTGGTTCTTTTGATTTAACTTTAACTTGTTTATTTTTCATCATATCATCTAAAACATTCAGTATATTAGTTTTTTTATCATCTACAATTTCATCTTCATCTTTACCAAGAGTATAAGAAATATCATCATCCATATCATCAACAAACCCATCGTAAAAGTTAAGAGGTACCCAATAGCCTTTACCTCCATTGTTAGTTGATTTCATATCAGTAGTTACTTCTTTCTTCTTAACATGTTTACGCATGTCTTCTACCCTATATGAATATACTTTCTTATCTTTTTCACATACAGCAAAGATACATTCAGCTGTATACTTAGGGTTATGTATCCAACCTGGACCGCCTTTAGAGTTAATACATTCAACGAAATGCATATGATTACCATCGTTGGTTAACCATATATTAGATTTAACGTTAGCCTTTACACCTTCTACAATAACATCAATACCTTCATGAACCTGACTCTTGATGTCTTGTGGATTGGTGGCATCTAAGCCCATTTCCTTCAATCGTTCCATAACGATTCGTTCACCCTTGTCTCCTTTGGCTCCGAGTTTACCGTGCCTACCTTCTGAATTACTATACCATGTCATGTTTGTTTATTATATCTTCAATCTGATTTTTGGTCAACTGTTACCACGATAAAAGTTTTGTCCCGTTCACCGTGGGTATCGATCGCAAATTCCCCAATAACCCCCCAGCGATCGCGCAAAAAAAAAATTCCCCGAGATCTTAGAGAACCGATATAGGGTTAGAGAGGGAGATGAAAAAAATTTTTCGGGCATGCCCTCTCCTAAGGTTCCAAAACCCGCTCATATAATTCATTCTCCTTTACCCATCGCCTCGAGAG
>Ga0208917_1001724_pt1 | contig 10788 bp, 14 predicted proteins | sample DEB08_DNA_10_FD_185500 | JGI IMG/M metagenome (GOLD analysis project Ga0208917, IMG submission 185500) | Aqueous microbial communities from the Delaware River and Bay under freshwater to marine salinity gradient to study organic matter... | ecosystem: Environmental > Aquatic > Marine > Coastal ...
CTAATGCTTGTTTTGACCAATCTTTTATTTCTTTAATTATGTCGTTGCGTTCAGTCCAAGTAATCATTTCTTTTTCTTAGCAACCTTTTTCTTTCTGCGTGCCGCTTCTACTCTTCTAGGCCTACCTGCCGGTTGCCCCAATCGTTTTTTCTGGGCTATCCGCTTCTTCTTCTCTGCTGCGGTCATCTCTCCAGAGGTCTTAGGGGTCTTACTAGAAACCTTTTTAGTGGGTCTACAGTAAGGTGTGCCGCGCTTTTCGCCCTTCTTCCGCCCGCACGCTTTACCAGTACGGACATCTTTCCAATCTTCCTTAAACCAGCGTTTTAACGCTGCGCCTTTCTTTGTCTTACGAACGGCCACTGTTTCCCCAGTTCTTAGCACCGACCTTACGGCACTTAGCTATAGCACCAGAAGCATAAGCGGATGGAAAGACTTCGTAGCGCGACTTTACTTTGTTGTAGCACGCATCTTTAACCGACCCGCCTCTATTTAGGGCTACGGGTTTCATTCTACCCATACCTCTACACTTCATCATGCGCGTGTTCTTCCACGTTGCGCTATACCGTCACGCCGGTCTCTTTTAACTTTACCGCCTTTTTTCATTTCTTGCGGACGAGCCGGTCTAATATTTGACGGGCGAGCCGCAGGTTCAGCCGGCATAGGTGTAGGTATAGGCGCAGGATCAAGCATTCGCGTTTTAGCAGAACCTTGTCTTGTTGTTCTACGTTTATCTACAGCCGCACGGGTAGCATCTTTACCACGGCCCGGAATGGAATCGCTAGATTCACGCTTCCCAGCTTTCGTATCTTCCCGCATTTTTTGTCTTGTTGTTTTTCGTGGGGGGTTCTGTACTCTAGTTACTGCCATAATGGTCTCCTACCACTTAACCTTATCAGCCCAATAAGCTGCGCTCATCTTACCCTTGGCAATGTTCTTACCGTGGCGAGATTTAAACGACTTGCGCTTCGCTTTCATCCGCGCAGATTCGCCTTTCTTGGGCTTTCCAGCCGTGCTGGCACCCTGCTCTCCAAAACGAATGATCTTCTCCTTCCCACCCTCACAAGCCTTAACGATATGAGACTTCTTGGGATGAGAAGGAGTACGACGCGGCTTGTTACAAGCCATTGCCTTTTTGTCTACTTGTTTAGCCACAGAAAACCGTCACGTTAGACACTTGGTCTAAGGTCATAACTGCAAAATCGGTAGAGTTGCTTCGCTGAGTAAGAATACCCAACTCAGGAATAGTCACACTATCCGAAAACGAAGTAGATGAAACCGGAGTATCAATCTGTAGAAGCAATGTGCCAGAGCTGCTATTTAAGTTGAACTTAATAGACCCCGCAGTGCCCGCACCCACGTAATACAAGCTCTTCAGCCTAGTTCGACCAAATGCCAAAGACCCAGTAATACCGATACTTACATTGCCCGCAGAAGCGCCATCTACCGAAATATTGCTCACCGAAGTGTAGAAATTAGTAGAGGACGCCGTGCTAGCGTTAGCTCCTGTAACTTCCTCAGTGACGGAGGCACCAGACAAATCACCAACTTTTACGCCGGTAATTGTAAAGGTAATGCCTGCATCGTTACCTGCGGAGGTAAACAGAAGTTTGTATCCGGTACCGTATGGGCTAACGTCATTTGTCAGCAGGGTGATATCTCCGGCACCAACAATTGACGCTGCTGCTCTTAGCAACGTGGCACTAGTAGACGGAGTTATAGCCCAGATATCTGAGGTAGCCATAGGTCACCTCCTACTTAATTCTGCTTATACAGAATAGTAATAGTTGCAGCACCTGCGCTTGCGTCACTGTTTGAGTCTGTATAAGTGGCGTAAACAGTCACGTCAGAAGTGCCTACATCGGCCAATTCTGCTAGCTGAGAAGCGTCACTAGAAGCCAACACACGAGCAGCACTAGCTACATCAAGGTTGTCAGCGTACAGGTTTGCAGTAGAGCCATCGCCCAAATCAACGAGATCAGTGCCACTACCGTCAAAAGCGGTGGTTACGTCTACATAAATCTCAATAATTTGAGAGTTAGCAGGGATCGTACCAATCGCTACGGCAGTGCCGTCATCGGTATAAGCAATAGTGCCTTTCTGGGAAAGAACGACGTTTCCGACGTTCGCAGATGAGCCTTCACGCACGGTGCCCGCTCGGACGGGGCCTGAGAAGGTAGTAGTAGCCATATGTATCTCCTGTCGTGGCTAATGTCAGATGCCGGATTGCACCTGTCAGGGATAGGTTGATCTTATATAAAAGAAAAGGGGGGCACAAGCCCCCCCTCTCTGTTCTAGCTTTAGCTAGCTCCGGGCGAACCGAAGATTCCCAAGGGGTCAGAAACACCGAAGGAGTAACGCTCACGAGCCTTGTAGCGGCTGTTGCCAGTATCAAAGTCAGCATCCATAGATGTCTGCATTGGAGTACGGACAAAGTGCTTGAGGCCGTTTGGAACGTCAGTCATCAAGAACCAAGCATTGGTGTCAGTCAGATAGTGGTTAACGCTGTAACCTTCTGGGATTGAACCATTTGACTTGATTGCGTTGAGGTCGTTGTCGGCAGTTCCAACACGCAGTTCAGTTTCTAGCAAACGAGTTGCAGTAAACATTAGTGCGGGTGGAATGACCAACTTACGAGGCTTCGCAGCGATCAACAGACCACGCTCATCAGTCCAACCAGCGATCTGAATTACAGCGGCTTCCAGAGAAGTCTCGTTCAGGTCAGAGCCAGTAGTGGGACGGTTTGAGTTGCTTCCACCAGAAACTAGTGGATGGTCTGTAGCACAAAGGACTTTACCGTCACCGTAGGTTGGGTTGCCAGAACCAGTAAAGCCTTGGTTCAAAATATTGGCAGCCTTAACCTGCTTGGTATAAGCCATAGCGCGGGCAAGTGCCTTGGTATAACGAGAAGACAAAGAATCGTACAGGTTATCTTCAATCGCTTCTTCAGTGATCGAAAAGCCCATAGAAATTGTCTCGTGGTTATAACGAGCAGACCACGCTTCTTGTGCGTTATCGTACTGGATTGCAGAACCTTCACCCTTCACAGGGGCAGCGCTGAAACCAGACAATTTAGTTTCTTCTTCAAAAGAACGTTCTGAGGATTCAGTCTCGAAAATCTCAGCGTGCTCTTCACCGTATTTTGCATACTCAAGGCCAAACAGGGCGTTAAGACCCGGAAGGAGTTCCTTGAGGAGCTGGGCGCGTGATATAGCCATCGTTCAGACCCTCCCTTAAACGCCAGTTGTGTTATCCATCAGGTGACCGGCATTCCACTTAACAAGTGCTTCCGTATAACCACCAGATGAATTTTTAGTCTCTTCAACCAGCTCAACAATGCGGAAAGGCAGGGTGTTGGTAGTAGCAGAAGTATCAGAGATGCCAATTTTTGAGTTGCCAGTAGCAGTATCACCAGCGTTACTTACGCCAGCGACATTAGCGCCCAGATCAGTCAATGCAAGGTCGCCTATAGTAGTGCCGCTAGATAATACCGCAGCTTTAAATAGAACGTCTGTTGCATCAACAACATAGGCTACAGCGTCAGACGCTACTGTGCCAGAAGGCCAGTAGTTGCTGAACAGCAATTGCCCAGTTACAGGATCAGAATAAGAACAACCCATGAAGACACCAATTGGAGTCATTGCTGCATCAGCAGTATCAACTTCAACGGTGCCGCCGGTTACGAGCTTAACAGCATCGCCTTTAAAAATGTTAGACGCATAGCCGCTTGCAATAGAGTACAAACGAGTAACGCCAGCATAAGGAGTGCCGCTAACCATCTTAACCGGTACAAGCCCATAAGGGCCAGATACAGTCGGATAAGCCATTGTTAGCTCCTAAAATTAACCTTTACCAAAAGTAACCGTGGACTTTCTGTCATTAAACAGAGGCATCCTCGGATCGTTTTCGCGCATCAGGTTGTTATCCACAGAAGTCATCTGGCCTTTGGCCTGCTGTTGGTAGTATTCATTTCGTTCATCTACCATTTCCTGCGGTGCCTTGCATAACAATAGACCACCTATTACTACATTATCTTTAAAGCGTTCGTTTTCAACGCCAGTCAAGAAAATCTCTGGGTGGTCAGAAGCCAGCACGGGTTCCCAACCTTCACGCAGTTTTGAGGAAACATTTGTAGGGTCAGCTTGACCCTGCGTACTAATGCGAATCCAGCGATAGGCATAACCCTCCTCGGGAGTAGGGCTAGGGAGGACTTCCGGACGTTCCCACGCTTTCGTGCGTGTCCGTTTTTCTCGCGTCTCCAAACTTCTATCTAATCTTTTTTCGCTCATTAGCTAGTCCTCTTCAATTTAGCAACCTGTAAGGCGTATTGATCCAGTGGTACTCCGAGTTTGTTCGCAATAGCAATTTCTGATTGCTTAAGCCTAATTTTATTAGGCGATGTGCTCCGCGTAGCGGGTGCAACCACATTGCTAGGTTTTTCCTTCGGAGCCTCCGTTGGCTCATCTTCTATCCCATCATCAAACTGTTCTGGGAAGACACTTCGCATGCGAGAATTAATCTTCTCGTAGTAATCGTCTGAACGAGGATCAACCCCGTCCTTAACTAGCTTATTGTGCAAGCCCAACGCAAAAGCAGTCATTTCGTCGTCGCTGCCGAACCACGGGTTGTCGTCGCGCCATGCTTCAGCTTTCTCATCCCGCTGTACTTCTTGGGGTTGAGCTGCCCTTGGCTGCTGTTGTACTTGATTAGTATTTGTTTGTAAAGGGGTTTCTGGCGAATTTGCTTCTTTAGGTTTAAGGCCATTGACCTTTTCCATACGAATTTGTGCCGCATTCAGCAGAGTTTGAGCTTCCAGTATGCTATCTGGCTGCCCTGATTCGTACGCCTCTTTGTACAAACGCTTTGCATTGCCTAATTCAGCCTCTACCTGCTTTCTAGCTGACTCAATAAGAGCGTTATGCCCTTTATCTACGGAGCCTTGAAGCTTTTTGTTTTCTGTAACTAGTTGTTTTGCATAGGTTTCTAGGGCTTCACGCTCACGCAGCGCCGCTTCTTTGGCTCTACGCTCATCATGGTAGCCTTTGCTGAAATGTTTTATGCGGTTTTTAACCTTTTCCGAGTAGTTTTCTAGCTCTTCATCGGTCACATCTTCGGGGGGTTCAGATACTTCTCTACCCCTATCTTCAGGAGGAACATCGTTCTCTACCTCAATTTCAACCTCCCCAGCTTCTATAACTTTGCTATCTTGTTGTTTTTTCTGGGGTTTTTGCATTTCCTCGCGGCCAACAGCACCTTCCACCTCGATGGTGTTATCCACAGTTTCTTCCGCAGGAATTTCAACTTCTTTCAGGTTTTTTGTTTCTTCCTTAGCTGGATCAGGAAATTCGTACTCAACTTGTTGCATCGCCATGATTTATCTCCTATGCGCGAGTTATACCGCTCGGATCGGGGACGACTGCTTGGATAGAGTCATCGTTCATTAGTCTGTACTCTTGGCTACCTATCTTAAATCGGGTGCCTGTGTTTGCTCGAAACATCACATAGTCACCTTGCTTGCACCAAGGGCCGGTAGGGAACCTTTCTTTGTCCATATAAGACTGATCGCCCATATCTATGACTAAACCAATAATAGAAAGAATGTACTCGTCTCTAAGTGTTTGATTTGACTTAAGAATTTCGCTATGCCCAAAAGTTTCTTCCGCATTTGGCAAAGCAATAAGCACATGATATCCAGCAGGTTTTGGGATTTTCTGCTCCAACTCCGCTAATTCACGTTCCTGCTCAGCTATCTTCTCTCTTCTCTGTTTTTCTAGCGCGGTTTCAGCTTGTACCCCGTCAGGGGTAATACTTATCATCGCTTCAGTCATCGTCATCTTCCATATAGTTACGCGAAAGGTCAGCTATTTCTCTGCGAGCGGCGGCTAGACCTCGGATCACCCCGCACGATTCCCTGTATTGAGCGAAGGTGTTAGCTCCTGCCTCAATAAGAAATTCTTCTTGGCTTTGCTGTAATTCAGCAAGTTTTTCATCGAGCACGTCAAAGACGGTTTTTGCCATAAATTATTGCCTCCTTGGGGGCATTTGATCAGCTTTCGCAAGGTCAAGTATCGCTTTGGCTTCGTCCAAGTCCTGTCTTGCGTTAGCTTGTTCTGTTTGAGCGGCGACTCTTGTCGCCTCAATAGCGGCTGTACGTTCTGATTTTTGCTTATCCAGATCCAGTTTAGCGGCTTCAAGCGCTGCATCTGTCTGATCTTTCTGCATCTTACGCTGCTGTTCAGCGGCCTTAAGCTGCAATTCTTGCTGTTGCATCTGGACAATCGGGTCTTGCATCTTTTGCTGAGCAGCTTGTTGTGCGGCAGCAGCTTGTTTCTGCTGCGTAAGCTGTTTGCCCGCTTCGGATAAAAGCTGAGACAACTGAAATTCTGCTTCTTCCGGTATCTCTTTGTCCGGCTCTGGGAGTGGTGTTCCAAGCTTTTCTTCCATCTGTTTGTAGTAGCTGAAACCAATATGCTCAGCTATATGTGCCTGAAGCGCAGCCACCACCTGCTGTGCAGCAGGGTTCTGTCCGATAAACGCCGCAATCTGCGGGTCTTGCAGGAAAGCTTGATGCGTAGCGATATGCGCGTCGTGGTCTTGGTAGATGAAAGCCTTGACCGGTTTACCAACAAGTACAGACATATTTTCACTAACGGGGTCAGCAGGTTTAATGTCTTCTGTCGTAGGTACAAGCTTGTCTGCGTTTTTAACACCCAGAACCTCAATCATCTGCCGGTGTAACTGGGGCAGGTCATATATCTGAGGTGCAGATTGTGCCATCTGTAATACAGCTTGGTATTGCACAACGCGTTGAGCCATCGTGCTGTTGTTAGGATCACTAACAGGGATGACATCTACCATTGCGTAATCTGCTTGACGAGCACGAGGCTCACCACGATCAGGTACGTATGTATATTCAACAGGAGCGTACTCTGCGATTATCGCCCGCAAGAGTTTGAACTCCTGCTTCATGGCGTAATGAACGCGAGACTGTACAGCAGCCATTGGCTTGAGAGTGCGCTCCAACAGAGCAAGGGTTGTTCCGACAGGCGCGTTGGCGCTCATGTCAGAAATGTTCATGTCTGAGATTGCTCCCAAACGACGACCTTCCTCCGTTATACGCTGCAACAACGCCAGCAGGGTCTGGCTAGGTTCTTTGTATGGCATGGGCATGATGTTGTCTCGAATGGAACCACTCGGCACATCCACGTCACGGAACTCGCCCGGCCCTATCGGAGTATCATCACCCTTCACGCGTAGGCCACGCGCTTTTAAACCACCCGGTAAATTACTGAGAGTGCCAGCATCAACAAGCTGACGAATCAGGGAAGTACCTGCTTTAGCGTATCCACCGATAATGTGGATTAATCCAAGCCCATAAAAACCAAAACCCGGCACATATACATAATGTACAAAGTGTTGACGCTTGAGCATCAACGAATCATCTGGGTTCCAGTTACGACGTATAGCTAAAACTTCGCCTGTGCCACGTTCTATAGTTACAACATACGGTTTCGCTATCTGTAAACCTTCTTCGTCATCTACACCGTCAATAATTAAATCCGCATGGATTTCCAGCACGGTATAGCGATCATCAGAGGTAAGAGAGTAGCCTCCTTCCTCTGCTTTCTTCTCTTCAATATCTGTGTGGAATGAAACAGGGTCTGATAATTCTATGTCTCGATAGAACCCAGCAGCTTGTAGCTTTTTCAGATCATTCTTTGTCTTACGCATAACATGCGTAACACGCTCGGCGCTTTCAATATTAGACGCGCCGTAAGGTACAACAACATCTTCCGCTGGTATATAAAGAGCAACTTGGCGCTCTATGTTTGGATCAAAGTAAACTTTTTTGAAAGCTGAACCAGCCAAGCCAAGAGAGTAGAGCATACGTTCATGCTCCGGTCTGTACTCGACCATAACCTCGGTCAGTTCGTAGTTCATGTCAGCTTTAACACGCAAAGCTGCATCTTCTTTGTCTTTTGTAACAGCGCCAAGTATCTTTGTTTTTACTGGCCCTGCTGCTGGGAAAGTCTCACTCATCGCTTCTGCTTGGAAACGAATAGCGGCTTCAGCTAGGACGTTAGAATAAACGCCACAAGAATTTTCCCACGGTTCGACACGCTCCTCGTAGTTGAAGCCGAGCACATCTAGCCCTTTAACAAAGGTATCTGCCCATTCTTTTCTGCTAGATGTGTCGGCCTCAAAGTAACCTATAAGCTCAGATGCAATCTCTGTCAACTGTCCTTCTTCAAGATACTCTGCCAAATTAGCACCGAACGGCGCGCCCATTGTCTCTTCCATGCCCTCTTCTGGGGCAAGAACGATTTCAACGTCGCCATCATCCAGCGTTACTATATCTGGGTTAACAATATTTACTTCTATTTCTTCTTCTGACTCCAAGCCAGTAGGGGCTTGGTACACACTTCGTTCAATAGCCATTATTCAGCCCTCAGTAGTACGCCGTTCTACGTCGCCTATACATGTCCATTTCATCTTCTTCATCGCTAGGTAATCTGATGAAGCCGCTTTTTCTGAAACGCATAAGTGCCAGAGAAACAGAGTCCACATAGTCGTCATGCTCTCCGGCGGGGAAGCTAGCGACTTCGTCAATCACTGCTTCTGCCCACGATCTGTTTGGTGCCCACACAATACCTGAAGCAAACAAGTCAGAAACTGCGTTCAGCCTCGTGATCTTGTCGTTGCCTTTGGTTGGAGTAAACTCCTGCACCGGTATACCCATCGCCCTCATTTCGTAAATGAGCGGAGAACCTGAAGCCTTCTTCTCGATAATCAGAGAGTCCGGTTCCCAGTCATCGTACTGCTCTACTGCTACGCGCTTAAGGGTAGGGAACTCCATTCTATCTCTAAAGGCGTTCAAAAGTATAAGGTTGGGTCGTTCATCTCCGTTAGCATCGGGATGGTAGAACACTCCCCACGTCGTACAGGCCGAATAGTCCGACCGATTTGTCTTTTCAAACGCCGTATCCCACGCTTGCACGATAAAATCTACCGCTGGGGGGTTGTCATCCGGCCACTCGTTCCACCATTCACGCTTAACTATGGCAGAAGTCTCTGATGTAGGCTCTTGTTGGTACTGAGCCATCCATTTTGAGTTAGGAAGTTCCTCTTTTAGCGCCGAAAGCTCGTCTAAACTCCAGAACTGGGGCCACAGAGGCTTGCCGCTCGGCATTAATGCCGGAAATTCGATCACTTCCCACTCATCACCGCCTCTTTGGGCGTTTGCTTTCAATACTCGGGCCGTCAAATCACGCAATGACCACCGTGTCATCACCACAACGATGGCTCCGCCCGGCTGTAAACGCTGCCGAGGCCCAGATGTGTACCACTCGTAGGTCTTATCGTAGATTTCAGGGCTGGTTTCGGCCAACGCAGCCTCCTGTTCCGAGTGCGGGTCGTCAATAATGAGCAAATCCGCACCCTTCCCAGTAACCGCACCGCCTACACCTATCGCAAAGTAGTCTCCTCCCTTGCTTGTGTTCCATCTTCCTGCCGCTTTACTGTCTGAAGACAGGTTTAACTCAGGAAAAATCTCTTGGTACGTCTCGGTATCCACCAAGTTTCTTACTTTTCGACCGAACCCAACCGCAAGTTCTGCTGTGTGGGAGGTCTGAATGATCTTCTTGTGGGGATATTTACCCAGAAACCAAGCAGGCAGAAGATAACTAGCAAACTCAGACTTAGTATGACGAGGAGGCATATTGATAATAAGACGCTTACAATCGCCCCGAGCCACTCGTTCAAATGCTTCAGCCATGATCCCATGATGTTTCCCACTAATGAACGTAGGCCACATCTGCTTCACGAAGTCGATAAACTTGGTCTGGGCCTGTTTTTGCTTTTTGAGTTTCTCAAGGTGAGCCAACTCAGCCAGAAGCTTCTCCCGCTCTGGTTGAGACAATAACGGCAGTATTGTGGGTATGTCCTTAAGAGTAAGGTTGTCGAATGGGTCAGTCTGGCTCATCCTTTTCCTCTACCTCTTCAAACAGCCCCTCGTCTAACGGTTTGGGCAATTCGGGAACATCTGCTTCACCAAGCTCTTCATTCAAAGACTCTTCCAGAGGGGTAATGTCCACCACGGTAGCATTCAGTAGGCGCTTGACGCGCTCCTTGATCTCCTCCTCTAACGAGGCAGGGTCTTTGTAATTAATGGTAATCTCGCTACGCTCGGTAAATATGCCGATATCACTATGCTTACCCAGCAGTTCAAGTGCTTTCAGCTCATACCGTGGGTCACCACAATTAGCAATTTCCATCAACTTGTTAGTGATAGCAGCCCTGGCCTCGGCAGCGTCTAACGCGAGCTGCGAGCCATACGTACGCAGGAAAGTTGCGGCAGCAAAGGCAGTAGCAGGTTCTTTAAGGTTAGAGGGTTTCTTAGCAGAGGCCACTGCTTGCAGCAGTTCTTTTTCTCTCTCCACGTCTCCTTCGGAAACATCAAGAGCAGCGCCAAGCTCCACCTGCAATTCTGCGGTGTTACCAGCTACCGCCATCTCTTCTAGTAGAGTGTCGGTCTTTTCCTCTGTTGTGTCGTAAGGGACTGAGTAGTCCTTCGTAGGTTCGATTCTTACAACCGTCATAAAATTCGCAGGTATGGATACCGGAGTATGCGTAGCGTAAAGAGTTTCTATGTGCTTGGCAAGCTTACAAAAAAAGCCCTTGTACACAAACTACGTGCCAAGGGCAAAACCTCAAGGAGCGAGGGGGGAGTTTGATATACGGTACCACGTTTTTCATTGTTTTGGTTCCATTGACGGGGGGGTTTCCTGTGTT
>Ga0208917_1001727_pt1 | contig 10782 bp, 21 predicted proteins | sample DEB08_DNA_10_FD_185500 | JGI IMG/M metagenome (GOLD analysis project Ga0208917, IMG submission 185500) | Aqueous microbial communities from the Delaware River and Bay under freshwater to marine salinity gradient to study organic matter... | ecosystem: Environmental > Aquatic > Marine > Coastal ...
AAGCGGAGCGACATTGACCGACACGAGCGGCCTTCCCGAGCAATCGTCGGGTACTGAGCCGTTTAATCGGTATATGAAGAACCTGAACTCTCTTGGGCCATTGACTGACAATGCTTCTAGTGACCCCGAATTTGTGTTGTCAGATACTCCAGAAGATGTCTACTTCGTAGTAGAAAACAATACGCTTCTTCCCGCTCCTGTACCACAGAAGCTCAGTTTCGATCAAATCATTCAGGCTCTTATGGCTGGCCCTCTAACTGACATAGCCAATGACCCCACCAACAACCTTTCCCTCGCCACCTTTACAGGTTCGGGAGGACTTGGTGATTTCAATAATGATGGACAGGTAGGATCGGCTGACTTGTTGGATTTTTTGACTTGGTTCGGAAATTCTTGGGCTGGGGCTAATAGCAATCTGTTTCAGCCATCTAAAATGACTTTTACCGACGGGGTGAATACTTTGCTCAACGACACCACTTGGACTACAATACAATTTGATTCGGCTGACTACACGGTGACCGCAGGAACTCAAAATGTGACTGTTGATCACACGACTAATCATAGCCTCAAGCTAACGTCTCAAACTAGTCCTTATCTTTTGAAGGATGTTCCTAACAAGTATATTGAATTGTCCACCGAGGAGGAAGTACTAGCCATAGTTACGACCGAGATTTCCAATCAGAGAATTACAATCCGAGCAACCATAGATTTGTACGACTCAAGTGACATTGCCCTAGGCTCTCAGGCTACGTTTGAATGGCACGAAAATGGTTTTTGGGAAGCATCTACTCACGCTTGGACATACCCAGGTGTTAGGACAATTTCGAACTCGGAGATAGCCGCCCTATGTAGCGTTACTGATGGTATGGAGAACGGGTCTTTTCACTCTGTTGTGATTACTTTACAGGCTAAGACTAATTCAGGTAATGCTACACTAGACTTGAGAACACCAGTGATTACACTAAAGCAAGCATAAGTACGATGGCCGATATTAAAATCATATCCAAACAAAATGGGGTGGCGGTTGTGTTGCCCACCGAAACCGTGTTTCTCGGTGATCCCGATGGCGACTATGTAGCTGAGGCTGGTGCTCTGTCAACGCAGCTCAACATCAAGCGAGACATAGACACCTTCTACGTCGTAAAGAACGTGGTGTGGACGGACATCAAGGACTCAGCGGGAGTTCAGATTGGAACGTCGCGCGACAACTGCGTTAGCGTTCTCAATAGCAACTACTTCAACCGCACGTCAAAGATTCAAGAGCTTGACAACGTAGACTTCCAGAATACGATTGCGGCAGATCAGGTTCTGAAGTTCGTGGATATTGGAGGTGGCATACTTCGGATCAGCAATGAGCTAGAGCCCGATGTTGTTGCTGAACTAGTTTCCGCCACGTCTATATCGGCTGGGGACAAAACTACGATTCAAACTAACATCGGTGTAGATCCAGCAGGCACAGATAATAGCACGGACGCAACGGTAGGGGCTACGGCTTCAGACGTTCTGAAGATGGCGGCTGGACAAAACCTTGGGGCGTTTGACGCGGGGGCTGACAAACTTGTCTTTTGGGATGACTCCGATAGCAAGCTGACTTACGCCACGATCGGAACAAACCTTACTATGACTGGCACGACTTTGAGCGCGTCAGGTGGTGGCGGTGGTGGTGGTGGTGGAGCTGGCGGAGGTAACTTTATGATTACGGGCTTCACGACAACAACCACGCAACAATGGTATGCCCTCTATCTGCCTTATGCTAACAGCGTCCGCACCTCAGGGAACTGGCAACACTATCAGCTCTACCATATGCCCGCCGCTGGAAACATCGACAAGGTGAGCGCACACGTTCAAGGCGCGGCACAAATCAACTTTGGGGTGAGTATTAACCCCGTGCAGAAAGTGCCCAATAACATCCAAACAGGGGGCTACGATTACACATGGAATGTCCCCTACACTAGTTCGGATTACACCGAAGCACACGCCCCTACAGGGTGGTCCTTTAGCGCAGGCGATGAAATTGGATTCGCTTTTTACAATGCCAATGGCGGCACTCCTTTTTACGTTACGTTCAACGTCTGTTTCTCCTTCACGTAATGCACAACACGATCACACAAGAGCAACTCGAAAACGAGTGGTTTACTATGAAAGACTTAGCCGAGTGCCTTATTGCACTATCTGAGGAAGTCGAAACGTTAAAGGCCCGCATAGACGTTTTGGAGGCGGGTAACGCCCGCTAAAAATCTTGGTACAAATCAGAATTTGTTACTATTATGTACACTCTGACCCCCGTAAGATGGTATATGACCAAGGAGAATTTGCTCAATATACTAGGGCTAACAATTTCATTTGGAATGCTTTCTGACTACCTTGCCACAGGTCTAAGCCTTTTGGCAGCTTGCACTCTTATTTGGATGAATGCGGAACGCGCTTTAGAGGCTAGAAATTCACGAAAAAAACATACATCAAAAAAAGATGATTGACTTTATTGTTGAAAACTGGGGTGAGCTGCTCATCGCACTCCTCGCATTTACGAAGGTGATCGTAAATCTTATTCCTTCAGAGAAGCCAACACAAGTGTGGGCAATCTTTGATACCATTATCAACGCAATCGTAGAGGATCGTGTCACAAGCACCAAAAAGAAGTCTTGATCTAAAAGGCCAACGACTCAACGTCAACTTCGACAAAATCATTCTGCATCACACCGCCACCAAGCGGTCAAAGAAGTACGATGTAGAGTGGTGTCGTAAGCTGCACGTAGAGGAGAAGGGGTGGCACGACATCGCTTACCACGTCTACATTGAGTACGACGGGAAGATCAAGGTAGGCCGTCCCCTACACAAGCGCGGAGCGCATTGCCTTGGGCAAAACACGACCTCTTTTGGGGTATGCTTTGTAGGCGGCCTAGATAGCGACGGAGAGGCCGCGGTTACGATCACCCCGAGTCAGCAAAAGAGCGTCGCCACGGTCATCCAAACGCTCCGTGAGTTTGCAGGTACAGAACTGCCCGTCTACTCTCATTGCGAGTTCCGTAATACCTTCTGCCCAGGGTTCAACGCATCCGAGGTAGATTGGTATGAGTTCCTCCAATGAGCGAACACGAGATCCAAAGCACCCTTGTGGATCTCGTAAAGGAGCAATACCCTCACATCCTGTATTGTGCGACTGTGGGGGGTGCAAGAATGAGAATTGCAGAGGCAAAAAAGATCAAGCGTCAGGGCTACCGAAAGGGAGTACCTGACCTTATCTTTTATGAACCTCGGGATGGCTACCACGGCCTATGTATAGAGATTAAAAGAAAAGGAGGCCAACCATCACCGCACCAACGTGCTTGGATAGCTGACCTCCAACGGAGAGGTTATCAAGCCCTTATCTGCAAGGGACTCGATCAATGTATCGAGGCGTTCGAGAGTTATTTCAAAACTCCGCTAATTCCTCGAAAACAGGCTGAACCTGAATAGAAACGCTTTGTCCCAACACGCGCGCCCACTTCTGTAGTGTGTCAAACTTCGGGCACAAGACTCCACGCTCATACTTTGAAAGGGTTGACTTGTCAATCTCTGACATAGCCGCAAGTAAGTCCAGGCTTACACCCTTGTCCTTCCGTACTTCCTGTAACTTCGTACACAAGTCTTTGATCTCTTCCATATGCCAAAGGTAGGCAAAAGGTTCAATCAATCCAAGTGATCTCCACTTGAAATGCCTCCATTACATCTGAACTGAATGATTCAGGATACGACTCGCGTAAAAGATCCATCACTCTCGGTGTCACTAAAAAGTCTATGACCCTGCTTTCTTCCTTAATTCTGTCGGCTCTTAATCTTCCAGTTACAGGACATCGACCTGCATCGTATTCTAAATACGTCAGGTCTTTGCTCGCTCTTACGCGAACGATAGTAGGAGAGACTTTCATTTCTCTTGGCAGCGGTTTTCGGTAAATGAAAGACAAATAGGAACGATCGAGATGGCAGACAATACAACTGCCATCCAAGACATTCCATTCAGCACGATGTCATTACAAGCGGTTGCGGCTAGCAACCCTCCAATGGTACGCTTTGCACTCCAACGCTTCAGGTCTCCTTTGGTTTTAAAGACTTCGGTTAAGTCTAGGCTCATAAGCGTTTGCAGGAGTTTGTTCTTCACTCTAAATCACAGATATATCGAATAAAGCGAGACAGATCCCTTTGACTGGGTGCGTAATCATACCTTACATCGAGTTTGTTCATTTCAAAAGTTGTGGTCAATTGCTTGAACCTCAACAAGGACAAATCCGAATCTAGGATTTCAGCAACGTAGTTCTCGTGTACTTTGTCGTAATACCGACATTGCCTCAAAAGATTTAGCAAATAATTTCGCATCCGTTCGGTGACCTCGGGCTTTTCGAGTTCCTCGAACACTTCATCTATCCAATCACTCATCGTCTTGGACATTCTCGTCCTCCCCAAAGACACGGTGCTTGTATAGCCCCACAATCTTCAGGACGGCACGGCTCAAAGCCCGCTTCTCTGCCGTAGCCACGTAATACGCATTGCGGCAGTTTTCAGGCCCAGCCTCCCCAAAGGTTTCAACGATGCGGTCTCCGCTTGAAGCGATTGCTTTGAGCACTACGAAGTCCCGATCCATCTTAATCACATCGTACTGAACCTCGATGTTTTGGGTCGCTTGAATCTTCTCGATACCCGATCGAGTAATGATCACATAGTGCTTGTGCGTAAACACGTCGTCCTTAGACAGGTTGTTCTCTTCAAACAACTCGCGCATAGACTTCTTTTGGTCTTCTGATAACTCTTTCATCAGTTGTCTCTTGATTTGAATTCTTGGTATGCTTTAATCGCGGCAGCTACCGCGTCGATGTACGTCTCGTCCATCTCAAATAGTTGCAGGAACATCACCGCAAACTGATCTATACTTCCACTAGAAAAAATGGTGAACTCATCACAATTAGCTGAATGTCCGTATTCATCCTCCTCTATCAGGTTGTAGTCCCCTGGATTCTTTCTAATTCGTATGTATAGATAGGCTTGGTTCTGATCCTCTTGGGCATCCTCTAGGAGGATCTCAATGTTGTCGTCTGTCCCATCGTAGCCAAACTCATCGTCATAGTCCTCCATTGCTCATTAGTTTGTTGATCTCGGCTTTTAAGGTACGATTCTCCTTTTGCAGTTTTGCATTGCTCTCAATCAACGTCCTGTTCTCTACCCGTAGGTCAAGGTTTAGCTTCTTCTCGTGCTTTAGACTAGCGTCAACCGCGTCAAGCATCTGTTCTAGGCAGTACGCCTGATGCAACAACCTCCATATCTGATCGACCGATTTACGCAGGGCTTTGCGGGTCTGCGGGTGGATAGGCAATGGCTCTTCTAGTTGCAGCTCAATCGTATCTGCTACACCTCCTGCGTGAAGCCTGTCGGCCATACGCACCACGTCGTCAATCTTCTCAACACGGTAGGGTATCACCTTCTTCTTCATTCCGTGAAACGATTAGTTGTTCGACATAGAAAGAGTTTGGCTCTACCTAGTTGTCCGCTACCCTTGGGCTTCGTCTTTTGGTTTATGATCCAAGTCTCCCCATCGCGGGTTGGAGGGTCGCCCTCACGCAAAACCTCATCGACAGGTGGGCGGTACACGAGAAGCATCGTGAACGCTCTGCGATACCACGCTTGTCCTCCAGCCCACTCCTGCGGAAGGGCGGGCTTCTGATAACGCTTGCCTGATTTGGTCACCGCATCCGCGTTCAACTTTGCGATGTGGTTGACCACGATGTCGATTCGATCGTGTCGCTTGCTATGCTGACGAATCTTCTTCAACTCGTTCGTGAGCCAAACATCTTCTCTCCCACCACTCAAACGCAAGTCCCGCCCTACGTCGTTCCAGGGATCGAGGCACGTAGTGTCGTATGTACCTGTAGCTGCCGCTTCGTAGAACAGGTCGGGGGTAAACTCCCCTTCCAACTCGTCGCCATCGAAAAAGGCGAAGTGCTTGCCTACCCATTCGAGGGCCAACTCGAACTCCTCTATACTCATACACTCCTGCTCCTCGCCACGGAAGTTTTTTTTCCGCGCTGGTAGCCCTACGTGCATCTCTACTAGATCTATGGCTAGTTCGGCTATCCCGCCTTCCTCGCCCATATAGATGAAGTGTCTCCAATCGTAGCGTTCGCTCCATTCAACAAGCAACCATTTTACAAATACCGACTTACCGTGATGAGGCGCACCCGCAATGAACAGGGGATAGCCTTTGCGCGGAATGTATAGGTTGTCCAACTCCTCCAATCCCGTGAGACATATCTCGTCTCTGATTTCGTTACGCAGTTCATAGGCTTGGTTTTTCCACTCGTGAATCTCCTTTACATACATCATATCCCCGTGAATTCATCGTCAAACTTCACCCGATCTACGGGCATACTATGTATCCTAGCTATGTTACGATACTGCTCGAATTTATCACCAAACAATGTGGCAGGACGCAGGTGCATACGCAGCTTAGGCTCGTCACGCCATCCCTCCGCCATCGTTGCGACAACGCTAGTGTAGTCAATGATTTCTACAAAGCCCTTGTCGTACCATTTCCGAATGTGTTTGCTCACCTCGTGGATCTTGTAGTCAGTCCCCAGGAGTCGGTTCATTTCATTCCGCACTTCGAGAACTAGGTCGGCAAACTTCTCGTCAGCTATCTCCGCTGACGTTTCGCAAAACAAAAGGGGAAGCCGCTGCCTTCCCCCGTTGTTTACCAAAAAACCTGCAATGCTTTGAGCTATTTGCGTGTCTAAGTTAAGGTCTTTTGTAACCTTATTCATAGGTTGGCCCGCGTAGAGTTTTACAAGGGCTTTTAACACGTCTAGTTCCTTGAAGGGTAGCTTTGCAAGTTCGTCGAGGTCGAGACGAATCTGCGGCATCAGAACGGAAGATCCTCGGACTCAACCTTTGTGTTATTCGTCTGACCCTGCGGAGCACTACCTCCGCCTCCATTGTGGAGCGACCAATCTTTGCCGTAACCCACAATCGCGCCTTTCACGCCCTGCTCGTACTTGTCCTTTGGAACTTTTACCACGATCATAAAATCGTTGTATTGCTTGTTCTCAAGTTCGATCGCACGGAGGTCGAGGTACGTGCCTTTCTTGCCCTTAATGAAGAACTCCTGGGCTTCACGGAGTAGGTCGACGTTCAACGTCAAATCAATCGTTTTTGGCTTCGCCATCTTTTAAGATTTTGTATATGGATAAAACATCTTTGTGAATCGTGCTGATTTGTTTGTCACCGATACGGAGCATCGAGTGAACTTTCTTCACGCCATACAACACGGTGGCGTGATCCCTAGAAAAGTATCGGCCTAGGGCAGAATAATTTTTTTTCTCGTGGGTGTAGAGTACGTGCCACACACATTGACGTACCTCTACGACCTTCTGCTCCCGCGTGGGGCTGAATAGCGTACTTACGTTGGTGTGGAATTTGTCCGCTACCCTCGAGATGAAAGCGTAGGTGTCCACGCTATCCGATCGGAGGTCAAGTCCAGGGAAGACGTACGGGCTGATCTTACGAGTCACCATTCCAACGCCACAAGTCGACCTGAACATCGCCAATGTGGATCGGCCCGACGTACTCGATGCGGTTAGACTGCTCAAAGAGCGCAATCAATTCTTCGATGGCTTCACGATGCGCCCACGGCAGCTCGGCTTTCACTTCTTCGACGATGAGAGCCGTCGTGAACAAACCTTGCTGGTCGCGGCACGTCCGCTTCAAAACGGCCCATATCTCGTCTTGACGAGCAAACCGCTCCGTGTCGACCGCGGCAAGCCGTGTCACCTCTGCAAGGTGCTCAAACAGGTTTTGAAAAATCATTCGTAGGGTTTTTTGGTAGGGGGCAATCTAGCAACATTTTCTCATAAATGAAGCCCCAGGTTTTTTTTTTTGACAAAGTTCTTGCACGTACCTAATAAGTACCATAGATTACCTATATAGGTACACGTCCTTATAGATACAATAAAGACATAGATAAGTAGGTACTTATTAGGGGTCACGGTCTCTGCGCTCTTCAAACTTCCTGTCAGGGTCATCGTGGTCGCTCTCCCTCCCCGATCCGCGGCAATCAGGACACGTTTCCCATTCAGGATATTCCCAGCCATATGGCCCGAGTTCTCCGCTACCATCGCAGGTAGGGCAAGGATCAGACATCACGTCCTCATCCCGATCGAAAAGACCTTCGTACGAATCAGAGTTCCCCATCATCTTTGAGTTTTTTTTTGGGGAGGAGTTCCCTGTACATCCTGTACCGCTGACTCTCCCAATTAAAGATAGCCCGAGTTTTTACGTTGAAGAGAGCACGTGCTCCTTTTGGGATGCAACGTCCCGTCTCAACGCACCAAGAATCGTACTTGGCAATGATTTCTATAAGCATTTATGCAAGGGTTTAATTAGAGACTGAATGGCACAAAAAAAGCACCCCACGGTCGGGGTGCTCCTTTGTTTCGGTTATGCTTGGACGATGGCGAAGAGGTTTACTTCGACACAAGATCCATACAACTTGGTGAAATCGCATTGAGCGAATCGCTCCTCATCGTCCTGGACTTCCCAAATGATCCCAGCGAATCCATCGCCAACCTCTGCCTCCGCTTCGCTCAACCAATATCCTACCTCTTTATCCAACATATCTTCGTTGAACGCAGAAAGATCAGACACGTCTCCGCTTTGAAGCGCATATACAAGTTCCTGCATAATGCGGAATTCCGCAATGATTTTTGTAGTCTGCATTGTACTCATTTTTTGCTGAACGTTTCGAAGCTGCAACCTTCAAACTCCCCGAATTCTACAAGACGGTCAAGACTCATTTCGAGTTGATGCGCTTTCCCGTTATCGTTGCGCTCCGTCCACACTCCATTCAACCAACCATGAGACCCGTAACAATCACGCTCCACGCAACACCGAAAAATAGATAGATCCTCGGTGCATTCAACGTGTAGTCCTGACCCAGCGAAATGAAGTACGTGAGTCAGCACGATGGGGTGTCCTGTCTCCTCCACGAAGAACATCTCCTCGGTGTCGCAGAATTCGGCATTGAACGCTTCCTGTGTGGTCATCAAGACCTTCAATCCGCGGAAGCTAAAAACATTATGAGCGCGTGGCTCTAAATAATCAAACTTTTGCATTGTGCAGGTTTTATTGGTTTTCAGAATTATCGTCACGCAAAACATCGGGAGCGTAAGTCCAATTAAAGATGTAGCGTTCAAGGTCAGCACCAAAGTTGTAGTCCATATCTGAATGAAGCAACACCTTCGCTTCGTCAACGAGCAGGAGATGAAGTTTGTGATACACTCCTGAATCGTGCATCACTTCGCTGATCCTTTCTTTGAGTTCGCTCTTTGTCATAGGTTCTAGGTTTTTTTTTTTTCGGGTTGTAGGTTTTTTTTTTTTCTCACATATGCCACTCGATGATGAAAGAAATCTTCCAGCGACCAAAGCCATCGAAGCCCCAATCAAAGGTCTCCACGACATTTGCGCCAACCTTGACGCTTTGACCCATCAGGTAAACCGCTTCGTTCATTCGCAGAATCTCATTCACGTTCACATCTTGGAAAGCGTTTGGGTTCATACTTGAGACAACGAGTTCTCCTGACGCAGGAGTAACGTTCACGATTTCCCACGACCAATCGTCGCCATCGAGGTTGCGTTGAAGGTGTTGATTCACTCCTCCGATGCAGATAGACAATTCAGAAAACTTTGACATTTGAATAGTGTTGAATGGTTTGACAATGCAAGTATAGATAAAAATACCCATACACATACAAGCGAAGGTGAAAAAAAATTCAACCCTCCCCATCGGAAGCGGTAATTTTCGCGATTCCTAGCCGCGCAGCTGGAATTAAAAATCAATCATTCTTGGGGCAAATAGTATCATTCTTGCCCCGATCCTTATCTGCCTAATTCCAGGTCATCTTCAAATCGACTGTCGTTGTCGGTTTGACCCGATCGGAGGGTGAGCCAACCCGAGCCGAGCCAACCCCGAAAACAAAGCACAAAAAAAAGCACCCGCTCGGGGTGCTTTCATTTGTCGTTCGCTTTGGGTTAAATTCTCGTTCCTCCCCGAGCCTTGTTTCGAAGTCCGTGTTCGTCTGATGACTCCCGAGCATATTGGCGCATTTTCTCCGCTTCCGCTTCCTCCAATCCCCAAGAATCCAACTCCAACTCAAAAGCCTCAAGGCACTCTTCCCAATACTCCTCCACGATGTGCTTCGCGATTTCGTACCAATTCACGTCAGAGAGAAAAGCCTCGGCATAATCTACCGCGGCATCACGCTCCGCACCATCTCCGCACACCCACTCCTCACAAAGGTTTTGGAGGTAGTCGGTGAGATAGTGCGCGATGTCCTCGGCAAAGGTGTTGTAGTTCGCTCCAATTGACTCGTTACGAATCCAAGTTTCCGCAACGTACTCCACTCCTCCGTCAGAGAGATGTTCACCGATGATTGAGGTATCGGAGAAGTATTCGAGGTTCACGCGCCACGTCTCATAATTCGTCCAACCATTGTAACGAGGCTTCAACATACCCTCACGACTGAGGTTCTCAATTTGCTCGGTAAGGTGAGCGACTACCTCGGGGTACTTAGCGAGGATTGAATTCGTAGACGCGTTTCCGAGGATTTGCAGAGCGTCAAAAGAGGAAATGTACTTCGTCATAATTTCTAGTGTTTACAGGGTTTTTAGGGCTGGGAAAGTTGATGTGATTTTGAAATTTCGATTTCGTGGATCAGGACAAAATGAGTGCCTCCGCTTCGCATTGAAGCCAAAAGGACTCGA
>Ga0208917_1001731_pt1 | contig 10773 bp, 14 predicted proteins | sample DEB08_DNA_10_FD_185500 | JGI IMG/M metagenome (GOLD analysis project Ga0208917, IMG submission 185500) | Aqueous microbial communities from the Delaware River and Bay under freshwater to marine salinity gradient to study organic matter... | ecosystem: Environmental > Aquatic > Marine > Coastal ...
ATCATCCTTGAGTTCGAGGTTAAGGTTAAACGTGTCTCCTCGCTTGCAAGTGATGTCTACTCTTTGCGACCTATCTAAGTTGATTTGATTTGCCATCTTAGCCTAATATTTCTGATGTTATGTCTCCAGGGCCTGCTTCTTCTCCTTCTAACTCTCCTCTCTGCCCTTGTCTTTGAGAGATGAGTTTACTTTGTTCTACTGCTTGCTTCTTAACTCTTTCGTCTTTTCGGTCGTCCTTCATTGTCTCGATGGCTTGCTTAAAAGAAGTTTCTGACTCAACTTTATTCGAAACAGCTTGAGCCTTAATCATCTCAATCTCTTTTCTAAAACCGTGTCTAACTTCTTCTAGCTGAGCTTCTAACTGAGCTTTTAACTGCATTTCTTGAGCTTTAAGTTGAGCTTGCAGTTGAAGTTCTTGCTGTCTTGCCTCAGAAGCGGCCTGAGCTGATTGCTGCTGAACCTGAGCTTGTTGCTGTGAGTTCTGTTGAGCCATCTGCTGCTGCTGAGCTATTCTCTTTTTTCTTCTTACGATGAGAAGTCTTTCTGCTTGGTTTACGTCTTTTAACTGACGAATAGCAATGGCATCTTCTAAATCGATCTCTTTCTGACCCAGAGCAATTTGAATATTCTGTTCCAAGTACTGCCGTTCAGCTTCCTCCATTTCTTTTACCACACGTACACCGAAGTTATACATAGCTAAGTTGCGGAAAGAACTTAACACACTCATGTTCTCTTTTCCGATAGCATTTTCATAGATCTTATAAAGAACAGAGTCTGGGTGAATAACCTGAATGCATTTTACGATGTCGCTACAAACCTTCTTGTAAAGAACCATAGAGGAGTTTGTGATATCGTAAATAGCGTTGTTCGCAGCAGCCAAAGCTTGTTGTCTTACACCAACTAATGCATCTCCTTTTGGGGAGGTAGCGTCCATAACCTCGTTGATTCCTGTTGCGTCACGAATCATTTTAAGGTAATGATTATACAAACCAATCAGCTCATTGATGTTTCTAATGCTATTGCCGATTTCTCTGATAGGCGGATTCTGAAATCCTCCATCTGGGTTTTTACTTCTATAGTAGAAAACACCTGTCTGCTCGTAAATATCATGCAAGTCCAAAGGCTGAAGCTCCCCTCCTTTACCGAGCTGGACATTCTCTAATCCTTCGATATCGATAATAATGCCGTCTGGTTTAGCCTTGGCTACAGCTTGCTGGATCTTAAGGTGAGTCAACTGAAGCTGGTCTGCAAACCCAATACAGCTGTCTACCATAGACTTTGGCATCATGTCGAGTAGATTGGTAGCACAGACAGAGTACGAAAGATTCGTTTTTGAAATGTCGTGGATGTTTTTCGGAATGTTGTTCTTCTTCCCATAATCAAACAAGAAGTCAGTACCTAGAATATAACATCCTCCGTATACAGAAGCGTTTTCTAACTTTGAAACCTCTCTATTAAACACAGAGTTTTTAGGCGCCTTGTAGTTCTCTCCCTTAGAGTAAAACCCTACATTGCCGTATCTACTCTCTTTAGACTCAAAGTATTCACAATCAACAGATATAAACTCAAAGTCCAACACCTCAATCATATACTCGTCGTACCCAAAATTGTTAATGTTGTTTACTCTGTCGTAAGAAGACTGAGTGAGCTTAGATGCGTCATACCCATATTTCTTTTGGGCCTTCTGAGCAATCTGCTTGTATTCTTCCTCTGTAAACTGATCGCCAGCCATACGTTTAAGCTCCTGAATAGGAATATACCTTACATGCCCAGCATAAACCAGGTCGCTAAAGTTTGGATCCTCAGTGAAACTGTGGATAAAATGAATTGGATCTACATAGCTCGTTTTAATGCCGTATTGCGGATCGTTGTCTCGTTTTACAACTGAAAGACCCAAAACAGCCAAGTCATTTACACATCTTCGCAAAACACCTTCGTTAAAGTCATTCCACTCAAGCGTAAGGTTGGTAGCGATCTGAGCTGCAATCTCAGAAGAAGACTTGATATTGTTCCCGATAAATATCTCAACTTCCTCCAGCGTGTCAGGAATAGTGTTTGAGTCCATTCCAATGATTACGCCAGTCTTATCCTCTATCTTTTTCAGCTGGTTTTTAGCTGCAATCAACATCTCTATCTTTCTTCGATCAGTATCTTTTTCTGAAGAAGAAAGCGGGTCAACCGCCTCTAGATTTGGATATGGATTTAAAGAAAGGATCTTATTTACTACGATCCTAACGAATTTAGGAAGGATAGGAACTGGTGTGAAATCCAGATTAAGCATACTTCCATCCCCGTTATTAGGATCCAAAGAAGTAAGAAGCGACCTATAGATTGTTGTGTCTTGTGTGCCATTTGCGTATCTACGGTTTTTTTCGAATGTCTTTTTTCTATTACCGTAAATAGAATTTTGCTGATCCATCTTTCCCCACTGCTGGTATATGGACTTAGCGTACTTTAGCCCATATTCCTTTCCTTGCTTTTCCTCGGAAGAAGCTAAAGGGTCGGGAAAGTTAGAAGATTTTTTATTGTTACTATACATCTGCAATAAGTAGAGTCATTTTAACTCATTGCAAATATAGTAAAACTACAAGTGCCAGGCTTTTGGCTTGTGAGTCCTAAAAAACTTCTTGTCAGAAAAGTCAGCTCTCTTCTTTTCTTTCTTTTCTTTTTGAGCTGCAAGCAGCGCCAGTCCAGAGCTAATCGTCAAGTCAAACTTAGTTCGCTTGTCGATTTTATATCCAATCCAATCCTCTAGCGTTCTATTAAATAGCATCTTGCCCATCGAGCCGTCTTCTAGGTTTACACCTACATGATCGTGAATATACGCTTCAATAGCATGAGCGTGTGCTTGGATGACGTCTTGAGAGTTAGATGGAATGCCTTTTGTTCTGACATTGGATCCGTAGCTACTGCTTTTTAGATGAGAAGGGCGATCCATCAAATAACCATCGTAACCTCTTGATTCAAAGTATCTTGCAATACCGTATTTGTTGTTTTCTATAAGTATTGGGTACCCGTAGAAAAACGCGCACATCAACACGTCTTCATAGAAGATGCTAGCGAGGTCTGGACGAGAAGCATATTCCACGACAAATGTATTTGGAGGAACGTCCATATTAAACTTATTATACATATGAAGCGCACCTTTAGATCCTCTGCTGTCAACAGTAGCGTCTAGGTCGTATGAGTCAACGCCGCCGACGCCAATATGACCGTTTGGAGCTATTCGCTTTCCTCGGTCTTCAGCTCTTTTGTTTCTTAGGTGATCAGGAGGAAGCCAGGCTACGCGAAACCTACCATTAGGATCAGGGGAAAAAACTACCTCTTCATCTTTCTTTCTCCATATAAAGTTACCTTGAATTACTGGATTTGGGTATAAGCTGTCGTTGTGCTCTATTTGTTGGTATATCTTACCAATGTTAAACAGACTTCCTTCGATGCTGTCTCTAAACGCCTCGTCTTCAGTAAACGGGAACTGCCTAATGATTTCATTTAGCTCTGAAGGATCATCTTTAAATGAGTGACGCTCGTTTTTTAAATACTTCCGACTGCCCTGATCGATGATACTATCGTCGATACCATGTATGTGTACGTTTTCGGGTGGGTCGTCAACAACAGCATTTCCATATTTATCAAAGAAACCTTCTAAAGCATCATAAGCGGGTATAAATATGCGGTATAATCCAGACCTGGTTCTTCCGTTATTGTTACGCTCATCAGGGTCAGAATCCTTCCATAAACCTCTGTATTCTTCACCTCCTTTATCCATTGGGTTGACGGTGCTGCCAACCAGAGCTTTCCCTATTATTTTTTTACCTACAATAAGACAGGTCCTTTCGATCCTCCATGCTTCACGGATATCTGCTGGTTTTTCCCACTTCCCAGCCTCATCCAGATACAACATATGTAGCTTCTCACCATCATATGCGTTATTCGTAGTATTCTTCCAGTTTATAACGGTGTTTAGCGCGTCTCCTCTGTTTGAGGTTTTGTTATTTTTAGTAATTCTCTTCGAAGGCTCTCTGAAAGCGAGCTCCATGCGGGGATTCGTAGTACCATCCTGAATTGGTTTGAAGAAGAACGGGTAGCTGCGAAATATCGCAACTACTTTCTTCATGAAAATGTTCTCCTGGGAATCCTTACCAGTCTTCGACTGAATGCCCAGAAGCTTCTCTTTAACTTGACTAGCCTCGTCCACAAGGACAGCAGAGCATATATTAGTGTAGCCAGAACGACGACACTTAGTATATAGCTGACCGAAACAACGGGGATCAGCTTCGCAAGCAGCCATGTGGAGAAAGATTTCCTTTTGGAAAGCGAGGTATGATGGATATCCGATATCAATTTTAGACCATTGAAGAAACATATAGTGTCGCCCTGTAATATACGTAGGGATCCCATTATTGTAAAACCAAACACCGTCACGCCTACGCTGAAACTCTTGTTCGATGTAAGAACGAAACTTTTTTCGAAACTCGGTAGGTTTTTCGAGCCACTCATCCATACTGCGTATCCGCTGCAATTCCTCTGGCATAGGTAGCCTCTGCCACAGCTGCATTGCCTTTGGTAAGTCATGGAAGAGAATTTGCGATCGGGGTGGTTTCTTTGGGAGTACCACGAGTATCCCATGGAGTTCGAGAACTTCTCCTTCTGTACCGTTAGGGTCGATCTTAATCCCCTTAGTTTCATATCCTTCTATGTCGATTAAATTGGACATTAATAACTTCTTCCAAATTTACCCATTTTTCCCAAAGCTGCAACACCAGTTTTTGGGTTAGTGAGTTCCATCTGGGCACCGCATTCGCAGCTCCCTTCGACATAATAAGTCTCCCCGTCTTTTACTTTCATAGTAAGCGATCGCTCAAAGCGTTCCTTACCGCATTCTGGGCAATGTAGGTCTGGCATGTTGTTTAATTTAATTCGTACACCCGACAGGATTCGAACCTGTGACCGTCTGCTTAGAAGGCAGATGCTCTATCCAACTGAGCTACGGGTGCATAGGTTAACGCCTGTTGTAATTTAGCTTGAAGTTATGCTTTAAATAACCAGCTGTATCTGTCTGATTATCAAAGTTATAGTCATCCCAATAAATGAGTCCACTGGCGTTATTTTGAGAATCTTTCTGCGAATCCACCTGAGTAGTCTTTTTCTTGTTCGATTTCTCCATTATTTCTAAGGTCTTTAACCATTTGTTCTAGTCGCTGGCGCTCAATCAAAAGCTCTTTGCAGTCGATAGCCGTCTGCTTGATAGACTGTAGCTCCGCCTTTCGAGCGGACCCACCAGCTTCGGGATCGACAGGTTTCTTTACCTCTTCGATCATGTTGTTAATGGCAACCTCCATGCTTTGCATAAGCCTTTCAGCAGCACTAATAGTGGTAAACTTACTTTTCGACATACCAGAGGTCTTCTGCACGAACACGATAGTATTCCTTACCGTCAATTTTGATGCGGTAATCCATGTTTTTCTTAAAGCCTACTACGTCTCCGACCTTTAGCCCAAGAACTTCCACCCAAGGCGGCGTAAAAGAGACCATGCCTTTCGTGACAGGGCTATCTTTAAGTTTAACAACATCGATAATACTGGACTGTTTTTCTTCTGGTTCTTCCACTCCTTCGAGAAGTGCCCAGCCCGCCATCGGATGTATGACACCAGTCTTTGCAGACTTGTAAGCAATAGCCTGGTTATTAATGGTATGATCAGGATCGTAGCGTACAAGATAGTGGTTATCCTCGCCAGTAAGAGGCTTGCCGCCGTTAATAACAACAAGATGATGGAAATAAAGTATGTCACCGACTTCCACACCAGTGTTGTACTTAAACGGGACCGCCACGACGGGCGCTTCGGTTGTTCTGTTTTGAAACTCATTGTATTTGTTGTCTATGTATAGTTCTAATCCGCTTTCTGTGGTAATTGTGTCATTAATAAGCTTGTCGATTTTTACGACAAACAAGTCAAATGTTCTCATTCATTAAAAGTTTAAATCAAATTCGAGCATACACGGCATCTCATCGATGCTTTTCCAAAGAAGAGTTCCTTCTTCGTTTTCAATGTATACCAAGTATCTTTTTTTGCCAAATTTATGAAGATATCTGTCATCTTCTAAAATAGCCGAAACTTCACCTTTTCCAGCTCGCATACCAATGTAGTATGCCATTCCGTCCTTGGGTTCTTTCCCAACGACAATTTTTCTAATAAGTCCTTCCATTAGTTTAATGATATGTCAAGATCACCAAGAAGATCGCTAAGATCTATATCGTCGTCATCTTCATCGACATAAGCATTATCCATAACTTCCTTCACGGCATCTAGTTCTTGCCTATTTTGAAGGTTGAAGCTATACATGGTTTTCATTTCGGCTGATCCGTCTCCGTATTCAACTTCGTCTAAGTCGATGACTCCTACAACGATGGAGGCTAGAACTCGATCTTTCATATCAAATTCGTCGATAACCTCCTCCATCTTCTTGACGAGTGAGTACATTTCGGCGAAGAAGAGGGTGTCCTTGGGGTTCATGATGTAAATTTGTTTATCTCAAAGATACAATATAATTTATATGCCTAAGTCAACAGTTAAAAAAACGCGATTGTTTAGGGAAGTGTCTAGACTTCCTGATAAATACGTTAAGCAGAACTATTTAAAAAACCTTCGCTCCGCTACAAATGAATTCTTAGATAGCAACCCTGACCTTACTAAGTCTTACCTGCACTTGCTCTTGTTTCTTTACGATCTAGAATTCTTTACTATAGACTATGTTTCTCTAGAATACGGAATAAACAAAAGCAACCTAGCAGATAGAATGATATACCCACTGGTTGCTTCTGGTTACCTCTACAAGCACTTTGATAAGCTTACGCCTTCTCAGACGCTAGAGGATCATCTGTTCCGTGATGAAACAAAATATAACTACAGAGTTCGTTATGCGATGTCGCAGAAAGGTAGGCTAGCGGTGCAGCGTTTCTACAATTCACTTTAACGGCCTTGGCCTCTATAGGCTTTTTTGTAGTTCTTGCTATTCTTACTCTTAGAGCTCTTTGTCTTTGAGTGTACTCCAGGACGATTGACTTTGTTCCTGGTTGGAGCGTAGTTATTTACCTGCTTTGCCATTACAAAGAAACTAACATGTCCATGAGCTCTTCTTGTGGGAACATATCAGACTTGTCTTTTCTGACATTCGTGTGTGTCCACAAACCCTTTACTTTCCCGTAGTACGCATCTTCATTCCATTCAAAGGCGTCAGCACCTTTTTCTTTGATGAGGGCGGGCAGTCCCGCGCGTACATCAATATTGTCTCGCTCTGCAATCCATAGGATCCACAGCCGTAATGACTCGATCTGAGCATCAGAGTAACGATGCCAGTCTTTGTATCCTCGAAACTTCTTCTTTAGTGTTACAATCTGAGATGGATCTGCTACGGTACCAGCATACGTCTTGCCGTCCTTAATATAACCGAAGTTATTTACCTCAATACCGACAGACTTCTTGTGCATCTCGAACGAACCATTCTTTCCTAAGTGATAGCCCCAGTTTCCTTGTGGGAAAGCCTGAACGACTACACCGTCATACTTGTCGTCATTCCCTTTAATAGACTGTCCTCCTAGCACAAATTCTGTTGCTATTCTTCCTCTATTGTCTTTCGCCCAGTTATTGATCGTTCTAAATGGGTTATTCCATCCAGCCGTGTGATGCAAGAATACCCACTCTGGCTTTACTGGCCCTTGGCAATACTCATGCCCTGGCATATAGTTCTTGTTTATAGTAAGGCCGTTGCTAGTGACGTATGACTTCTCGGAGTCGTCTGTAGAAACCAGGTCCATAGCTTCCCACGTTCGTGGACCTACGATACCGTCGGCATTTAATCCATTAGCCCGCTGCCATCTAATAACAGCTTCATACGTTTGAGTGCCGAACACTCCGTCTGCTGGAATTCCTAAAAATTCCTGTACCTGGGCTACTTCAGGTCCTGTTCTTCCAATTCTTAAGATCATTTAATTTATTTTTTGCTTCTTGTCTTTTAGCGACGAGAAACGGTTTAATTCGTTTTATCCTTGGATTGAAGTAGCTCTTGCTACCCAATTACCGACGCTTGATTGGGCGCATACGACCACCTGGAGTCATTCCCATTCCTGGGCGATCAGAAAGCTTTTCAAGAAGGTCTTGAATTGGAGAAGCTCCAGGTCCTCCCTGAATGTCTCTTGAAAACTCTCTAGACTCGTCTCTCAACATTTCAGACTCCATCTCCCCTGCGTCAAGCTCGTATGAACCGTCTCCTCTTGGGATGATTCTGTAGTCAATATCTTCGATGTATCCTTCTTGGCTTGGGTTACCGTAAGTCTCCCAGTCTCCGAATACTGTTGCCATGGTTCCATCAGGGAGCTCCATGGTTACATATTGCTCACCGCTTTCGGTTGTAGCAATTGGTTCGTAAGCGTACTGACCAGGGATCTTGATTGAAGGTCCGTTGCCTTTTACTTCGCCGCCCTGCTCGTACTTATTTCCGTAAGCGTTACGCTTATATTGCCCCAACCTCTCCAAGAGGTCTTCAGTAGCTGATGCCCCCATTCCGCCTGTTGCTTCACGAGCCATTTCTTCTTCTTCGCGACCGCTGAAATCCTCTCCTTCGAGCATGAAACGCTCCGCACCCATCTTTTCCTTTACGTAGTCGTCCATTGAGTATTCCCGATCCCTGTTTAATCCTTTTTGGTACCACTTCTCAGTACTCCAAACGTTGTCGTCTTTATCTACTATATAGAAACCATCATCATACATGCTGTAAAAACGAAGGTCACCAGCGACGTAACCATTGTCAGCATCACCATCGAACTTGTCACCAAGTTTACCTATGTATTTAGGGTACATACTCTGAAACCTTCTGTCTCCTCGGATGCTCTCTGGGAGAGGCATGTCCATAGAACCGCCATGCGCGTATTCAATAGAAGTCACCTCTCTTTTAGGCATGAAAGGAACAAAATAACCTTTTTCTCTAGCAATGTCTTGACTATCTAGACGATATCTCTGCTGATCTTCAAAAGAGCCTTTTCTTGGATACAAGTCCCCAGATGCTTCTCTTTCTCTTATAACGCGATCAATCGCACGATTAAGCGGCATATAGTTTGGCTGATTTTTTCCAGTAGTCGATCCCTCTCCTTTAAAAGATCTTCTGGTTTTGGCTCTCATTGGTCTTGGCATAATTACTTTTTGTTTCTTTTATCGTATTCTTCCTGGATTTGCTTCCTGGTAGCTATATAGTTTTTCTTGACTTCTTTCTGATAAGCTCTAGCAGACTTCATTGCGGCTTTACCAGCAGCTTTGGCTCTGTCGTCTTTATTTCGCATAAGATTGCGAGCCACTTCTTTACGCTTTTTGGCAGCGTTTCGAGCAAGTTTCCTAGCTGTTTTTCGAATGCTTGGCATCTTTACAATTTTCCGCTAATATACGTATTAAATAATTCCCTTGCTTCGTCCTCTCTGTCCTGTAAGTAGATAAGATCACCGTCTTCCACTACATAAAGACCTATAGCTCTCAAAAGGTCGATAGCTTCTGGGTCATACATACCAAAAGCACCCAAAAGAACGTCATCAAAGTCAAGTGTATATCCTTTTTCGTAGTCATTTGGATCTTTGATTTTTAAATCCTGCATCTTTTTAGTCAATGACCTCAGTCTTGCGCTAATTTCAGTAGGTTCGTTTATGTAATCCAGGTATGTAGTCCGATCAGACGGGGATTTTTGCTCATACTCATGGTCTAGTCTGTGCCTTCCCATAAGAACGTCTCTAATTTCTGGTCTTACGTTCTCAAAATCCTCTCCAGCTTCGTAATAGTAAAAAGGACGGCTCACTTGACTAAGTTCCCCAGTCTCTGGATCGGGCTCCCATCGGTCTTCATACCCGACTGCTGGTCTACCACCAACAAACCTAGTGTCTAGTTTGGTTCTTGTGTCAGCAAATCCGTTAGATGTAGTGAGAGCCACAGGTTCTCCTAGCGTATGAGACAGTTCGTGCGTAGCAACAGACGGATAATCACTTCTAACCTCTGTTCCTCTTACGGGTTGTCTTAAATCAATGAATGTAGCTTCTCTTTCTGGGTAGCTTACACCAGCAAGTCCGCTGTCGCCACCTGGATCAGCGTCTACATAGCGTAATTGATCTTCTGCAAACCCAATTCTCTCGTATTCTGGAGATTCCTCCATCCCCATTTCGCTATAAACTAAAGCCCTACCTCCTGTCGATCTTCTATAATCGTCAGATTGCATCCATCTTCTCATAAAATCAGCGTCATCACTCGTAGATGGAGCTTTTTTTACGGGTTTAATTGGACCTCCGTTTGACTTTAAGACTCGCATTGTTTAGAATTGCACCGTATACATTTGGTGACGCTGCTCAAGATGGTGTTGCCTTCTGTCCGCGCTTCTAGCTCTAGCTCTGTTAATATTGTTGTAGAATGGATTTCTTATAAAAGCGCCTCGTTCACCTTTTTCTTTATCTCTCCATAACTGTATACCTTCTCTTCTATCGAGTTTTCTCTCTCTGTCTCTTGCTCTGTAAAGCTGATCCCACTTGTTTCTTTGTATATTGCTAGCAAGCCTATCTAAGGCTCTAGAAAGTTTAGGTTGAACCTCGTTTGGATTAATGTCTTGCCCTTTGCTTTCTTTTCTTGCCGTGTATCTATTCAGCCTTTTAGTTGACATAGACTCCAATTTTTCTTGCTCTTTAGCTCTTCTTTCCTTCAGTCTTTCAGCGGTGTTTTTCTTAATTTTTTGTGATAAGCCGCTTGC
>Ga0208917_1001733_pt1 | contig 10771 bp, 12 predicted proteins | sample DEB08_DNA_10_FD_185500 | JGI IMG/M metagenome (GOLD analysis project Ga0208917, IMG submission 185500) | Aqueous microbial communities from the Delaware River and Bay under freshwater to marine salinity gradient to study organic matter... | ecosystem: Environmental > Aquatic > Marine > Coastal ...
CCACCTTACCTACGTAAGTAGCAGTTTTGCTGTGCGCGAACGGCGCGGCAAACAACTATCTGATTTAACCAAAATGAAATTGCGCAGGAGTTAGTTCTATGTCTACGTCCGCCTTAGAACAAAAGGTACTATTGGCGCTGTGCCAAAAGGAAATCTATGCCGCCAACAAAACCAATCTATCTTCTAAGCTTTTTGAAGGCGCCCTAGAAGATATTTACACACTAATTGTGCAAGCGTACGAAAAGTTCCCAGAGCTTGCTAAATTAAACAAAAGCGAATTGAAGGTTCTGTGGGACATGCAGAATCCGTATGCATCTGTGGCGCAAAAGAAGGAGTTTGGCGCCTACCTAGAAGATGTCTTCAGTATGCCGCCAGACATTGCGACAGATGTTATGAATTCGTATATACACAATCTATGGGAACGCCATGTAGGGCATAAAATAGCTTCACTAGGGCTAGCCCTTTCGGAAGGTGATAAAGAAGCCATGACGGGGCTTCTGAAGCTTCTGGAGTCCACTAGGGCCGGATTTATGCCCACCGATTTTGGCCCCCCAACTACACAAGACATAGATGTGCTGCTTGGGTACGCCAGCAATGACCATAGATTCCAATTCAATATCGAAACCTTGGCCCGCCATGTCTACGGCATTGGGCGCGGCGAATTCGGCGTAGTCTTTGCGCTGCCAGAAACAGGCAAAAGCGCCTTTGCCCTGTCGCTATGCTGTGCGCCCAACGGTTTCTGTGACCAAGGCGCCAAGGTCTTGTACTTAGGCAACGAAGAACGCACAGAACGCATCATGCTGCGCGCCATACAAGCCTATACTGGCATGACCCGCGATGAAATAGCCAAGGCGCCAGCCAAGGCCAAGGCTATCTTTTCGCGCATTGCAGATTTTCTTGTAATGAATGACACCCAAGATTGGGATCTACAGCATATTGAGGCGTACATCGAAAATGTGGCGCCTGACGTAGTAATCCTAGACCAAGGCGACAAAGTTCATATTGGCGGCACGTACAGTGCGTCCCATGAACGCTTGCGCGAATTGTTCAAGAACTTGCGCGAATTGGCCAAGCGGCGCAACTGCGCCATTATTACAATTAGCCAAGCGTCTGCGGAAGCTAAAGGCCGTACAAGACTATCCCCCTTCGATATGGAAGGCTCAAAGATAGGCAAGGCTGCCGAAACAGATTTGATTATTGGAATTGGCAAGCATGAAGCTGGCGACATTGACGATTCAGAAATCGACAATAGCCGCTATCTGACTGTTTCCAAAAACAAATTATCTGGGTGGCATGGCACTATCATCTGTAACATTGAGCCAGAAGTATCCAGATACGTAGTCTAATCAATCACTTACAAATTATTTTTGGGCGGCCTGCTGTTTTTGCTTGCCGCCTTACAAAAAATAGTTTAGGCTTACGCCCCAGTGGTTGTGGCCAAAAAGAATTATTCTTTAAGTAATTAAAATTATTAAATATTTAAAGATATAATATTCTATAATCTTTATTTCTTTATTTCTATACCAGAAAACCAGAAAATATGCCTAGTCAGACTGATCTATCCAAAAGACTTCTTGGATATATAGATCCTTTCCAGAATACTAAGAATACTAAAATAATCAGATATCCTATCCTTGGGCGCTTTGTACTGACGCACACGCCTGACGATCTGGAAATACCAGATGAATACAAGAACTGGACGTTCGACAATGAAGTTAAGTATCTTGTACGTGATCTTCCGGTTACTGCCCACTATCTAAGTAAGCATAAGGAGCATTCTGTTGTACAAAGCGTGGAGCAAGCGCTGATTGGCTATCGTAAAGGCTTACAAAGACGCCAAAGAAGTACGCCGTTTAAAGACAAGATTACAATGAACTGGGATTTCTACCATCTGGATATAATCGCCAAGTCCCTTTTAGATGCCCGCATAAAAGTTTTTTACGAAAACAGCGATTTGCCGCTGGCAAAATACAGCATTTCGTATAGGTTTAAATATAAGTCGATGTTGCTTCCACTATTTCGTAACTATGAAGAAAGGAACATTCATGAAGATAGGGAAATAAACTATGGAGTCAGCCGCTACCTCCACAAGTTCGACAAGTATTGATAATACTGGTGACAGTAAGAATAATTACAGGTGCAGTCACTGCCATACCTTGTATATGTATGAATTGACTGAACTTAGCACTAACGGCGCAGAACCGTACCGTGTGTGCGATCTTTGTAAGCGCAAAATAGACAACACAGTCTTCCAGAAATATCAAGGATACCACTTCTAACTACATTCTACATTCTTCTACAGCAGGGGCGCAAATGCTACTTAATTATAAGCAAGTAAAACAACAACTTAGGTGCGGCGGAATCCTTTTGTCCGAAGCCATCAAAGAACTAAACATCAATCCTACCGTCTACGGAAACACAAAGTTACTGACGCCAGATCAGTACAACAGTGTAAAGAACTTCATTGCCGCAAAAAGACCTGTGCCGCGTGCCAGACCCAAAAATACCGGAACCGCTACTGCTACCTCCGTACAGCTACAGTTGCCGCAAGAACAGGCCCAGAGCGCCCCTCCTTTGAGCGTACAACTGAGCCGCAGTGATTCGTACTATGCGGAACTCAGGGCGCAAAATGCGTATCGTTTGCTTAAAGAATCCAAAGTTAAATTGAATTACAAAGAATCTTCTAGGATAGATTTCTTGGATAGATTCGTTGTAGGGTTTAAGGCTGAAGCAGCCTTTGCACGCTTGTTTGATTTGCCAATGCCGTCTGCGGCACCAATGTGGTCAGATGGGCGCGTAGACTTTTGGGTCAACAATATTTCTGTAGATATCAAGGCCAGCACATTTTCTGGGGCCAACCCTTATTTAGTGTTTGACAGTGCCGAAAATTTCGGGTCTGATATTGCTTGCTTGATGCAGACTACAGACGAAGACATGGAGGTCTTCACTTTTAACGGATGGATTTGCCGAAAAGATTTTTTGGCCCAAGCGGCCACAACAAATTTTGGACAGGGCAACCGTCTGTACGTATCTTCCAGTAATCTTCAGCCTATTGAACGGCTGTGGCGTTTCTTCAAGGAAAACCAAAATGAAACTCAATACCAGAACACCAGAATCTTTTCTGCCAGCGATCTGCGTTGATCTTGAAACAACAGTTCAAACAGATCAAGAAAGAGGCATAAAAGACAACAGCCCGCACAATCCATTAAATCAGATAGTATCGGTACATTGGCGCTTCATTGACGCTGATGGAGTCTATTCGGCCCCAAAGCACTTTGTACTGTTCCATAAGGAAGTACAAAAGCAGGATGCTGCCGACATAGACATTTCTGGTTTTGTGGAAGACCTAGCGGCTGCAAATACTTTTGTGGCCCACAACGCGAAGTATGATTTAGCATATATACAATCATTCTTTCCGCCAGAAGTTCTATCCAGCGTACCAGAGCGCATCTGGTGTACAATGGTCACTGAGTACATCCTAGCGCGCAGTGTACGTACCCCCCTTAGTTTGGAACAGACAGCCATTAGGCGCGGCGTATCGCTCAAGAAGACAGACCTTGTAAGCAATCTATTTAAAGGCGGCATAGGCTTTGAAGAAATGCCGCTGGACGTAGTTGTTGAATACGCTGACGCCGATGTGCTGTCTACCTGCCAGATATTTATCCAGCAATTACAAGAAATGTTTGCGCCAGACAATGGCGGCCTGCGCCCTGTTCTGGAGTTGTCTTTTGATATGCTTAGATTCCTGCAGCACATCGAAGACAACGGCATATGCATTGACCTAGGCGTCTTGGATCAAGTCGAACAGGAATACGTACAAGAAAAGGCTCAGATCCTTGGGCGCCTTGAAGATATTGCACGCCACGTAATGGGCGACACGCCCATCAATTTAAATAGTGGCGCCGATGTGTCCATGCTTATCTATTCGCGCAAGATTGTAGACAAGGCGCTACATAAGCAAGTGTTCAATATAGGTACGGATGCACGCGGCAAAAGCTTGCGGCCCCCACAAATGTCTGAGCGCCAGTTTATTGGGCATGTCCGCAGCAATACGGAAATTGCCCGCAAGACTGTTGCGCACAACTGTTCTAGCTGCAATGGCTTTGGCAAGATTAGAAAAACAAAGAAAGACGGCACGCCCTTCAAAAAAGAAACTAAGTGCGTTAGGTGCGCTGGCGCTGGCCTTATCTTTGTACAGTTGCGCGAAGTTGCTGGTTTGCGCCTGTCGCCCGAATCAGCCGAAGATGCTAGCGCCAATGGCTTTAAAACGGACAAGGCCACCATCAAGCGCTTACAATCCAAGGTAGCCTACTGGGAAGACACAAACCCTTTAAAGGAACAGGCGCAGCAATTCTTGCAAGGCTTGACGCGCTTGAATGCCATCAATACCTACCTAGATTCCTTTGTACGGAACATAAAGCACTGGACTAGGGAAGATGGTTTGTTGCATGCCCAATTTAATCAGACAGTTACGCGCACTGGGCGCCTGTCTTCCAGCAATCCTAACTTCCAGAACCAGCCCAAAAGCGGCAAGTTTCCTGTGCGCAAATGCGTAGTTTCGCGCTGGCAAGCCCAAGGCGGCCAGATTATCGAAGCAGACTTTAGTGGCCTAGAATTTAGGGTAGCAGGCGAATTGAGCCGTGACCCACAGATTATTGCCGACATCTTTGACGGCAAAGACGTACACAAACAGACGGCCTGCATCATCAATCAATGCAGTCCTGCCGATGTTTCCAAAGATATGCGCCAATCCGCGAAGGCGTATACGTTTGCGCCGCTGTACGGTGGTATGGGCGCAAGCGAACCCCCTCATGTGCAGGAGTATTTCAAGGAGTACTTCAATATCTACGAACGATTAGGTGCTTGGCATAAGGAACTGATGACAGGCGTCCTAAAAACTGGCATCGTTCGTACACCTTCTGGCAGGGAATTCCATTTTCCTGACGCGCACAGAACCCGAAGTGGTAGGGTTACAAACGCTACTGCTATCGTCAATTACCCTGTCCAATCCTTTGCTACAGCCGACATAGTGCCTTTGGCATGCGTAAGGGCATTGCGGTTATTCATGGAAGAAAAGCTGCACAGTAAAATCATCTTGACCGTGCATGATTCTATTGTTGTGGACTGTTACCCAAATGAGCAGGACAGGGTCTTCCATCTTTTGTATGAGGCCATGTCCTCTGGAATAGCTGATGATATCAAGAATAGATTCGGCTATGAGCTTTGTATGCCGCTAGACATCGAAATTGTTTGCGGCCCTAATTGGATGGAAACTTCCGAAGTAGATGCTTCCATCTATACTAATCCTAATTAACTTAATTAGTTAAGGTGCTTAAAATGTCTAATACTAATAATCTTCCAGCAACTGCCGCTGATCTTACTCCAGAAATGATGCAACTGCTTGGTACAACAGCGCCCACTGGCGGCGAAACTGAGCGCTTGCCGCAACTAAAGATCAATTCAAAGCGCAAGGACAAGCAAAACCGCAAGGTTCCGCAAGGCTATTTCTTTGTGTCCGGCTTGGAAAGCCAGAATGAATTGGTATATGCCGAATCAGTTAAACTGCGCGTACTGAGCCAACTGTATCAATGGATACATTATGACCCCGAACAGAATAAAGTAACCAACAAGACGATTCTGATCCCTTCCTTTAACCATGAAGCAAGGGACATGGGCGGCACAACACGCTGCGGCAAACCAACCAGCAAGGACTTGCGCGAAATGTCCAAGGCCCAACAAGCCAAGTACAGCGACATTCGGTGCTTCCGGCAATTGCGCGGCCTAGTTTCGTACACTGGCCAGACTGCTGACGGCGAACAAGTTACCCTTGAAAATGTTCCTTGTATTTTGCTGCTAAAAGGGTCAAACTTTAGCCCCTTTGAAGATGACATGGTCAAGACCTTGCCACGCGGCAAGAACTTCTATGACTACTGGTGTGACGTTACCGCCGAAGAACGCGAAAACGGCAGCGTTACGTACTATGTCATGCGCTTTTCGCCCAATTACGCCGAACCTGCGTCACTAGACAAGCCCACCATTGATACAATGCTGCACATGGCTACGTTAGTTAAGCAGGAAAATGAACGCATTGAAAAGGCGTACGACAAAGCCCTAGCCAATGAAAAGGGCATTCAGACGGCAGTAAACGCCTTGGCCAAATCGGCCTTGGATTCTGACTTTGAAGACGTAGACGATGATGATGTGGAGTACGCATAATGCCCCCAGAACTTTCAGCATCTACAATAGAGCATAATGAACGGCGCAGGCAGTTTAGGGAAAATTGCAACGCCATTATCCAGCGCCGTATTCCGTATACGGTCAAGGATAATATAGAAGGCACCACAGAGTTTGGCGCCGAAATTGACAGGTTCTTGCGCCAAGGTGGTTCTGTAAAGAAGTTTCCTAGCCTAGATATTTTGGGCGGCGTCCATGAGCTAATGGAGCTTGAGGAAGTTACGGAACAAACTGGTTTTGGCTCTAACACAAACTTCTATTTCGGTTCGACTTTGTACGGCGACACCCATAAAAGGTACTAGCCTAGGCAAACAGCCGCAATTTAAGTAATTCCATTCAACGTACAAAGCCTGCGCCATTGGGTATTTATTCTTGATGTGCGCAGGCTTTTTTGTCTTGAGTACATATGCCTATGAGTATTTCACCGCTGCAATTGTTTATACGTTCTACCCTAGAAGAATTATCTAATGGGCGGCCACTTGACGTTGCGCCAGAAGAACTAGAGCGGGCCATCAAGGAAGCTGTACAAGAATTTGAGGAAGGATTGCGCAAACAATTATTTAGGCAAAAGGAACCTTTCCGATTGCGCATGAGTAATATTGGGCGCCCTTCCTGTCAGCTACAGCTAGATGCCGCAAACGTAGATGAACAGCTACCAAAGAACCAAATGCCGTACAACCACATCATGCGCATGATGCTGGGCGATTTATCGGAGGTTCTTGTAAATCTAATAATTAAATTGTCTGGCGGCGCCAATATCACAGGCGCCAAGACCAAAGTCGCATGGCAACTGGCCCCTGACACTGTAATCGAAGGCGAAGACGATATAGAAATAGACAATAAGGTCTATGACGTAAAGTCCGCATCGCCTTGGGCCTACGACAATAAATGGGCAAAGGGCTGGGAAAGTCTGGCAGCCGATGACAGCTTTGGTTATATAGGGCAATTGATTGGGTACGCCAAGGGCCAAGGAAAAGAGCCGGGCGGCTGGATCGTCCTAAATAAATCAACTGGCGAAGTCTGTGTCGTAGAATTTGAAATGCCGGAACGCGACATTCAAAAGGTCATCGAAAACTGCAAGGCAACTGCCAGCCTTGTACAAGACACTAGCGCCCCCTTTGCCAAATGCTTCAATGACATAGAAGAGGAATTCAATGGAAAGAAAACTGGAAACAGGCGTTTGCCTGCCATATGCGGCTTTTGCCAATATATTCGACACTGCTGGCCTGACGCTCAACTCAAGCCCCAAACCATGTCTAAGGCAAAAAATCCGCGCATGTATTGGTATTCAAGCTATCAAACAAAGGCTGATGATGCACTATAGGAACTATACAGCAATCAAGCTGGGATTTCGTTCGGGCCTAGAAATGAAGGTCGCAGAACAATTAAAGGAATTGGGCGTAGACGCGCAATACGAAGCCATCCGCATTCCGTACAAAGTGCCTGCGGTAGTGCGCAACTATACGCCTGACTATGTGCTGCCAAATGGCATTGTCATCGAAACCAAAGGCCGATTCACTTTGGAAGATCGCAAAAAACATTTGCTTATCAAGGAAATGTATCCGGCGCTAGATATACGCTTTGTATTTTCTAATCCGCTAAATAATTTGCGAAAGGGCAGCACTACAACCTACGCCGATTGGTGCGACAAGCATGGCTTCTTGTATGCGCACAGATGGGTAGCGGCAGCATGGCTGGAAGAAACGCTACCTACGGAGTCTAGGGATGTGCTGCAGCAATTCAAAAACCATAAAAGTTCTAGCAGAAAGGCAGGTACGCGTGGAAGAAAATAGTAGGCCCGAATTAAGCGGATTTGATAGCGCCAAGATAACCTTCACTATTGACGGCGAAGGCGATGTAGGTACAAAGGTGCGCCTTCAGTACGATGAAGATGTAGACCAAGATTTCTTGGAGTACGTAACTACTATCATGGCTGGCATGTACGGCTTGATTACGGCGTCTTTGACAGATGATAACCAATTGGAAAATCTGATAAAGATGGGCGAAATTGTGCGCCAGAAGTCTGACTTTGACAGCAAGTTTGCGCAAAGCATTGTGGACAATACAGACGATTCTGATGATCTTGACGCGCAAGATGCGCAAGATGCGTCACCAGCCACCAAGGTTAAGTACTTGATATGACTGAATCTATACCTAGTAAGCAAGTATCTGGCGGCCACAATGACTACTATGATTTGCCGCCCCATGCCAAGCAGTTGCGCCACCTTATTTCGTACAAGGCTATGAGTAAGTCGCGCGGCGACATCTTCAAGGCATGTTATCGCCTAGGCGAAAAAACCGGAGTTGATATAGAATACGATCTTCAAAAGATGAAGTTCTTCATTGAAGATTTAATCGAAATGCACAAGCGCGGAGAACATCTATGACCCCCAATACCCCCAATAACATTGTAAAGGACTATGCACGCGACAATCTGTTTGATCCACTGGGCCTAGCGCGCCTGCGCGAAAGCTATATGCGCGAAGACGAACAATCACCACAGGACAGGCTGGCGTATGTTTCAAATATATTTTCCTCAAATCCTGACCATGCGCAAAGGCTATACGATTACAGTAGCAAGCATTGGCTTTCCTATTCCACTCCTATTCTTTCTTACGGACGATCCAGAAATGGACTACCCATATCTTGTTTTCTAAGTTATTTGGAAGACAGCGCCGAAGGTTTGGTAGATACACTGAGCGAAGTAAACTGGTTGTCCATGCTGGGCGGCGGCGTAGGCATTCATGTAAAGATTCGGCAAGTCGATGAAAAGTCTACAGGAGTCATGCCGCACCTAAAGGTCTATGATGCGTCCAGCCTAGCGTACAGGCAAGGGCGCACACGGCGCGGATCGTATGCGGCTTTCCTAGACATTGACCATCCAGATATTCTGCAGTTCTTGGAAATGCGCAAACATACAGGCGACCAGAACTATAGGACGCACAACCTGCATCATGGCATCAATATCAGCGACAAGTTCATGGAGCATGTAAGGGCCGCCATGCTTGACCCAAACCATGATGATACTTGGGAACTGATTTCGCCAAATACAAACAAAGTAGTCAGCACCATTTCGGCCAAGTACCTTTGGATGAAAATCTTGGAAACCAGAATGCTGACAGGCGAACCATATCTAATCTTTTTAGATGCGGCCAACAAGAAGTTGCCACTATGGCTACAGTACAAGAACCTATCTGTACATGGCTCTAACCTTTGTACGGAAATATTCTTGCCGACAGGGCCAGATCGCACTGCGGTTTGCTGTCTATCTTCTGTAAATCTTGAATACTTTGATGAATGGCGCAATGAGCCGCAATTTATTCCAGACATTATGGAAATGCTGGACAATGTCCTAGATTTCTTTATTTCGGAAGCGCCGCCTTCTGTTGTGCGCGCTAGGTATTCTGCGCTGCGCGAAAGATCAGTGGGCCTAGGCGCCCTAGGTTTCCATGCCTACCTACAAAAGAATCTTGTGCCGCTGGAAAGCGTGGCCGCCATTTCCATTAACCGCAAGATGTTTAAACACATACAAACCGAATGCAAGCGCGCTGACGCCCTTTTGTGCGAACTGCGTGGCCCATGCAAGGACGCCCAAGAAGCAGGCATACCACGGCGTTTCAGCCACTGGACGGCCATTGCGCCCAATGCGTCTACCAGCCTAATCATGGGCAATACAAGCCCATCCATAGAGCCATTCCGCGCCAATGTATTCCGCCAAGACACACTTAGCGGCGCCTACATCCAGCGCAATAAGTTTTTACAGAAATGGTTGGCGGACAATCTACTAGACACTGAAGAAATATGGGCCAGCATTACGGCCAATAGCGGATCTGTACAGCATCTTGTTGATGAATTGCCGCAAGATGTGCGCGACATCTTCAAGACGGCCAATGAAATAGACCAGACATGGCTAGTGGAGTTGGCGGCCCATCGTCAAGAGTACATCGACCAAGGCCAATCCCTTAATTTATTCTTTGCGCCAGACACAAATATAAAATATTTGCATGCTTGCCACTTTTTGGCTTGGAAAGCTGGCCTAAAGAGTTTGTATTATTGTCGCAGCGATAAGTTGCGCAAGGCTGACGCCGTAGGTACAAGAATAGCGCGGCAGCGTATTGAAGAAGAAAATAAGTTGATCGCGGACAAGGAAGCTATTCATAAACTGGCGTCTGCTGAAGAAGATGTCTGTATTGCCTGCGAAGGCTAATCTGTAATCCTAATTGCACTAGAGGGGGCGCAATTGAAAAAACTTACTAATGTAAATAAACAGTTCGGATACTGGACAGTCTTGGGCGAATCTTCGCCAAAAATAATTAAATCAGACAAGAAGCACTGGCACTGCCGTTGCGTCTGCAATCGCAAATTTCATGTGCGGGCCGATTCAGTAACTAGCGGCAAGTCCAAAAGCTGTGGCTGCCGCCGCTCTGAAGACCTATCCAAGTTTGAAGGCCAGAAGTTCAATTCTTGGACAATACTAAGTATCGGCATTATTCGCAACACGCACAGGTACGCCATGTGCCGCTGTGATTGCGGCTAT
>Ga0208917_1001735_pt1 | contig 10766 bp, 8 predicted proteins | sample DEB08_DNA_10_FD_185500 | JGI IMG/M metagenome (GOLD analysis project Ga0208917, IMG submission 185500) | Aqueous microbial communities from the Delaware River and Bay under freshwater to marine salinity gradient to study organic matter... | ecosystem: Environmental > Aquatic > Marine > Coastal ...
GCCTTGCTTGGAGTATCATTAACTGGTATAATGGACAATAGTTTTATGAATGGTAGCAGTGAAGACAGAGGCTACTATGGTAAAAGAAGTTTACCTGACTTTCTCAGTGACCTTAGAAAAGAAACAGTTAAGACTAATGAGCATTGGTCAGAGCTACTAGGTATCCAACAAGCTACTGCAACAACAGCAATTAAACCTAGTGGCACAGTCAGTCAATTAGTAGATAGTGCAAGTGGTATACACACTAGGCACAATGACTACTATTTCCGTAGAGTAAGAGCAGATGCTAAAGACCCTATCGCTCAGCTTATGGAAGACCAAGGCATACCTTGTGAGGCTGATGTAATGAAACCTAATAGCGTTAAAGTCTTTACCTTTCCAATGAAAGCACCCGAAGGTGCTATACTTAGGAACGACAGGACTGCTATCGAACAGCTAGAACTATGGCTCACCTATCAAAGATATTACTGTGAGCATAAGCCTAGCGTTACTGTTAGTGTAAGAGAACATGAGTGGATGGAAGTAGGTGCATGGGTATACAAGCACTTTGATGAAGTCAGTGGTGTTAGTTTCTTACCACACTCTGACCACTCCTACCAACAAGCACCTTATGAAGATTGCACTAAGAAACAGTACAATGAACTGGCTAAGAAAATGCCTAAGTCTGTAGACTGGGATTTGATTAGCGAGTACGAGTTAACAGATATGACAGTAGGCACTAAGACTTTAGCGTGTACTGGTAGTGTGTGTGAACTTGTTGACTTAGTTGAAGAAGAAAGAGACGTAGAGTGATAGGCACTATTGTACTTATCATTGCTCTTCAACTAATTGTTATAAAAATGTTAGACTAATATAGGAGTAAAATATGTTAGATAAGATAAAGAATGGTGCTGATGGAGCGATAGATGTTGGCATCAAACTGATAAGCCTTTCAATTATATTACAGATTATCTTTGGACCAAAGGTAGCCTTCCTTACAGGAGATGTAATTGGCTCTATACTAGGCATAGTTTGGACTTTAGGAAACGGTGGACTGGCTGGCATTATCGCAGCTGTCATCATTTGGAGATTACTCGACAAAGATATAGTCGATGAACTCAAAGACTAAGTCTAAAAACTCTTGGGGTCTTGTCCGTATGGATGAGACTTCCAAGTTATACCTAACACTAAAACAACAAAAGAAAAAAACAAACCCAAGACTTTGGCGAACAGACTGGAGAAAGTAATGAAGCACAAAGGGATTCTACCCTTGCCTGTATTTACAAGAGGCAGAGGTGAAAAGAAAAGGGAACACTTAGTTAGTTTAAACAACTTCTTTCCTATGCACTACATACAAAAGAACAATGTTAAACGAGCCTATCATGATACTGTTATGGACTGGGTACTAACACTGCCTAAGTATAAGACCATACAGCCACACTACAAGCTATACTTTAATACAAAACACAAAAGGGATTTAGATAACTACACATTTACTATGCATAAGTTTCTTATGGATGCATTAGTAGAGGGTGAGGTTATTGAGGATGACCACTATGAGATTGTAACTAAGGTTACTACAGAGATTGGTGGATTAGATACAGACAACTATGTTGTTGTCGAAATAAAAGGAGAGGAACTTGGCACTGAACAAGAGCAAGGACATAAAAGAATTAAAGAAGTTTGATGTAGACCTAGAGTTTGGTCAGCAATGGGAGAAGCACATAGATGAGATGTTCTCAGGTGCTAAGAAGTGTGAAGTTAAAACAGAGAGGGATAAGTGGGCAACGACAGGTAACATCTGTATTGAGACAGAGAGCTATGGTAAACCCTCAGGATTAACTAGCACAGAGGCTGAGTTGTGGGTACATAATTTAGTTAAGGATGGAGAACTGTGCTGTAGTCTAGTGTTTAATACAGACAAGTTAAGAAAGACAATGGAAGAAATGAAACCCTATCAGATTATGGGTGGGGATAACAAAGCATCCAAGATGTACTTAGTTAATATAGCTAAGTTACTTAACGCAGTTAGTCAATCTCAGTAGTAAGAGGGCCAGTACGCTTAGATTTAATAGGTGTTTTAGTTGCAACTGCCTTCTTAATCTCACTAATATAAAAAGGTATTTCCTGTGTCTTTGGAAAAAACCCTACACCAAAATCAGGCATGTCACCATTAAAATTCTCCCTATACATCTGCATAGCAATTGATAAATTTTTTCTATCTTCTCTTATTTGTCTTAAATATTCACCCATAATTACATTTTACCATACTTTTCATAGTATGGGCCTTCTAATTTAACTGTTTTTGCATGAGCAAGTGCATCTTCTAAATACTTAGTCATTTCAGGAAACAACTTCTTTGCATATTTGTACATCTCTCTATTCTTTGTTGCACCACCAGTGAACGACCAAAACTGAAACAACTCTGCCCATATCTCTACTCTTCTACCATACATAGCACTATGGTTTCTAGCATCATGACTAAACCTTATATAACCACCTTGAGGAGATTCTTTTCTTTGAGTGTAGTAACCATAACCATGAGAACCATAATGATAAATATCTCCATTAGGTATAGGGTCTATTAATTGCTTATCCATTGTCTCATCACCAGTCAATGCTGCAAGAATATCAGTGAAAGAGCCAATCATCTCAGCACCACCAGCCTCTGCAAAATCAGGCATTGTTTCTTCCATCTTTGCTTCTATATCTTCTAAAGTTTTTATTATCTCAGCCACTTTTTGATGTCTAACATGATGTAATTCAATCAATGCTTCTGCTTTTTTTACTTCGTCTTCTGCTCTTCTTAATTTAACAGGGTCTGGATTTTTAGTAATTTTAAGTTTAGCGAGATTAGTTTTTGTATCTTCTACAATTTGTTTCATTGCTCGCCAATGGTCTCCCGGTTGCATACTGTTTTCAATACCCGCTCTATCTTTTCCTTTAGGAATATTACGACCTCTTTCTGTCAACACTATACCATTTTTTTCTATAAACTGCCAATAAAAACTATCATCAAAAACTAACCCAGTCTTTAAACCATCTGACAACATAGGCCCAAACAAACCCAAAGATGTTTCCATTCTCCCTTCATGCCTAGTACCACCATCTTCAGTATCTCTTTCTATCGAGCCTGTAGCTTTTCCTATAATATTATCTAATGCATGACCGTACTCATGAAATAAAGTTTGTATATCCTTACCTCTATAACCAAAAGGAGTTTTAAGAGTACTCCACGGGCCTTCGTAAGAATTATGACTGCCCGAATATTGACCACCTTTTATTATTTTTGGACTAGGAAACTTATTAATTAATATTCTCGCTTCTTCAGTTCCCCATTTATTCCATAAACTATCCCAATAAGGGTTTCCACCCATAACCACAGGGTTTGGTATATCAGGATTAACAGGAGGAACTATAGGAGTTTCTTTAGGAATTGAAGGCTGGTTTCTTATAACTGGAACTTCCTTAGGTTTAGGCAAATCATATCCCCAGTCAATATTCTTAGGGTCTCCACTGTGACCTTCTAATCCTCTGTCAATAGCTTGTTGCATTTGAGGTGCATATATTTGCTGGAATCCCGGTTGGTCTTCTAGATTAATACATTTTCTCACTACCTGTCTCCTAAAAATGCTTCTGAACCAATCCTTCCTGTCGTAGCATTTAACATTACCTTAAATATTTCTTCTGTTGTGTCACCTAAGAAATTATCTCCCAACAAACTTTTCATAAAGTTATCTACCAATGCAGGGCCCGGGCCTACTACATAGCCACCTATTTGTGAATCAGATATTTCTCCAATTAACGGAACACCTACCGCACTAATAGTTTGTATCATTCCTCTATCTTCTTCCACTCCTTTAATAGCATCTTTAACTGCCATAGCTAATGCAGCCATTCCTATAGCAGCACTAATAGCAGATATTGTTCCCAACTTACCAACGAAATCAGCCGAACAAAACTGAGGATTCATTTTAGCATTCAACCTTCTAGCAATAGTATTGCCAAATAGTATAGGAAAAGATTTAAGCTGTGCTAATAACATAAGATTAGGATTAGACATCCATAATGGTCTATTACCAGCAGTCGGCTCAAGTGCTACGTCAGTAGTTATTTTACGCATCCATGGAATTAGCACATCTCTTACAGTTACAGTTTCTCCTTCTGAGTTAGTAAATGTACTTTCTAAATAATTATCATCCAAAATAGCTGACTCTATATTACCATTAGCAAGAGCACCTAACTTTCTAAAATCTTCCAAAGTTAAACCATTTTCTAACAACTCTTGTTCTAACAGTTTCTTGTTGTTAGCATTCATAGTGTCTATTTTGTTGTGTTGCTCTTGTATCATTTTAAGTCCAGCCATAGCAGTCCACACTCTAACAAAGTTAGTATATTGTGTTAACCACATAGCAGCCGGTGTACGAAAGAAATAATTTAATATAATATTTCTATCACCTGCCATTAATTTGTCTACTCTTTCAGCCATAGCAGGATTAGTAGCCATGCCCATAACTCTTAACAAATCTCTACCAAATGATGACATAGCTTTTTGACCTTCGCCACCTGCATAGGCAGAACGCATCATTCCTTTTAAAACATACCCTGCTACAGTTGGTGCAGCCTTTAACATATTATACCAGCCATTTCTTTGAGGTATCCACAACGGTTCAGTCCAAGAACTTATTGTAGCTAATCCTAAATAACTAACAGCAGTTACTGTAGTTAATCCTTTCATGCCTTGTACTAATGCTCTTTGCTCAGTTGTTCTAGGTTTTTTATAGACATTGTGATAAGCATCATACATGCCCCACAACTTTTCAGTCTGTGCATCATTAAGAGCACCTGTTCTTTTTAATCTTTTTATTGCAGCATTGTATTTATTAGCAGCATCGCCACCAAATGCTTCAGCAGATGCTATTCTTGATACAGCACTAAGCAAATAATTTTCTATTGATTGTAATGTGTCTTTGTTTCTAAATTTAGTATCTAAGTTATCCCATCTACCATCTCTAATTATTTCAAAGGATGACCTTCCTAATCCTTGTTGTTGGTCAATGCCTGCTCTAATTTGTTCAGAAGTAAATACGTTAGCATCTACATCATTTAATATGTTTTCTAATACTAAAAGTGCTTCTTCTCTAGGCAACCCAACATCATTAATTAAACTATCTAAAAACTCTTGCTGATTCTTTTCGTTTCTTTTAATAAAATTAGCATCAATACTACGAGTTAAGTATCCTTTTTGATGTCCAATAGTTAAGCCATCTTTTCCTAACACTCTATACAACTCTGCCCAAATCTCTTCTTGTATCTGTGCAATTTCTACAATACTTTCATCTAGCAATGCTTTTTTGTTAGCACCTATTAAAGACAATACTTCAGCTTCAGCTTGTGCTAGATTGTACAAAGGTCTTTTATTCTTTTCTTCTAACTTAGCAGCTATATATCTATTAACCGCAGGCCTAACACTACCACCCATTTCTCCCATAAATGGTATTTTCCTAACCCATGTATCTCTTATACGCTCAAACCTATTAACATACTTACCAATTAAAAGATGCCTACGAGTGTCATAAGATTTAGTTATGCCTTGTTTTTCACCACTACCTGTTTGAACATCAGCAAGAGCACCTGCTATATCCATGTAAGCAGCCATGTCTTTACCTGTCTTTACATCTTTTCTAATGTCAGTTAATTCATCAGTAGAACGCTTTAATGCTAACTCTGACAATCCACTTAATATATTAGAAAGCAACCCTTTAGTTTCTTCAGGAGCATTGTATAAATTAGGTATGATGTCTGCAACATTTCTTTCTACATCAAATTTAGGTGGGCGAATTCTACCCATTCCAGTTTCAACATCAAATGGTTTTTTAGTACCCGGTAATGCTTCAAACTTTTTAATTAAATCTGCATTTGGTTTTTTACCAAGATTTACATCTTTAACAATACTGTCATATTCTTTTACTAGCTTATCAAAATCTTTAGTATATGTTTTTACATCTGCTTTATAACGCTCGCCTGCTTTTACTTTAGCTTGTACATCAGCAAAATCTAATAATTTTTTATCTGCTGCACGACTTCTATTAACATCAGTAGCTGCACTTATAGATGCAGGAGTACCATACAGACCACCACCTGCTGCACCTACAGCAAAATCTGTCAACATAGACTCAGGATTTATACCTTCAACTCCTAACACTGATGTACGCATCATGTTGGCTTGTTGTGCAGACTCTATACTACCTTCTATTAATGCAGAGTTTAATGTTTGTCTTGCTCCTTTATAGAGCATAGAACCAATCTTTTCTTTATCAGTTGTTTTTAAATTATCAGCTAATTCTTTTAATGATTTCTTAGCAGGCAATCCTGCTTTTTTCATAGACCTTGCCCATATACCCGGAAGAATAAAATCAAGACCTGCGTTTTGTATAGCTGTAAAACTAGCATTACCAATTTCACTTTCGGTTAAATCGTCTACAGTCTTACCGGCTGCTGCTGCATGAGTTTCTACTGCTTCGTCTAATAACATTAAGTAGTTAAATCCAGCAGTAGCACCTGTAATACCAGCACCTATTAACTTAGAAACACCCGGGCCTTTCATTAACGATTGGCCCAATGTTAAACCAAACATAGTAATACCCATAGCAGTAGCATTCTCTGCTAGTTTTTCTCCTAAGAATCCGGGAACATCTTTTAAACTTTGTTGTGTAATTTCACCTTGGTATTCTGGAGCGTAGTCTTGCATTCCAGTTTCACCAGCTTCTTGTAATTTAGCAGAGTAGTCTTGTATGCCTTGAGGAACATTTAAACCCATGCGTGGCAATAGCTCCGATAGTCCACGACCACCAGCTTTCATTGCTCTATCAAAAGAATATCCTAATGAATCAGAATCTTTGCCAGAAAAATCTACAGATGCGAAATTAAAATCCTCAAAAGGATTTCCTACTTCTTCATAACTTACACCACCAAAATCAAAATTAGCAAAAGGATTTTCTTCTTCCTCTTCTTTTACAAATGGATTAACAGCCATTGCTTACCTCTATGCTTTTTTACCGTATTCTTCTTCAAGCATTGCCATTACTGTTTTATCATCTGCCGGCAAACCAGCAGCAAGTAATTGTGCTTGTAAACTTCTATACACTCCAACCATGTAAGTTGCTTTCTTTTTTCTTTTTTCTTCGCTATCTCCAAAGAAACTTATAAACGACTTGCTATCAGTAAACCTATCCATTAAAGCAGATTCTGATAGTTTAGTTGCATTAAACAATGATGCACTTGGACCACTAGCAGAAGCTGCTGCTTTAGCTAATCCCATTTGCATTGTGCCTAATTGATTTCCTCCCGGTTTATTGCCACCTATGTCTCTTAATCCAGCACCAAACAAAGCAGCAGTAGTAGGGTCTTTCATTCCTAATTTAAATTTATCAAAGAAACTCATATTGTCTATTTCATTTTGTTTCTTAATTTTTAATTCTTCAGCTGCTTTTATTGCATCGTCTTGTGCTTTTATTGCATCAAGCTGTTCTATTGCAGGCATCATAGAAGCATTAGCATTTTCTTGAGCTATAGCTTTTGCTTGTTCAGTCATAGGATATAAATTCCTATCTACACCATAAGCACCAGCTCCAAGAGCAGTTCCTGTAAGAGCTAGTCTACCCGGAGAAAATGCTGTGCCTGCTGGTATACCCGGTACAGCTGCTGTTCTATTTATAGGATTTGCAAGAGGTCTAGCAAAAGTTCCTTGTCTTGGAGTAGTAATAACTTTTCCTGCATTTGGTGCATTAATAGGATAAGATGGTACTTTAGTTTGAGCAGGCATAGGAAGACCAGTTTTAGGATTTATAGGCACACCTGTAGGTTTAGTAAAAGTACCTGTACCTGAAAAAGTAGAAGAGGCTGGTGTTCCCGGAACAGCATCAGTAGGTTTTCTAAAAGTCTTTTTAAATATGTTTGCCATTTTACCTGCACCAGTTATTCCTTTAAGAGCAAGACCACCGGGCACTGCTAACATAGCTGCATCAAAAGCTAATTTATAAGGGTCTTCTTCAAACCTTCTTTCTACATATTCTGTAAACTTTTCAGGTTTGTCTTCATCCCATAAACTAGAGACTGCGTCTAAAAATCCTCCAGTTGTTTTAACTTCTGTATCTTCTTCTACCCATTTAACTCCAGCTTTTACACTAGGATTACAAAACTCTTTAGTACCGGGTATTTTTTGTCCGTTGTATGTACAATAACCCATTATCTTTCTCCTTTATTCATTATCTTCCAAACCTCATTGGCCCACCATATCTTCTATCCAATGCCGAGTCTCTCATAACTGGCACAGTCATGTTGTTTTCTGTCCTAGCTACCATAGGTCGAACTTGATTCATGCTAGGTGGCCCCGGATTAAATATACTTGTTATATTTGCAGGTGTTACAGGAACAGGTGCGGGAGCTCGTACTCTACCACTTTGCTGACCTTCTCTTGCTTCTTTATTAGTAGCACCTCTTTTCTGTATAACTGGTTGAACTACAGGGTCTACATTTTGAAACAAACTTTCTCCCATATCAGTGCCTTCTATTTCTCTAGCATACGAAGGTACAAAAGGAGTAGCGTTAGCTTGTCTCATATCTTGTTGTTCTCTTGCTAAAGCAGCATTCTCTCTGCCAGCAGCGTTGCCAAATGAATCTAAATTAGCATTTAACACTTCAACAAGTTCAGCTTGCTGACTAGCATTTGTTTTACTTCCTGCATATTTAGCATCAATAGCACTATATGCGTTATCTAAATATTCCATTCTATCTCTTTCATATGCAGGTCTACTATCTAGCTGATTTCTTAATTGATTATCTCTTGCATTAACAGCAGCTTCGTAGTTTGCATTATCTCTAGTTATGTCATAATCTAAAAAAGCTGGTATGTCAGCTGGTATTGTATCACCTCTAGTTCCTCTAACATTAGGACCACTAGGAATATCTATGTTACCTCTAGTTCCTCTAACATTAGGACCACTAGGAATATCTATGCTACCTTTACTTCCTCTAGTATTAGGGCCTAGTGGTTGTGTACCTAAATCATCTTCCATGCTAAAAAAGTTACCTGTTACATCTTGATAAAAATCTTCACCTTCTACACCCTCAGGTCTAAATGGTGGAGTTGGTATGTCTATTTCATCTGCTTTAAATATATTTCTTTGTGCTCTGTTTGCAAGAGTATTTAATTCGCCACTTGACAATACATTAGATTGATTTTCTTGAGGAAAAAAAGGAATTGTAAAGGCATCATTTGACATACTGTATACAGGATTTCTATAATCTAACAAACCATCTCGTCTAGAACCAAATATACTATCTTCTGTTTTTTGTATATTTAATCCCCTAGCATTTAAATTATCTACTTGAGCATCTGTTAAATTATTTTCAAATTCAGATGCTTGAGTTAAATTTGTTATTTCTACTCCATCTATGTTACCATCGTTTTGTTCAGCATAAGCTAATATTTCAGCTGTTCTATCCCTTACCTGATTTGGAAAACCAAGTCTATTACCCATGGCTAAATCTGCTGCTGCTTGATTAGCCATCATGCTGTTATCAGGAGTACCAGCAATATTACCAGCTACAGTATTTTGCTCATTAGCTGTAACTTGTCCCGGACTAGGAAATAGTGTGCTAGGCGGTGGGTTGTTAGGTCCAAAGATTCCCATTTCATCTATTGTTTGTTGATATGTTAAATCTCCAGCAGAGTTAGGTGGTCTAGGTGTAATACCATTAAATGCAGGCATACTAACATCTGCACTTACTTCTGTAGGAGTTACTGGCTGTACACCCTCAGGTAATTCAACTGCTGGCATATTTATTGCAGCATCCGCAGGTCCTTGAGGCTCTTTAAATTGTCCTGCAAAATATGGATTAGCTATGTTAGCCGGTGAACCAAATATACTGTAGTCTGCACCATCTGTGCGTAATCCTTGTCCATAAGTATACTCAGCTAAACCACCCGGGCCAGCGTAGTTAAATAAAGACGAGTCATTGTATGCAGACAAATCCGGTGCATATACACTGCCTGAAGGTGTGCGAGAGGTAAACGGAAATGTACGAGTTCTTAATACAGGTGCTGATGGAACTGCACTAGCTACAGCAGTACTTCCACCACCGTTACTTGAACCACTATTTGAAGTAGAAACTCCAGCACTTGGTCTATAAGGCACGCCATCAATACCAATAGCCTCACCCGGATATAAATACATAGCTGGCTCTGTCATCATACCATCTGCTGAAGTCACGCCTGCTGGGTTAATTTGTTCATTTGAGTTATAAGTTAAGTCCATATTGTCAGACATAAAAGTATCATCATCAAGATACGAAGGTTGTGGGTTTGAAATATATATAGGCCCTAATGCAGTATCTGAAGGCATTATAGGCATATCTGGAACCTCACTACCACCATATGTTAAATCCATATTGTCTGACATAAAAGTATTATCAAATAAATTACTAGGTGTTGTAAAAGAGGTTGTAAAATTAGATGCTGCTGATTCATTTGGATTATAATTTGAACCACTTGTAAGAAAATTGCCTATAGGTGTAATAACAGGAGATGCAAAATCCAATAAAGGTTTAATAGACATATTATAACTATCTTTTAAATATCCCATATACTACTCCTTAAAATAAACCATACAATGAAGCTAAAGTACCCATGTTTTCTAATGGAGTACGACCCGGAGTTGTGCTAACTTTCTGACCTGCTCCACCAACAAGACTTGCATAAGGAGTAATACCTGCTTGATATTGTT
>Ga0208917_1001737_pt1 | contig 10762 bp, 9 predicted proteins | sample DEB08_DNA_10_FD_185500 | JGI IMG/M metagenome (GOLD analysis project Ga0208917, IMG submission 185500) | Aqueous microbial communities from the Delaware River and Bay under freshwater to marine salinity gradient to study organic matter... | ecosystem: Environmental > Aquatic > Marine > Coastal ...
TAATCCAATATTTTTGATCTGAATGTTGTTATGGAATTCAATTTTTTCCCATACATCCACGGCAGTAACGAAAATTATTATAGCCCATATATTTTCGGAGGACTGTCATTCCTTAAATTTAATCCAACCACTGAATACAATGGCGAATCCTACAGCCTCAGGGATTTGGGTACAGAAGGACAGCAAAATGGTCAGGAGTACGCTCTATTCTCCTCCGCATTTGTATTCGGCATCGGTTTTAAATGGGATATCAACAGGGACTGGAGTCTTAACGCATCCCTTTCAGGACGTAATGTCTTCAGCGACTACATTGATGATGTAAGTAGTGAATATCCCGACTTTTTAAGTCTTCAGGCCAGACGGGGAGCCATCGCCGTAGCGCTTTCTGACCGTTCGCCAGATCCAGATTTTGCCCGCATAGGTATGCAAAGAGGCAATGGAAAAAATAATGATGTCATATATTTTATGCAAATTGGATTGATGAGATATTTCGGAGAGCTTCCTTGCCCCTCCATTTCCAAAAGCATCTATTAGATGATACAACATTTTGATATCCAACTTAGCGCCCGGAAACGGGGATATCATATTATTACAAGCGAAATTCTGAATGCCATCGGAAGACTTCCTGAATCAGGAGTTTTATTTCTTTTTATTAAACATACCTCCGCAGCGATTTGCATCAATGAAAATGCAGATCCAGATGTGTTGGCAGATTTCGAGTCCATTTTCAACCATATAGTTCCTGAGCACCTGCCCTTTCTAAAACACACGATCGAAGGACCTGATGATATGCCGGCGCATATCAAAGCGGCAATGATTGGCAGCTCGATTTCTATACCTATTAGAAATGGGAAACTGGACCTGGGGACCTGGCAGGGCATATACCTGTGTGAATTCAGAAACAAGGGTGGATCAAGAAAATTAACAGCGAGTATATACAGCTAGTATGGGAATATTTATTGAAGGTCTTCTTTCTGGAATGCTGCTGGCCGTATCGCTGGGGCCTATTTTTATAGCCCTTACACAGACATCACTCGAAAAAGGGATAAAACCTGGATTGACAGTAGGTTCAGGGATATGGTTTAGCGATATTGCCATTGTTCTCTTACTTTATAATTTCATTTTCAGGATTAAGTCAACAATAGAGAGCGAAGTTTTCATGCTATGGATGGGGCTATCCGGTGCGATAATATTGGGATTGTTTGGTGTGGCTTTACTGATTAAAAAGCCGACACTTAAATATAGTCACCTCAATATCAGCAGATCGGATTATATGGGGTTCTGGCTTAAAGGATTCCTTGTCAATACAATTAACCCATTTACATTTGTATTCTGGATTGGTATAATCTCTACCTATATGATTGGTAGAAATGCCAACGGAGTGGAAATGGGGATCCTGCTTGGAACCATCCTGGCAGTCATCATCATATCTGACACCTTCAAAGTGTTTCTTGCGGACTTTATCCGAAAGTGGCTCAATGAGGCCCATGTCAACCAGCTCAGCAACTTGTCAGGCATCATTCTGATCATTTTCGGCTTATTCCTGGCATGGAAGTCAATATAAAAAAGGGCATCCTGCTGATGCAAAATGCCCTTTAGATGTATTTCAAAATGATTTATTTTTTAATATGGACCAGGTCTTTTTCCTGTTGCAGCATGTCTCTTAAAACCAGGAGAGCTTCTTCAAGGTAAATATCCTTTTTGATCGACTTTATCCATTCTTCATTCCTGGCAACACGCGATTCATCCAGATTAATGTAATCCATATCAACCTCAAGGTTGCGTGCTACAAGGGCTTCAATATCATTTTCATAAATGCCCTCATACTTTTTGGCTTCAGCATCTCTGTCATTTTTAAGCTTGCTGAAACGCTCGTAGTCAAGAGGATAAACGGATTGATCCTGATTTCTTTTTAACCGCTCAGCATTTTCAAGAATCAATTTGAAATTTTCATCCTTGGAAATTCTTTCCTGGCTCATTTGCACAAGACTTTGCTTGTTGGCAACCTGGTAGATGTCCTGTTCAAATTCTACAGAGGGTATCTCTGTCCATTCTACTGCATTATCAAAATCCTTTTCGCCCGTTTCTATGTAATGATAGCTGTCAGGTAGAATTACATCAGGGATAACGCCTTTAAGTTGGGTGGATCCTCCATCAATCCTGTAGAATTTCTGCATGGTGATCTTCAAATTACCCAATGGCTTTATCTCTTCATAATCCCTGTATGCCCTGTCAAGGTCAATAAACCTCTGGACTGTTCCTTTACCAAATGTAGAGTTACTGCCAATGATCACTGCCCTGTTATAATCCTGTAAAGCGGCTGCCAATATTTCAGAAGCCGAAGCACTGAATTGATTGACCAGTACGATGAGCGGTCCTGTGAAGTGTACTTCAGCATCTTCATCTTCGTAGACATACGCTTCTTTTTCTCTTGGCTTAACCTGGACGATAGGACCATCTTCAATAAACAGACCCGTCATATCGATAACATCTCTCAAGGATCCCCCGCCATTGTTTCTGAGGTCAAGAATGATCCCTGAAACATCTTGCTCCTTAAGTTTTTCAATTTCTATCTTGACATCTTTGGCACAGCTGTTTCCATCTTCTTTTTCAAAAGTGCTGTAAAACTTAGGCAGTCGTATATATCCAACATTATTCAGGGACCCCTCAAGATCAAGAATCAGCGAGCGCGCAAATGATTCGTCGATAATAACTTCATCACGCTCGATTTCAATATCTTTCATTGTTCCATCTGCCTTCTTGACGGTAAGGGTAACTCGTGTTCCTTTCTTACCCCTTATTTTCTGCACAACATCATCAAGACGCATACCCATAATATTGAGAGGCTCCTCCCCTTCTTGAGTCACTGCTGTAATTAAATCATCGACCTCAAGTTCTTTACCCTTCCAGGCGGGTCCACCCGGAACAATGGAAACGACTTTTGTCAATTCATCCTGGGTAGAGAGTCTTGCTCCGATACCTTCCAGTTTACCTCCCATCTGAATATCAAAGTCCTCCTTGGACTTAGGTGTCATATAATCTGAATGGGGATCGTAGGTATGTGTGATGGCGTTAATGTATGATTCAAAGTAATCGGACCTTCTCAGTTTTCCTAGATTATCAAATAAGTTTTTATAAGACTTCTTGATGGCTTCAATCACTTCTGCTTCAAGTTCTTCACGGGATTTTAGCTCGGGTTTTTCAAGACTTTCCTCTTGACTGGATTCAAACTCTTCTATTTTTTTATCCTGGCTTTCGATTTTTGACTTCAACCTGACATTAAAATCATACTTGATTATTTTTTTCCAAAGTAAACGCAGGTCTTCTTCATCCTTTGCAAAGTTTCTCTTATCGACGTCCATCTCCAGGTTTTCAGCACTGATTTCTGAAAGATCAGAATCTATAATTTCATAGAATATATTTTCAGCCCGTTCGCGTGCGTGGTTTATAATTGTTTCGGCTTCATTAAAAAAATCGAAGGTCCGGCTGCTTACCTGTTCGTCAAGACTTTTTTTGTATTTATTTAGGTAGTTGACTTCGTCCTGGATGTAAAACCTCTTCCCAGAATCCATCAGCTTGATGCAATTATCAAATGCCATCGCTGAAAACTCATCATCCAGTTTTACAGGATCAAGATGCAGGGCATCAAGATAATTTATGACAGCATTAAGAATAAGCCTTTCTTTGGCAGGGTTTATTCCCGGCACAACAGCACTTATAAGCAATCCCGATGATACGATAAGCGTTAAAAGCAGTCCCTTCAATTTCATACGCGTGATTAGATTTTCCAGGTTTTAAAATATTTTCAGATCAATTTATCCCTATGCATCAGCCTATACTGACGATTTTAATCTCTACCCTTTGATTTTTCTTTCTTCCCTCTTCAGTTGCATTCGAAGCGATAGGCTTCCTTTTGCCATAGCCCTTGTAGCTTATGCGTTCTTCAACAATGCCTTTTGCAATCAGGTAATCCGCAACAGCCTTAGCTCTTGCTGTTGAAAGTTGGTTGCAATAATCATGCGAAGGTATATTGTTGGTATGTCCGCCAATTTCCACAATGATATCTTCATTGTTTTTAAGGAAATCATAAAGCTCGTTCAGAACCTCGAAAGATTCAAAATCGATCGCACTTGTATCGGCTTCAAAAAAGAGCTGATCTATCTGAATATTCTGGCCTTTTACAATATTTTCTCTCTCAAGCGCCAGAATTTTGTCTTTTTGAGGCCTTTCATAGACAATAGTATCGACCTTTAAATCTTTACTGCCCCTGTTGAATACCGTCTGATTTCTCTTCTGCGCTTTGTGGGCAGGCATCACAAGCATTTTCTTTTCAGGCTTGTCTACTTTATTGGCTACATATAACTCGACGTCATCTTCACAGTCGATAAGCTTGAAATCAGATGCGCCATCAATAAGAATATGTCCATTGTAAGGAAATAAAACAGGTGTTTTGTAGAATGCTTCTATCCTTATATATCTATAGGTATCTGAGGGTTCTATCTTGAAGTTGTACTCTCTCCATTCGGCATGATCTACAGGAGGGGACTCCATAAGCAATTCAGATTGACCGCAATATCCATTGCCTCCCCACAACCTGAATACGGTGGGTGTAGTGAAGTTTTTCTCTCCATTCTTGTTGGCAACCTGGCTGATATAGGTTTCAGACCTAGACAGGGAAACACTGAAGCGGTAACACCTTCCTTCTTGCAGCGGCATAGCCAGTCTCTGGGACAGGGACTCATAGGTTTCACTCTCCCTGACCACCATACCTAAATAAGTTCTGCCCTGGGCAGAGCCTTGTGTATTCTGCCAAAACGCCGTATCGCGATTCACGCCTTGGTGGATATCAGGAGGACTTTCATTGGGAAATTCAATGCGTCCGCAATCAAACCAACCGTCTATAGGATCGTAAATATCCGTTCTGCCAAAATGAGGTCTGTCTTCAAAACCGCCATTGACAATTTTAACATCCTGAGCTTTTAAAAAATACAGATTGATAAAAAGCAGTAAAAACAAAGTGATTTTCGTCTTCATAGATCTACACTGTACACATATTCACAATTTAAATAAAGGAAAACTTAGAATAAATGTTTCTTTCCGACGCTTTATTATAGAAATATTAACGGTTTATGTCTACGAACACAAATAAATCCATTTAATCGGCAACACTTTGAGACTCTTTATATGTCTATATTTATAAATCGTGTTATGAATAGACTCCGCATTTCCATCTTCCTTATCCTCAATATCATTTGTTTGGCATCCTGTTCAAATGAAAATGTATGTTTGAATATCGCTATCGATTCTAGTCTTGAATTTTAGGAGTCGGATCGGTTTTGTGTGGACCAGGCTCTTGAGTTCAGCATTGAGCAAATCATCGACCAGCGTTGCTCCGGCGATGTAGCATGTATTTGGGAGGGTGAGTTGGTCTTCTACCTGAGAATTTTTCAGTCTCATCAAGATTAGTTCTATCAATGGCATGAAAAGCTGGAAAACCAGCCACATCCAGTAACGGGTCTGAAGCTGATCGACATTGAACATTTTTTCGATGACAGCTGTGAAGCCATGACGCCCATTTAAGAAATGCGATTCAGGGCTAAAACTCGTTTAGAGTAGAAAGTCTGGCTTAACTGGATTTCAGTTTTTTCTTCAGTGCAAACAATTCATCCCTGTATTGGGCAGCTGTTATAAAATCCAGTTCTTTAGCGGCCTTTTTCATCTTGGATTCCGTTTCGCTGATCAGAGCTTCAATCTGGTCACGATTCATATAACCAATAACTGGATCGGCTGCTATATCATGTTCTTCTGGTTCTATGTATGCTTTTGAGCTGACACCACGGATATCCAGAACTGATTTCTGAGCCAAAATTTCTTCCTTGGTCTTTGAAATTGTTCTCGGCGTAATACCATGCTTTTTATTAAAGGCCATTTGGACGGCTCTCCTCCTGTTCGTCTCATCGATGGTATCCTGCATGGACGAGGTTATTTCATCCGCATAGAAAATGACAATGCCATTGGCATTCCGTGCAGCCCTTCCTGCAGTTTGTGTCAGAGAGCGCTGATTCCGAAGGAAGCCCTCCTTATCTGCATCTATCACCGCGACAAGGGATACTTCCGGGAGATCGAGCCCTTCTCGAAGCAAGTTGACACCCACCAAAACATCAAATCCTCCCAGGCGTAAATCCCTTATGATTTCAACCCTGTCGAGGGTATCCACTTCAGAATGTATATACCTCACCTTTATATTCAGCTTGACCAGGTATTTGCTAAGCTCCTCTGCCATTCTCTTGGTAAGCGTTGTTACCAGAACCCTTTCTTCCCTGTCAATCCGTTTGTTTATTTCTTCAAGCAAATCATCGATCTGGTTCAGACTTGGTCTCACCTCGATTGGCGGATCAAGCAATCCTGTAGGTCTTACTATCTGCTCTACCACCAGCCCTTCTGTTTGCTCCAATTCGTATTCACCTGGTGTTGCGCTTACATAAATAACCTGGTTTGTGATTTCTTCAAACTCATTGAAATTAAGTGGCCTGTTATCAAGAGCCGAAGGCAGCCTGAATCCAAAATTCACCAGGTTAAGTTTTCGAGCCCTGTCACCACCCCACATACCTCGTACTTGCGGAAGGGTTACGTGAGATTCATCGATCACCATCAGGTAGTCTTCCGGAAAATAATCCAGCAGACAGAAAGGTCGTGTTCCCTGTTTTCGGCCGTCAAAAAATCGTGAATAGTTTTCAATGCCATTGCAATAGCCCAGTTCGCGCATCATTTCAAGATCAAAAGTCACGCGCTCGCGAATACGCTTGGCTTCAATAAATCGACCTTCCGCTTCAAAAAACTTTTCATGCGCTGTCAACTCATCCTCTATCTCACGGATGATACTGTTAAATCGATCTTTGGGAGCTACATACAGGTTGGCAGGAAAGACAGCAGCATGATCCAGGGATATAATGCGCTTTCCGGTCTCGATTTCAAGTGACTCTATATTTTCTATTTCATCACCAAAAAAAGTAACCCTGTAGCCGTAATCAAGATATGGGAGGTTAATATCAACGGTATCCCCTTTTACGCGAAAGGTCCCCCTCTTAAAATCAGCTACCGTCCTGGAATACAGCGAGTCCACAAGTTTGTGAAGAAATTGATTTCGTGAAATACGCATACCCTTTTCAAGCCTGATAATACTTGACTTGTAATCTTCAGGATTTCCCATACCGAAAATGCACGATACCGACGCTACAATAATTACATCCCTACGGCCTGACAATAATGAGGTCGTGGCCCTGAGTCTTAATTTGTCAACCTGTTCATTGATGGACAAATCTTTTTCAATATAGGTGTCGCTATGGGATATGTAAGCTTCCGGCTGGTAGTAATCGTAATAGGACACAAAGTACTCTACCGCATTATCCGGAAAAAACTCCTGCAGCTCGGCATACAGTTGCGCCGTAAGTGTTTTGTTATGCGTAAGAACTAATGTAGGCCTGTCAACCCGATTGATAACATTGGCAATGGTGAATGTCTTACCCGAACCGGTGACCCCCAGAAGTACCTGCGCGGATTCACCACCTTCCAGCCCAGCCACCAACTGATCAATAGCTTGGGGTTGGTCTCCGGTAGGTTCATATTTTGACGTCAGCTTAAATGACATTATTTCTCTCGATTCACATTGAATAAAACTTACAATCTAAGCAATTAGAAGACATAGCTCAAATAATCTTGTTCAAATAGAGACACACATTTATATAATATACATTAGATTAAGGGTGTGAATGTAAACGTGCCTATGAGAATAGTCCTAGCCATATTACTGTGTTTTTACGTAAGCATTTCCTGGTCTCAGTTTGAAGGCCACTACTGGTCACATCAATTTGGTTCCAAGGGACTTCTATTAAACGGCGCAGTCATATCATCTTCTGATGATGAAACCAATATATTCTATAACCCGGGTGCCATAGGTCTGGATTCAGACCTGGGATTTAGTTTCAGTTTTCTTTCTCCAAGCTATTCCAATTACCGCCTGGAAAATTTCGTAGGCAACAACAATGATGTTACCGATGAAGGCTTTGGCTTTAGCCCGGGCTTCCTGGCCGTGAGATACAAACCTTTTAAAACGGAAAAACTGACAATCGGCGTAGCTTCCTTCGAACGTTTCAAAACCAGCATAAATTTCAATCAGCGTGCTGTTTCATCAATCAACGAAACCGGTGGGTTTATACTGAGGGCAGATATTGATGTTGCTCAACACAGATCAGAAAACTGGTATGGCTTTGCTGTATCCTATAATATAACCAACAATGTGGGAATAGGTATTTCTCAATTCTCTGTGTGGGGTGGCCAGGACCTGGAATTCAATTTACGCAAAGAGGTCTTCCCGAGCTTTGATGTAAATACCGTGCAATCCTCCTGGAGACATGATTTCAGCTATTCCCTGAATTATTACGGAGGCTTTATATCCAAAATTGGAACTTCTTTTGCAACCGATGAATTCAATATCGGATTGACTTTCACCAGTCCGATGTACAATACCGTTCAACGCTCTTTAGATTACGCCATCGATGATCAAAAAATAATCCAGTCCGGAGAGGCAGCTGAGGTCTTTTCAAACCGAAATAAAAAAGATTTGATCAATTATAAAACACCGGCATCCTTCGGTATAGGTTTAGAATGGCATATGAATGCCACATGTCTTTCCATTTCGGCCGAACATTTCAGGCCTGTAGACCGCTACCTGATTGGGCGTGACAGTGATGACCCATTTGACGGTACTTCTTTAAATCCGGAGTTACTCGACTTGGAGCTCTACACTGAATTATCAGCAGTCACGAATTTTGCTTTTGGAGTACAATTTATCAAGAATGAAAATGTGACATGGCTCGCAGGATTCAGAACAGATCTTTCTCCCGAAATGACTTTAAGCAGTGACGAGGCCCAATACCTGAGGACAACCCCTGACATTTTTCACCTGTCTGGCGGAGGCTCCTTCAGGGCTAAACAATCAAATTTCGCTATCGGAATTGATGTCGCGTACGGCGCTGGAAAAGAGGGCCGGCAACTTGCCAATTTTGAAGATGTCACCTCTGAAAACCTTTTTAGTTTCGAGGGGGACAATGTTGTGGATAGCCGGTTTATGTCAGTTAGCCTATTCCTCACCTACGACTTTATCTTTCAATCATTTACCCGAAACCAATAATACAATCTTGCGTTAGCTTGGTATGTCTTATTTGAATTACAGGATTTACGGAGAGCATGGCGACTATGTAATAATATTACATGGGCTGCTGGGTATGCTGGATAACTGGCACAGCTTTGCAAAGGCACTATCAGAAAATTATAGGGTCATATGCATCGATCAGCGTAATCACGGTCGATCTTTTAAATCGGTGGAATTCACCTACGAGCTGCTTGCCACAGATCTTGCCGCGTTTTTAGATCAACAGAATATCTTGGAAGCTCACTTAATTGGGCATTCCATGGGCGGAAAAACGGTGATGCATTTCCTGGATTTATTTCCAGAAAAATCACTTAAGAGTATCATTGTAGATATAGGGGCGAAAGCCTACAAAGGTGGACATGAAGATATTTTCAAAGCGCTTTTGGCTATTGATATTAATAAGGTCAGTTCAAGAAAGGAGGTTCAGGATAGCCTAATGGTATCCATTAATGATCTGGGTGTGGTTCTCTTTTTGATGAAAAACCTGAGTCGTAACCCTGAAGGTTATTACGAATGGAAAGCCAATATTAAAGCACTGTATACGAACTATCCAAATATCATAAAAGCAATTGATGTCAATGCTCCTGTCAATAGTGATATTCTTTTTGTGAAGGGCGGCAAGTCAAAATACATCCGGGAAGAAGACAAAGAGTCCCTGTTAGATATTTTTCCTTTTGCAAAGTTCGAAACTATAAAAAATGCTGGCCATTGGGTACATGCCGACAGTAAGGACGAACTATTGAATATTGTCAGGCAATACCTGAACTGATGAAAAGCCTATTTTTGTTTACAATAATTCTTTGCAATTACGTTTAATTCCTAAAGTAAGCCATAATGCATTTTAAGATTATATTGATATCCATAGTAGCCCTCCTGGGTGTTTCTGCGACAAGCATACAACAAGACAAGCTCTACGAAATTTCTAAAAATATTGAAATCTTCATCAATGTCTATAAAGAACTTAATGCGAATTATGTCGATGACCTGGATCCTAATCAACTGATGCGTGTCGGCCTGGATGCTATGGTTGCTTCACTTGATCCATACACAAATTATATATCTGAATCCCAGGTGGCCAGTTACATGATCAATACAGAAGGCCGCTATGAAGGCATCGGAGCCATAGTCGAAAAAATAGGTGATTATGTAACTATCGTGGAGCCCTACGAAGGAAGCCCTGTACTTGAAGTCGGCCTAAAGGCAGGAGATATGATTATAGGTATTGAAGGTCAGTCGACTCTTGGCAAATCACGCGAAGAAGTTACCTCTTTTTACAGAGGGGTGCCAGGCACTAAAGTCAGGTTAAAGATTCAAACACCTAAAGGTGAAATCAAAGATGTAGATGTTGAACGATCTGAGGTGAGCACTCCCAATGTACCCTATTCCGGTTTTGTCAGCGAAGATATAGGCTACATTGCATTATCCGTGTTTACGGCTGATGCTTCAAAAAACATCAAAAAAGCACTCAAAGACCTAAAAGAAGAAAACAGTAATATCAAAGGACTTATCCTGGACCTAAGAGACAATGGAGGTGGATTGCTCAGGGAAGCC
>Ga0208917_1001746_pt1 | contig 10718 bp, 10 predicted proteins | sample DEB08_DNA_10_FD_185500 | JGI IMG/M metagenome (GOLD analysis project Ga0208917, IMG submission 185500) | Aqueous microbial communities from the Delaware River and Bay under freshwater to marine salinity gradient to study organic matter... | ecosystem: Environmental > Aquatic > Marine > Coastal ...
TTAAAGCCAGTTTCAAGGAGTCTGTATCCAAATCATGGACACCACCAAGAAGTTCTTGTTTAAAGCTGTTACACATTGCAGTTGTGATTGCCATGATTTGTGCGTCCTTTATTAAATCTTATAGAAGTGAGGGGGCAAGTTGCCCTGCCCCCAACACATTATTTAGGCAAGAGTGTCACGGTCTACTTCATTAGCAGACACAGTACCCAAGTCATCAATATCCATTAGGATAGCGAAAACACGAACTTTACCAGCAGTTGTTGTGCCAGTCATTGCTTGCAGGGTAACATCAAGATTATCTGCTGTGCCACCAATTACTACAGGGGCAGTAGTTGCCATTGTAGCATAGTCGCCAACAGATGCACCATCAAAGTCAAACCCGTCAACAAAGTTAGCACCACCACCGATACCAAGGTCAAATGCAGTGTTGGTAGAAGTACCAGCATGTGCTTCAGTAACTTCCATACCTGCACCAAGGATTACAGTGTTAGCTGGAATGGTCAGTACTGGAATAACATCAGCAGCAGCAAGTGCGCCGCCCTTATCAGTTGCAGCTTGTGCAAAATCCAGAATACCCTGAACCATGTAAGGATTGCGACCACGTTGCGAGTTGCCACGTGCTGCAGTTAGTGTATTGTCACCAAGAGCCATATCTCAATCCTCCCTTAAACCAAGTTGATTTTAGCGTTGACAAGAGCCTCTGGACGGAGAATCTTGCGACCATAAAGGTGCATACCACGAACAATGTCAGCAAAGCTGTCAGGGTCACGGTAGGTTTCGGTCTTGTTAATCTGCTCTGCAGTAGCAACAGCAGAATCATGACCAGCAACAATTAAGCCGTAGTTATTAGCATTAGTACCACCAGTTGTGGAAGAACCAGTGCCAATCTCAGGCAAGTTGTTGGAAACATAGACACGGAAACCATGCAGGTTGTTAAGAACCAGACCATTCATCAGACCAGTGCCGCCGAAGTCGCTGTTGAACAGACGTGAGTCTTCATCCATCAGGATTTCTTTAACGATTGGGCTGATTACAAGCCAACGACCTTGTGAGTCTACGTTTTGTTGGTCAAGTTTACGAGCCATACGAGCAATGATTTGCAAAGGATATGCGTTACCGCTACCCAAAACTGCGCCATCATTACCTGCACGTGGACGAATGCCAATGGAAGAGCCTGAAGCACCACCAAAGTCATCAGCTTCCAGCTTCATGCTAGAAAGCAGTTCATCAGAACCTGCAGTTGTGACAGCCTTAGAACCATTAACAGTGGTGTTAACAGTGTCTGGCGTACCATGAATTGCAGATTGCGTGTAACCAGTTAGATAGCCAAGAACGTCTTGGTCAAACTGGTCAGCAAGGCGATAAGCAGCACGGTCACTTGCCAGAGACTGGAAGTTAACGTGTGAATGTGCCTCTTCAATGTCGTCAACCTTAAATGCAAAGTAGTTAGCTTTGTCAATGGTCAGGCTGAAGTCTTCATCGTCAAGGTCTTGTGGAGTGACAGTTGTGCCACGAGCATAAGCCTTAACAGTAATTTCGGGTTCTTTGATAATCTTAACGGAATCACCCATGTTTGCAATCTCACCGAAGTAGTCGGAGTTTGTGATTGCTTCGCAAATAGCAGACTTGCGGAAAGCAAGCTGCACCTGTTTGCTGTAGATTACAGGTGAAAAATTACCGTTAGGAAGATTACCATACCCGGCTGCGGTAGTAAAAGCCATGATATATTCTCCTAATGTTGGCTGTTTTTCGTTACAGATGCAAACTTACCAGACTATTTAGAGGCTGATTTACTATGGGTGCGTAGCATATCTAGTTGGCCTACCAGATAATTAACGGGCCATGCTCTTCAGGTAATCCGTAAGACGGTACTGTTTGCGGTTTTGTGTAAGCAGGTAGCGAACCCACTTACACTAATGTGACTATAGTTATACTGAAAGTAAACTGTTTGTCAACACTTTTTTTATTTATCTGGCAGAACCAGACATATCATAGATAAACTTTCCACTACGGATAGCTTCCATGATTTCATCAGAACGCTTCTCATATTCTTGAGGAGACATCTTTTGAACTTGGGATTCACGTAAATATGTAGATGCCTCATCTTCTTGTGGCTTACTACGTGTGTTACGTGTTTCAACTGATTTTGCTGCATCTTTGCCGTTAGAGGTTTTCTTTGCGGTAATACCTTTGTCAGCTTTATACAGGTCAATTGCTCGTGCAGCAGACTTTGCGTCATTGTCATTATCATACAATGCTTCCTGTACCCACTTAGGCTGTTCTTCAGCCCACTCGTGAAACTCATCACTGTCACGAATAGTGTCAAAGTCAGGATGTAAACGCATTAGTTCTGCTTCAGCTTTTTCTTTCTTTGCAGACGATTGCATATCATCAATTACTTTCATTCGTTCTTCAAGAGCAGATGATTGCTCTTTAGCTTTCTTGATAGCAATTGTTTCAACTATAGCTGCTACGTCAGGATAATTCTTTGCCCATGCGTCAAGGTCTTCGTCAGACTTAGGCAGTTTAATTTCTTTACGTGTAGCACCTTCTAGTTGTTTTTTAAGTTCGTCAATTTGAGTTTGAAACTCTTGTTCTTTTTCCTGCATGTGTCTGCGCAGGTCACCATAACGCTTTTTAAATGTCTTTTCTTCTGCGTTAGTGGGTTCAGCTTCTTTTGGTTCAGCAGTCTTTTCTTCTGTTTCACCACGTTGTTCTTTGAGCATCTGCTCAAGTTCTTCTTCTTCCATTTTGCGTTTTTCTTCGTTAGTATATTTACGATTTGCAAACGCAACTTTCTTTGGTGGCTGCATTTCTTCAGCCATGATTGTTTCAGACATTATGTCTTCTCCTTGCTGGGGCTAACCGTATGCCGTGTTAGGGGGGTTAGGTAGCCAGTTAATGCAACAGATTTATGCTGCTGTTGCTTCAGCTTCCCTTTCATTTAACATTTGCATCATCCAATTTCCTCTATCACCAACATCTGCTCCAATCTCTACAAAGTCAGTAAAAATAGTACCGTTTTCTGCAACCATTAAATGATTAGTGTTCATTAGACTATAGTAAACATCATAATTATCTATTGAAACTTTATTATCAGTATTGCCTACTCGTTTCCAAACACCTTTATCATAAACAGGGTGACCACTAGTAACATGTACATTATTATAATTATACCAATCTTCTAAAGTACCATCACCTTGCATAATAGCGTACACTAAACCGCCTTTATACATTTTATCACCGTATTTAATATCTTCAATAGCTTTTGTAGTACCATCAGCCATTTTAAACATGGTTCCTTTTGCAAAACAACCACCTATACCACTGCTATCGCCTTTTCCAGAACTAGAACTTCCAGAATTTGCTCCTGTGTCTCTACTCCTATCTCTGCTAAAATCTAAACCTGCTAAGTTAGAAGCAAAATCTGTTCCAGAACCAGTATCACGACCAGTCATACCACCATCTTTATCACCCGGAGTAGTGGATGTACCACTTTTGCTGACATCACCAAAACCGGGAGGAGAATATGACTTTGCTCCTGTTATTTCCGCGTATTTATTGTATCTATCTTTGGCTACAGAATTTAATTTATAATATTCTGCTGATGAAATAGGGCCGCCTCTCCAGCCTGACTCTTGCCCTGCTTTTATGTCATTTGCCCAATCTTTAGCATTTGAATAACTTCTAGTTCCAAAATTATTTAATGCGGCACTTCCATCTTCATTTACTGCTCTACCGCGTGAATCAAACACACCACCAGTTACAGGGTCTAAATCACCTTTTTCATAACCTACATATCCAGTAATACCTGTGCCAAGAACTTTTTCATATTCCATTCTTAATTGGTCTTTTGGTCCTATAATATCTCCGGGTGCTTTTTTACCAATAGTTGGTCCTTGAACATCAAACATATTTTTTATAATGTTTCCACCGGGAAGAAGACTTAATATATCTAGTCCACGAGAACCTGTGATAGCAAATCTATCTTTTACTTCAGAAATACCTTGTTGAATTTCTGTAGTAGTTCTACCGCCAACAGTTACATTATCATCTCTACCACCACGGTCTGTTACACGTGTAGTTTCAGTTGTAACTGCAGTAGGTGCAGGTTCTTCTACAGGTTTTTCTGCTTCAGGGTAAAAACCTTGTGGAATTGGATAGATAGGTTGGTCATTTACAAATGGTATCATTCGTACTTGACCCTCTGCATTTACATACTTGCGTAAGTCTTGTTCACCGGGCTGTGGCGTTTTAAGAAAATCTTGTGCCTGCGGTACTTGACCAGTAAAAGTAGGAACTGCTTGTTGCTGCACAGGTTGATAGGTTGTAGGCACTGTAGGTGCTTGATAAGGAACATACTGAGGCTGGTAGTTTTGAAATACAGAAGGCCGCATAGTTTGAATGCCAGTAAAGCCCTGTGGTTGTACAAAACCACCTACCTGCATTTCCATGGTATTATTATACTCTGGTCCATCTTCCATGTCAAGGTCTTCTAAGTCAAAAGGAATGTCATCAGGCAGTGTAGCTTCTTCACTGTTGCCCATCTGCCCCATATCTTCCATCATGCGCAATCCAGCTTTAGCACGTTGACGCATTTCCATTAACTTTTCTAATCCATAGAAACGTACTACATCGGCAGGAAAAACAAACTCACCTTCACTTAACTGTGCAGGAATGTCATCTCGTACTTCTTCTTGCGTAGAGCCGACTGGTACATCGTTACCTGATACGGGGTCTATTGTACCACCTTCCTGCATAAGACCACCGTCTTCAAACATTTCCATTTGTTTTTCAATTGACATGCCACCCTCATTAAACTTATATTTGAAATTTAAAGCAAGTTTTTTTAAATCTTTTTCGTATTCTAAAGGAGTATATCCAGCATCAATTCTAGCTTCTAAACCTTCTACGCCAAAAATATCTTGAAGTGCTAAAAATCCATCATAACTATTACCTTTAAGTTTACCACTACCAAATTTTATTTTTTCTGGCACACCATACTCTCTTAACTCTTTTGGTGTTGTAATCGTACCTTTATTGCTGGTTAAATTAGCACCTAGTCCATATGAAGTATTGTTTTCAGTTGTACCCGTAAACCCTAATCTACCAAATAAATTTTTTTGTTTTAATTCTGCTTTTAGTGGTTCATTATTCAATTCGCCAAAATCAATATTTTTACTTGTGGTTTCTCCTGATAAATTAACTTCAGGTCTAAATAACTTACTAAACAAAGGTTTTGTTTGTTTTTCAATTGCCATGCCACCCTCGTTCATTAAAGTATTACTTCGTTCTTGCGCAGCCTCAAGTGCTTCTTCTAAAGTATCATGCCTACTTGTAGGTTTAATTTTACCATCCATTAGCATTTGTTTAATTTCATCTTCGCTGTACTCTACTCCATCATGAATAGATGGAGCATTAACATATGCATTTTCACCAAACTTTATTGTTACAGATTTTTCGGATACAGACTCACCTTCAGGAGTTTTGTAGACATCTTTACCAGCAGTTGTTTTTTTACCAGTTTTAGTGCCTACTTTTTTATTAGCCATTTACTGCTTCCCTCAGTTTCTGTAAGCTACGTAATACTGCAATAGCACCTTGCGCACGATGCATTAGAATTGTATTGTCACCTTGTTCTAGCGTTCTGTGTTGTTGCTCAATCAACGCATCAAGATAATTATTGAAGTGTTCCCATTGCTTGCTGTTGCTGACCAGCGGCTTCAGCTTGCTGTACATTTCCTTGTCCATTTGCACTAAATCCTTGTTCACCCGGTAATGGTGCTTGTCCTACACCTATTGTTCCACCACCTGCACCAGTCATATCCATGGCATCCGCACCAGCAGGTGCTTGTCCTTGTGGCTGTGCAGTTTCTTGCATACCCTTCATAATTTCAGCTTGAATGGCAGCATCACTCATGTTGTTGGTAACTTTATCGGGGTCAAGTTCCATAGACTTTGCAATTTCACGAATAATGTAAGGAAACTTTGCAAAGGGTGCAAGTGCTGGATTACTAGCAACTTGCAAGAACTGCATAAGCCGTTGACTACGCACTTCGTTAGCCATAAGACTTTCAGTTCCTCTTGCTTTGACTTCCAAATCACCTTTAATGTCTGGGTCAAAGTCAAACTGCATATTAAATCTAAACAAGCCCTCTCCTAATGGCTTGAGAAGATAATCATCAACATTCTTAATAACTGTTTTAATTGAACCTGCAGCAGCACCCATAAGCATTGAGATACCACTAGCAGTACGTCCTACACCTTGAATGCCTGTCTGCCCATGCGCAAAGGATGGAAATCCTGTGCTTTCATCTGCCAGTACACGAGCCTTATCAAACATCATCATGTTCTCACTAGACACGTTAGGATACTTTGTACCAAAGATAGCCTGTCCCGGTGCGCCACCTTGTCTGCGAAACACTTTACCCGGATATACAGATAAGTCTTGTCCCGGCACTAGATTTGTTTCATCAATCTCAATAAGCAAGTTACCTGACAATACAGCATTATCCACAGCCATACGCATAAAGCCATTCATCAGTGTCTGCGTATCATCCATGTTTTCTGCAATGCCAATGCCAAAGAATGAATATGGATTCAGTTCATATGGTGCAGCGTGATATGGAATACGGGCTGGCTTAAATGGATTAAGTACCATACGAATCAAATGATTATTACAAATCCAGACATTGGCTTGTAATTCATCGAAGTCTGACATTTCTTTTGGAATAACTACGCCTTGCTCTTTAAGCATCTCAACATCAACCATGCCCCAATACTCAAGGACTTCAAAACGGTCAATGCCATGCTCTGGTGCATAGTCTTCTAAATCATCTTCCCAATATTTCTTAGTGTAATTTTCTCCCATAGTAATAACTTGGTCAATTACTTTGCTACGGAAGTATGGTCGTCTTTTTAGATTGCGTAATTGAGAACGTGACATCTTATGACGTTCAATTACAAACTGTGCTTCATCCATATTGTTTGCATCTGGGTCTGGATAAAAGTTCCAGACAGATACATGAGAAATTTGCGGAACGGTTTTAATTACTGGATTGTACTCACCAGCATCATCCCAATTAGGATATTCTTTATCAACAGCAAATGGACCTTTCATAACGCCAGTACCAAACAATGCCATTTCAAATGCAGTGCTACGCAGATATTTATTGGCACTTGATTCTTCTAACTGGTCATGAATTTTTTGCTGCATCCTTTTAGCAGCAACCATTGCTGGACTAAACGTAACTGCTGTAGGTGTAGTACCCGGACCTTTTTGCAACTTGTCTTCAACAGGACGAAGTTTATTTGCAAGAGAACCAAGACGCTCTATTAATGTTTTAGAAGTTGCCCCAGCAGGTAATTCTTGTCCATCACCTTTGTAACCATAAGGGCTTTGCATTTCTTGCATAGCTTGGTCAGGTGCTTGTGGGTCAAAATGTACATCACCTTCTACACCTTCTGGTAATTCTGTAGGTTCAATAGAAAGGGGAAATTTATTGTTAGCAAATAAAACGTCTACAATCTGACCATATGCAGCAAGTGTTTTTGTTTTTGTAACTTTGATAAAGACACGTGACTTTTCAGCTTCTGTAAACTGTACATCTGGACCATACAAACCGCGATAGTTACGATATGCTTTTAACCAACGCTCTTCATCTTGATAACGATAGTCTTCAGCACGTCTGTATTTTTCAAGAATGATTGGTACAATCTTAGATACCTCTACATCACTTTCTGTAGGGTTATCTGTATCCTCTAATGAGATAGCATCGTCCTCAATCATAATGTCATCATCAGCCATGTTTTAATTCCTTAGTATCCAAATGTTGAATCTGCTACTCGCATTCCACCGCCCGGTCTTCCCATAGGGTCATAATCAAATATACTAAACCTTGGTCTTGACATTATACCATATCTTAGCGCATCATACAAGTGGTCTTCTGAATGCGTGTCAATATCCTCTGGATTCTTTTTGTCAATGGGCAAGGACGGTAACTGTGCGACAATGTTCGTGCAATTATTAAAGAAGACAAGTCTTGGTTCCTCTGTGTATTCATCTACCTGTAGTCTACGGTGTATTTCGTTTTTACCAGCTACGCGACTACCTTTACTTCTGTCTGAAGGTCTCCAACGACATCCTCTTTGAATCATTTGTTCAGCAAGGCTAGGACCAGTATCCCCACGCTTATGCCAAAGAGAAGAATCAAGAACCCCGTACTTGATGTTTCCATCCCCTGCCTCCAAATCTAGTATCATTTCAGCCAAGTCTGTCGCAAGTATCTTTGATACGTAAAGTTCTCTGTAGACGATAAGTTGTTCTGAAGGTGCGACTGCAAACCAAAGTACACCAGAAAAAGACCCGTAGCCATAGTCACAAGCCCTAAACTTAACCCAGTTACTAGGGATGTGAAAAGGTTCAACAACATGAATATCACGATTGAACTCAGTAAAGGCTGCTCCTTCTTTAATATCCCAATCGCCTTCCAAAAGCTGCCTACGCTGTTGCTCTGGTAAGGAAAGAAGCATGGCTTCGTAATCACCGCCCGAAGAGAGGTATGGGTTATCAGATAATCTTGCAGGGATAAAGCGTCTTTTAAATAAAGACTTTCCAGCTTTCTCATGTCCAGCTGGGTATCGTAACACCTCTCCTGTTTCAATGTCTGTCGCATCGAATGCCTTTCCATATGGGGCAGGGTCAATGAACATTTTCTTGACCCAATGATGTCCCCGTCCACCGGGGTTAGTTGTTGCCCTCATAAAGATTGGCAAGTCTGGTGCAGTGGACCTTAGACGAGAACGCATATAGTTCCATGCGTAGGGTGTGGACCACTGTGTTAATTCGTCAAACCCTATCCAGCTAAATGCCAGACCCTGATAACGCAAGACATCTTCATCTCTATCCAGATAAGACATCCACAACCTTGCGCCAGATGGTGCAGTCCACTGCATCTTTCGTTCTGACCACTTAATACCGGGCCAGATTTTTGGGTACAACTCCTGCGATTTAAATATAAGTTCTCGCAGTTCTTCAGTTGTATGTCGTAACATCAATCCACTAAATTGTGGATGCCCCATGTATCGTAGTGGGTCAGCAAGCATGGCGTATGACTTACCGCCCCCTGCACTGCCGCCGTAGAGAACTTCACGTTCCGATGCGGCAAGAAATTCTGTTTGTGGTCCGGGGTTAGGCTTGAAGAGTACGTTTGCTGTCTCTTCAATACTAGCTGTTTCATACTGAGTTTCATGTGAAACAGGTACAGTTTCTTTTATTTCAACCGTTGGCTTTTGCGCCTGTTCTTTCTTCTTTGAGGGCTTCCGCTTTGGCAATTGCCTTTTTCGCATAGTCTGCCCACTTGCGGAGACTTGCAGCTTGGTTCTTACGCTGTCGCTCATTATCTAACCGTTTCCTCAAACCCACATGTGAAATATATCTGCCACTGTTCTTACTTAACCAGTTAGCTACTTCACGATATGAATACTGCCTTACATGTTGTCTTGCTTTTTCTAGCAAGTCTAGTTCAGTCTTGATGGGGTCAAGTATGTCGGGGTCATCATCGTTCAGTTTATAACCAAATGGTACAGTCCGTGCTATGCGTGGTATCTGTACCCATTCGTTTTCTTCTTTAATATCTGTCGGCTGTGGAAGTTTCCATTTGCCTATACTGCGTGTCATTTTCTTTTACGTCTGTCCACTGTAGAAAGAACCATACCACCTTTGCGATAGTCAGATGCTCCACGAGATTTTTTAGTTACTGCTCCACCTTTATTATAGTCAGAACCAAAACCCATATAATTGTCTATAATCTCAATTATTTCAGATTTTGTTAAACTGTCAATTTCGTAATCGTCATCAGAGAACTCCATCTCTCGCAAAGCATTTCGGAGTGTTTTTACACCTGCTTTTTTGTAACCTTTTCGTAAGGTTTCTTCTGAATCCATTAAACCCATTAGTCATCATCCTCTTCTGTGTTTGCTTTAGGTGGCATAAGCATAACACCGCCACTTGTTTTGACTTCCATCTTTTCTGTTTTTACCAAACCTACACGGTCAAGTAATTCTTTGGCAGCAGCCATCTTATCACGAATACCAAGTTCAGTTGGGTCGTACAGCGCACCTGTCATTGCAAGTGCAGCCTTTGGCGCATTACGTGCCATGTACATCTGAGTGGCTTCAAGAATCTCTTCTTTCAAACCTTTTACAATAGATGTAGTAGGTGTACCATCAGAATAGCCAGCAAGTTTTTTAGCGGCAACCATGTCACCACCTGCCTCGTCAAACAGTACGTCTAAAAACTTCTGCTGCTTTTCGTTTAACTCTCTAGCCATTTACTTACCTTTTTTCAAGCAAGCCTTTGCCTTCTTGCATTTAGCAGGTGTCTTACAACCTTTACACAATTTCATTGCATTTCTCCTGAATACATTGCGTGGGCTAATTTTGTACTACGTGATTTTACCTGACTTGCCCACCTGCTGTCAAGCATTTCTTTTGATGCAACTGTAAAATTATTATCATGTATAGCAGCCCACATCTTTTTAAACTTACACAGACGAGGCACACCCATATTAAATGCCATGTCCATGAGTACAAGTTGACGTACAGCGTCTAATCCTGCGATGCAAGGATGGGCATCCAGCAGTTCTTTTTCGACAATCTGTACGTCATTCTCTGCTAGAAGTATGGCATCTGCTTCTGTAATGCCAAATGAATACACG
>Ga0208917_1001749_pt1 | contig 10706 bp, 15 predicted proteins | sample DEB08_DNA_10_FD_185500 | JGI IMG/M metagenome (GOLD analysis project Ga0208917, IMG submission 185500) | Aqueous microbial communities from the Delaware River and Bay under freshwater to marine salinity gradient to study organic matter... | ecosystem: Environmental > Aquatic > Marine > Coastal ...
CCATATCAGGACCTGATACTAGATCCTCTACATCTTTGAAAGCTTTCATAAGCTCTTTAGCAGTCATACCTTGAGCAACCTCTTCTTCTGATTCAGGCTCCTCAACTTCAGCTTCAGCCTCAACTTCTTCAACCTCTTCTTCAGGCTCGATTACAGCTTCTTTCTCTAAGATAAGCTCATTGAGAATCGTTTTAACAATGTCATCATCCTCTGATAAAGACTCATTTAGTGAAAAGGTTGAAACAATAGGAGAGTCAGAGTAAAGATCTTCATAACCAGAGTTGTTAAAGATGTACTTAAGAGCCTCATTTATATCAACTGCCTCAACACCATTTTTAGCTTTTACAAGATTGGACATTTCAACCAAAGTAGCGCGTACTGCACTTCCTCTAGGAGCAACCTTAGCTAAAGATTCAAAAATTAGCGACTGGGTGTTAAGGAGTGTTTTAAATGTAGGAGTCTCCTTTAAATTGTTAATATTGATACCGTACTTCTCCTGAAGGAGGTTACTAACCAAAGCCTTAAGAGGTTTTTTCATCTCAAAAAGTCTACTAACAAAATCCTTTAGTTCAGACTTTGAGAAAGAAGAATCTTCATGAATGGCATTTAGGTTATTCTGTATAGTGTTAGATAACTGCTTCTTTGAAATCAAAGCAAGATAAGGGATATTAACAAAAGCTTCAGTTAGAGCTAACCCAACCTCCTCATCATCATCAGAGTATATCTTGCTGGCTAGGTTTGAAACACAAGGCTCAGTAACCCACACAGAATCAAAGGATTTCTTAGATTCAAGGATCTCCTTCTTAAGAAGCTCCTGCTTACAGACCATCTCGTAGATGTCTCTGTTGAAATCCTTGTTAACTTTGAAAGATCCCTCCTCTTGTAACTTATCTATCGACATGCGAGGAGTTTTGAATGCTGTAGAGACTGTTTCAGAAAGCTTTATAGCGTTTACGATTTCAGGAACGCTCTTAATAACCTCTGAGTTATCTGATAAAAATTTAGAGATGTTTTCTGACATCTCTAAGAATCTTTCAAACTCATCTGTTTTAACAATATTGAATGTATTGTTAAATTGCTCTGATTGCTCTCTGAGCTTATCAACTGTTTTATTGAATTTAACTCTAGAACCCCAAGATTCTAAAAGAGCATCAAAGTGATCGCTTGCGTGGACTAAGTTATCGGAGTACATGCTGTCTATAAAAGAAGAAATTTGATTCTTGGTTACTGAATCAAATTTCTCATCTTCAACAAAGACATCCCCTGACTCTACGACAATATCGTCTAGGATAATATCATCATTAAGATAATAAGATCCCTCAATGATGTTATTGCTCTCGGTTACAAAAGTAACTTTATTTTTTAGATCGTCTATCGAAAATAAAGCAACATTTTCGCGCAAAGAGTGACCTAAACTATCAGCAAGAAGGTTTAAGTCGAGAATTTTTCTATTTCTCTCTTCAAAGAATTTTTTCATAGCTATAAAGTGTGAATTCTCTATTTATATAGGTTTATTTTAAGCGTATTTTTTAAATTTAGACTTTATTTTTCAATATTCGGTCTATCGCTTTGTATTTTGGAGACTTAACGCCTTCCTCAAGTAAGTATTTTTGCTTAAGCTTCACCAGAGGGTCAATTTCCTCTTTTTTTGCTGTTGGTTTCGGCTTTGGTTGTGATTTATTCACCTGAATGTCGTTTTTAGCTTGATTATCAGCTACGGCCATGTCCATAGCAGCTTGATTTTGCGATACGGCCATGTCAGTTTCTCCTTGAGCGGCTACTTGATCAGCTTGACCAGCAGTTTGGGCCTGTGCCTGCATGGCAGCCTGCTCTGCCTCCTTCTGAGCCATCTTATCTTGCTCTTTTTGAAGCTCTTCTTTCAACATTTCGATCTCAGTATCGGTCATGTCGTAGAATTCTTTGTAAATATGGTCTGTTGGGAACAATCCAGTGCCTACAACAGCCTGAACAACCCTTGCTTTCGCCTCATCAATCTCTAATTTTCTCTTAATGAAAACATCTGAGGGGTCTGGAAGCTCAATTTCAATGTTTTTTATAACAGATTTTGGTTGTCCTATGAGTTCTAAATGCTTTTTAGCTACAGAGGCCAATCCTTTAGACACACAATCCTGTATTCTTTGGATGACGCGAGCAAATTTAACATCAAGTTGGCTCAAGTTAGCCTTTCTTTCAGGTGATTTGTCGTACTCAACGATGTAATCCTTGGGAATTTTAAGGGTCGCAAGGAGTTTGTCACGGAAATACTTAACATCATCAACCTCTCCAAGGTTTTGAGCACCTGGAAGAGTGTCAATCTTTGTTCCTTGGTTGCCTCTAACAGGAACAAAGAAGTCTTCGTCCACAGCAAGAGGGTTGTAACGAGCATCAACCTTACCTTGGTTGTGGAACTTCTCCTTCTTGAAGCGAGTTTTCATAGTCTCAAGGAAAGCTTCAGCCTTAGAAGCAGGAAGATTACCTACATCGACATAGAAAATGCGTCTTTCAGGTGCGCGAGACAATCTGTAGACAAGCATCGCATCTTCCATAAGCTTGAGTGAGCGATAAACTCTAATAGCGCCTGCCATTATGGACTTGCCATAAGGATAATACTTAGGATCAGAGGTATGTAAACGGAAGTGAACAATCTGATTCTTATCTAATTCAATGTAAGCAGACTGCTGAGTATGCCAATCACCCGCGTTAGTTCCCTTTTGAGGTATTTCTTGAATAAATGTTTTTAAGTATCCAAACTTATCCTCAATTCTCATGATGTAATATGGGTTGAGGATCTTTATCTTATGAATACCGGATTTCATATTCGCAGCGTTAGCTACGAGTTCAATAAAGGTATCACCGTATTTACAAGTTCCACGAACTATATCCCAGTAATACCTATCCAGATCAATACGGCTAAAAAGCTTCTCTACTTCTTCTATAGCCTGCTTACTTTCAGATACAACCTTCCAACGCTTGTTTCTAATATCTTTCTGTGTGGAGTCGTCAGCGTAAATATCGAGAGCAGCAGTAATCTCAGGATAATCATCCATCTTCTCATACTCATCATACCTACGCTTACGGTTAAGCTCCGCTTCTGGTAAAAAGGGAAGACCTCTAGTATAATTCCATAAAGGCTCGGCAATGCTACCCATAGCATTGTTGTTAATTATAAGATCACCCTCTATTCCTCTAGGATCTCCTGATCTAGCAATCTTCTCCTGAGCCTTTGTTGCAAAGAACCTAGCAAACAGTTTGGACATATATCCTGTAGTGTACATAGACTGTACACTACCATCACCTACAGGAGTCCATGTAGTATGTCCTGGACCAGCGTTCTCGTTTATTTGATTAACCATGTGATGTCCTCGTTAATGTGACCCGTCGATGTCATGATCTTTTGAGATTTTAATGGCATGGGAGGTTTACGCTCCTTAGCAGGATTAAATTTAACTATCTCAGGGTTCTCTTCTCGGTATCGTCTTCCACCATAAATAGATAGTGCTAAACTCATCACAAGGTCATCATTTTGTCCAGTATCTGCTTTAACTTTGCCGTTATCACTGATAATGAAGGTGTTAAGCTCCATAACGGTTCTCTTGGAATTAATTTTAACTTCGTTCATGCGAATCGCTTCTTCCATCTCGACTAGAATAGTGTCACGATTCTTAGCTGTTACCTGTAACCCCATTTGCTGCTTCTCGTCAAACCAGACATTCTCATACTCAAGCTGATCGAATAAGTAATCAAGTAAATTGTTACCTATCGTGTTTCGCTCAACGAGAACCGGACATAAATTATAATAGTTCCCTTCATCGAAGCAAATACGAGCAAACTCGTTTATAGGTGTGGTGTTAGAGTAAAACTCAGCAACCTGCTCACCTGAATAAAGATCAATAATTTGAAAAGCAGAATAATCACGCCCACGCCCCAACGCAACATCGACCGCCATAAAGTAAGTCGAGTTAGGGTCTGGGTCTTTCCAGACATACATTCGGTTGTTGTACTTTCGATAAAAGTCTTCACTTATATTCTCCGTCAGTGCTTGCAGAATCATACCCTCAATAAAGGTATCACCTGTACCAAGGAACTCACACTCGTATTCCTGTAACCATTTCTTGTGGCTGATGTTAGCGCGTGTGGTAGGTTCCCATTCATCAATGTTCATAGGAGGGTCACGCTTCTCCATCTCCTCGTACAGCCACTCAAAGCCTTCTACACGCGCATATTCAGGATGGTCCTGCCATCCTATCTGGATTGGGTTAAATGCGTTAGCGCCCGTTACAGCGCGTTCCCAGGTATCGTAGTACCAGTTACCAATACCATTAACAGTGGATAAAACAAATGCTCGTCCACCAGTCGAAATAATCGGATACACTGCCGCCCAAATCGTATCAATGTGCTCAATGAAGGCAGCCTCGTCAATGATAAGTAGAGAACCAGATAGACCACGACCAGACTGCTTACCAGACGGACGAGATTTAATGTGAGAGTTGTTCTCAAGCTTAAGGTTGTGTGCGTTAATAGTCGTAGACTTTGGTTTGATCCATTCAGGTAACTCATCATACATAATCTTGATACGATCAAGAACCTCTGTAGATTCTGTATCACCTACAGAGAGGATAACTATTGTCTGGTGAGATCTGAAGCAACACAACCAGAGTGAGTAAGCAGCGGCGATGGTAGTACATCCAGCCTGCCTGAACTTACGAAGTATGTTGAACCTGTTTCCTTCTAGAGCATTTATGATCACTTTCTGGAAGGGGTACAAATTAAAATCAACTAGTCCTCGAACTGGGTGGACAACCTTGATATAATTACTTATAAAGTATATTGGGTCTTCTTTACACTTAGTATACTCTTTCTTGTAATCTTCTTTTGTTTGTAATCTCATGAATATTTACGCATTTATTTGTACACGGAGTAAAGACCTTAACGACACTACTAAAGAACTGTCTTCTTACTTATCTAGGGCTAATATAAAGACTAAGTTCTTAGTTGGTCAGAAGTCTATATTCAGTGGTTATTCCAAAGCTTTTAAAAAATTTGATATTAAGGATGAGGACATAGTTATCATGTGTCATGATGATATTCAAATCCTTACTGACCCAGAGGTCTTCAAAAATATTATAGTTAAAACATGTTATAAGTTCCAGACAGGATTTATAGGTGTAGCTGGGACTACTGAACTTAAAGAAGATGCTGTATGGTGGAATCGTGATGCTTGGATAGCTGGTAAACTTCGAGGGCATGTTTATCATGGAACAGATATAACCACAGCGGACAGCACCTACTATGGAGCACCTAACACTGAACAAGTAGTATGCATGGATGGCCTGTTTCTTGCAGCAAAAGGCAGTGTCCTTAAACAAGTAGGTTTAGACAAGCCAGAATACTTTGAAGGAGATTGGGACTTCTATGACATTCATTACACAGTCACAGCACACAAGAAGAAGTACAAGAACTATGTCGTTCCAATCTCTATTCTACATAACTCTAAAGGAGAGCTTGTAGGAAGAGATAGCTGGCATAAGAACAGAAAAGCTTTTATAGAAAAAACTAGTCTTCCCCTATCCTGTTAGGACGCTTTAATCTAGCAGTGACTCTCTTAGCTATAGGGCTTTGACCTTTCTTAATAGCATCTCTACAAGCCCTTTGTATTCTTGTGAGAAATCTCTCATCCAACTTTTTCATATAATTATATAGCATGGAAGAAGAAACAAAGAACCTAAAAAGACAGCTACAGTCGTGTTACAAAAAATACGAGAATATGAAGCTGCGTTTCCTAGAATCTGAGAAGTCTAAGCTATCTTATAAAATAAGAAAAAGAACTGATAGGTTTTGGTCTGTAGTTGCTGTATTCCTTACATCATCTGAGTCAGGAACTTCACTAATACAGAAGTTAGTAATGTTCTTTAAAACAATGTGGTCATGGGCTAAAAGTGGATTCAAACTAGAAGACGAGCAAGACGCTCAAGCAAAATTTGAAATATGTAAAGCTTGCCCTTACCTAACAGAAACCGACCAGTGTGATATCTGCGGATGCTTTATGAAGAAGAAGGTTTTTGTTTCGGGAGCTTCTTGCCCTTTGAACAAGTGGTAGTTACCCAACGCTTACTAGCTTTGAGGTTCTCCCAATAAACTCTGACCTTATGTATCTTGGCCTTGCGCCAATAGTTAGAGTCTTTGTTCCTATAACTCATCGAGGTCTTGGCCTAGGCTTTGGTCTAGGTCTTCTTATTGGACTTGCAGGAGGACGACCGCCCTTACCACGGCATCCTCACCCATAAGCTCTAGGAACTTGTCTCATGGTTTTCTGAAGGGACCGTGCTCTGCTCTATTCATGTCTAGGTAGTATTTTCTCTGTGCTTCGGGAGACATGTCTACTTTTGCTACTGCTGGGTCAGGTTTTCGTTTTGTTGCCGTTGTTCTTGTTCTTGTAGATCCCACACCCTGAACACCTTGTCTTGTTCTTGAGGACCCAACTCCAGTTTCTAACATCAAACCTTTTAATCTTTCTTTCCAATCCATTTTAGTTTCCTCTTAGTATTATATCAAGCTGAGATTAGGGATACCATGAAGTTCTCACACTGTTGATGTGCTTCGTATGCAACTCGTTGTACGATCTGGTTTTGTAGGTTTCCAGGGATGTTGCCATCGTAAGCACCGTTACCTTGATCTATAAAGAATGCTCCTGAAATATTACAATCACCATAATCATCAAGCAAAGCACCAGTCCTAGCATCTTTTCTAGCTAGTCTTCTAATAAACCCTGCGTTGATTGTTGGAATCTCACCATCCAACCCAATGTCACCACTTACAGTAAAAGTTTGTTCTTGTCGAACAGACCCGGAGTGCGTTGCAGAAGGTTCATACTCTCTAATAACCCAACCACTCCAACTAACTCGTAGTCGGTTGCTCTGAACAGTTGGAGTAAAAGTGGTAGTTGAAAGCTGACTGTCGTATAAGTTCTCTCTATCAACATGAATGAAAAGAATCTGACTGTGAATGAACCAGTCTCCTGTAGCAGAACCACCTTGAGATGAAACTGCTGAATCAATGCTTCCTGGGTTAATGTAAGTTCCTGATAATGGTGTAGGCATACTAACTCTCCGTTACTTTATATAGATTGGTTTCGATAAAGTTTTGATATATTTATCTATCACAGGTACTCGCTTCGTTTAATTCGTTTATTAGACACGCAAGATAGTTTTGTTTTGCCTTCTCATGAGCTTCTTCAATTTTTTTAGCGGCGTCCTTTAGCCTTGGATCTGTTATATCACCTACTATTCCAATAACATCATTTGGACCAACTGATAACCCTCCAGTTATAACAGCATCTATTCCTAAACTGAAAAGTCGTTTGAATATTGAAGAGACAGTTGCGTTGATTTGAAGTAAGTCTAACTGCTTAATTAATTCTTCCATATAATCACAGTCTGGTTCCCAGTCTCGTTCATAACAACACCAGTTAGAAGGAAATAAAGCAGGGCTTTCCATTCGTATTTCTGTATTACCATCTCCTAATGGAGTGAAAACCGCAGGCACTCCTTCCCATGTACCGTTACATTCATCAGAACCTGGCTTACATGATCCATCAGTATCATGGCATGTTATGTGTATTGTTGTACCCGCTAGAGGATTACTTGTACACATAGGGTCATCTCCACATAAAATCCCATGCTGATTACCGGGCGTTTGAGCCTTAAATCTTTTCAAAATATCTAAAACTGAACCAGTTATCTGTTTTCCAAAATCTGAAGATTCCATGTCAGCACACTGTATATCAAACATACTACCTGTATGCTTACAGTATGCACCTCCGTAAGATGTCTCATTAAGTTTTACAGTGGCGAATGAAGCTGTGTTATCTAGTCCAAGACCTACCTCACCGCATTGTCTCTCCTGGCTGTAATGACAAATTAATTTGTTAAGAGGGAAACCTCCTACCTTTATATCTGTTGGCTCAAATGTAATTGTATATCTGGTTGTGACATAACATACTCCTTCTGGAGTTGCTTCATTTTCGTAGGGCATTTCTAAAATCCTCTGAATTTATATAGGAGTCCCAATAAGATAGGAGTCCCTATCAGAATTTTTTATTATTTCAGGAGTCCCTAAGTTTTTTAGGAGTCCCTTGATTTGTAAGACATGAAGCTATATATGCGGCGCAGGAAGTCCCATATGGGACCCTTTTCGCGCCTTTCTCCGCACGCTTTGCGACATGCTAGGATTTTTTTCGAGATTCCCCTTGCATCCTCTCCAGGGTAGGTTATAATGAGGGCATGAACGACAACAGCAGCACGACCGACATGCTCCTCATCGCCTTCCTTGCCATGAGCATCCCGATGGTCTTCGTCCTCCTCTCCTTCATTTCTCACTGATTCTTCTTGACCGCAGGCGCACCACATACTACAATGCACACCATGAAGCAAGCGACCAAAGACGAACTCATCCTCGCCACCATGGCTACCTCTCCCATCTTCGCCATCCTTGGATACCTCATCGTCCACAATCTTCCCACTTGGATCGGTTGACGCCAGACCCTCACCATACTACTATACACACATGAACACTCCCGAAGATACTAGCGACCTTCCCGACAACTTCGACCCTACTTGGCAAGAGGATGAGGAGATTGATTGGGAATACGAGAAGTACCTGGACTGCCAGATTGATGCCTCTTGGGACTATTGATATGCAGAAGAAACAAGATAACGAGTGGCTTGGGTTCTTTGTTATGGGTTTGCTTGTGCTGACGATCTTTTTGGTCTAGTATATACTCCCATGAACCGTCACGATCTCAACCTTGCCAAGCGTAGGAATCACCTAGCCAATAGGGAGTTCGCACGCAGGGCTCACACTATCACCAGCAAGAAGAGGGCTAACAACAAGAAAGCCTGCCGAGGATGGCGCTATGATGGATGAACAACAAGAACTAAAAGAAGAACTTGAGCGAATACTGCGGCGAGAGCAATTTACGCTTCGTAGCATCTTTGAAGAACTGAAAGTGATTCGCAGCAAACTAATGTATGGTGATGAGCCAGCATATGTTGTTGAGGATAAGGTGCAAGAACTAATTTGGCGTGTCGGCCACTATGTTGGAGAGTTTTGATGGATAAAGTATACTGCGTCTGGGATGAGGTTAGGTATGAAGGCAAGCGTCTTCTTGGTCTGTTCAAGGACCAGCAGGATGCTATTAGGTTTGTAAAAGCCTACATCGAAGAGAGCTATAAAGATTGGGAAGTTGATAATCACGCAGACTATCCTTGTTGGCATGATGGATGGGATGAGGATATCTTTGTTATGGACGAGCTTGTAAAATGAAATGGGTTTGTGCATACTTTGCTGTTATATTTGCATACTCTTGGGTTCTTTGCGCTGCTGCTGCATTAGGTGATCGTAACATGAGATGACCCTGCCATTCTGGCAGGGGCTGCCCGCCCGACATAAACCCTTGCAGGACAAGCACTTACGACAATCGGATTTTTCCATTTTATGCTTGCATCCTTGCCACGCCATGCTACTATACACACATGGAAGACATCACCATCGAGTGCGATGCCTGCGGGGATCAGTTTCCCTACCACTCCCTTGGAAGCTTCGGCTGGGCTAACTCGCTGATCTGCGAGTCCTGCGCTGACGCTATCGAGATGGAGTGGGACCTTTACCAGCAATCGAAACACTCGATGGACTCTTGACGATCTAACCTACACAGACTACTATACACACATGAAGATCAACTCTCGCTACAACACTGTTCCCACCTTCGTCCCTGTCGCTGGCTACTGCAACAGCAACTACTGCATGGTGCAGACCAAGCGTGCTGGTATCACCAGCTACTCCATCCTCAACCAGCGCACTGGTGAGTTCCTCAACTCGGGTGTGACCCGTGACCACGCGGTCAAGGTGTGGAACCGCACTGGCATCTATGGCCTCCCTCCGATGGTAAAGTCTGCCTGACGAGGCACTCGGGAGGGTAGCTAACCAACCGAGTATAAAGAAAGCGAGTGGCCCTCGGGAAAGGGCTGACCCTTGGGGGAGGCATCCCTCGGGGGTTTTTTTTCTGGTTTTTTTGATAGGAAAACCCATTTCGCGGGCAGCCGCGTCGGCCTAAACCCTTGCAGGACAAGGACTTACGATCACCACTTTTCTCAAGTTCTTCTTGCAATCTGGTCGATAAGGTCTATAATAGAACACATGAACAGCATCACCGACTTCATCCCTGCCGCTAACAAGTACGCTAACCTCTACGCGGACAAGTTGCACATCTCTGCACACTATGATCGTGACGATCTTGTCTCCGAGGCTTTCCTTGCTCTGCACAAGGGCGAGCAGGCTTATGATGCCAACGCTGGCATGAAGTTCAGCACTTATATGATCCAGCGTATCAAGTGGCGCATGATGGAGATTGATCGTGAGTGTGCCAAGAAAGCACTCAAAGGTGACGGTGTGCAATTCTCTCTTGATTCTCTCAAGGAAGATGATAACTCTGACGCTTGGCACCCTTCCTATGTTGAAGACAACGACACTCTTTCTATCCTTGATTCTCTCTCTGAGCGTGACCGGGATATTGTTACTCGTCACACTCTGGATGGTGAATCTTATGCTTCTATCGCTGAAGACTACAATGTTTCCGGTATGACCATTTGCAATTGGCACAAGGCTGCTATCGAAAAGATGGCGTGAGGTTTATTTCAATAAACTAGTGC
>Ga0208917_1001754_pt1 | contig 10693 bp, 7 predicted proteins | sample DEB08_DNA_10_FD_185500 | JGI IMG/M metagenome (GOLD analysis project Ga0208917, IMG submission 185500) | Aqueous microbial communities from the Delaware River and Bay under freshwater to marine salinity gradient to study organic matter... | ecosystem: Environmental > Aquatic > Marine > Coastal ...
TCTCCAATAAAAAGCGTAGAAAAGACTAATCTTTACGACTTTTTGACATATATAGCTGCAAACGCCTCAGAAGCGTTATATCAGGAGAAAATAAGAGAACATGAATCTAGCAGAATTAGTAGATAAAATAGACCTAATAGTAAGCGATGCTCCGAATATTAATACATTCTTATTTGATGATTTAGAGACTATCAATGAGCTACACGCGACTAGTTATCCATTATTGCTATTAACTCCTACAGAGGATGAAATAGATGCAAGAGCAAATGAGCAAGATTACAATCTTGATTTCTACTTGATGGATACTTATTTTCAAAATGATGCAAAGACATTAAGGCAAAAGTACTCAGATATGCAAATCTGGGGAATTAAAATGATAAATGAATTAATTGACGATCCTAATGTAAGAGACGTAGGTAATATTACTGTAAACAGAGGACAGGAAAGATATAACGACCATTTGGTGTTAGTTCAGTTCTCTTTTACTGTAAGAGTCTACGATTGCATGAAATTGTTAAAGAAACCTACCAGTTTAGTAGCAACAACAGCTAGTTCTTCACAAATAGACTTAACTTGGACTGATGTTGCATCTGATGAATCGAATTACGAGGTATCTATGAGCCTTGATAACTCAACTTGGACTACTATTGCTACAATTGCTGCTGATTCTAGCAGTTATAGTGCTACAGGTCTTGATCCTAGCACTCTTTATTACTTCCGTGTTAGGGCAACCACAGCAAGTAATAGATCCGCTTATTCAAACACTGCCTCTGATACAACGTCTGCTTAATGGGTTTTGATTGGCTACATACTAGATATGCTACAGGTAAGTTTGTTAGAAAACTTAGGCAAGACATGGCAAAAGAGCTTATAGATCAAGGTCATGTTGCTTCTGGGAATTTATTAAGAAGCCTTAAATCTACAACTAAAGAAACTCAAGGTAAAAGAGTTCGAGGTACTGTCTCTGGTTATGCTAGAGGTGAAAGGCTTGATGATTACCAAAGAGATCCTAATCTTACTATAGCTAAGATAATGATGTGGATGGAGTTAAAAAACTCTGGAGCTGGAGGTAAAAAATTTGATTTCAAAGACATAGAAGAAAAGAGAAGAATAGCTTTTTTAATTTTTATTGCGGCAGATGTTCAAGGAACACCGACTAGAGGCGCAAAAAAGTTCTCAAAAAATGGAAGAAGAGTCGGATGGATTACTTTACCTTATATGAGAAATATTAGTTATGTAGATAAGGAATTGATACCAAAAGTTATAGAGGATATTAACTATAATTTTGTTAAGATGTTAGAAGAACTAGTAGCAAAGAACCCTAACTTAAAACTAATAAAGTAATGGCAATAACATTAGAATCACAACCAACAGCAGGGATACTGCACAGTCCTTACAGACCTATGGAGATCAAGGTCAGCTCTAATGCTGGTACTATATCTAAAATGAAGTGCTTTATTCATTTAGATGATAATGTTACAGCAGATAACGCTAGTAATCCTATCATATTAGATCCTGACTTTGGAACAACTGATGAATTTACATTTGATATATCAGGTTATATTGCAGGATTAGATAGTTTAACTAGTGATATTCAAACTAAGTCTGCTGCAATTACTGCAATAGATAGAGACACTAACTCTATTAAAAAGATTAGTTGCACGTTTACAGAACTTCTTCTTTCGGGAGACACCCTTTCTGACGGAGCATCTTTGTCTCACACTACAATATCAGATTGGTATGCTATTAATGGAGTTTGGCAGTATGATGAAGTAAGCAATAAGTTTACAGACTTTCAAATAAAGACAACTGGTAATAAGTACTTCTTAACAAATAATAGAGGGACAAATTATAGAAACATAGCAACAGATGAATCAGATTACCTAAGTGGTTATTCTCCTTCTACAACTACTTGTTATGTTAGGTTAAGAACTTATACTGAAGCTAATTTAAGTGGATCAGGCACTATTTACTTTTATGCAATAGACTTAACAGGTATTAGAAGGTTTGATTTACCAAGTGGAGCTACAAATATTAATGCTAGTGGAGGTACTTGGTATGATGAATTTGGAGTCTCTACAACTGCTCCAACTATAGATTCTAGTATCGGATCTTATACTATTAGGATAACAGACGGAAAAGTAGAATCTACTAACACGAATTTGTCAGAAGCTATCAGATATAATGTAAATTCTGCTTGTGGAGACACAACAAGAATAAAGTTCTTAAATAGATTAGGTGCTTTTGAATATTTCACTTTCAAAGGTTATAGAGATAAATCTGTTAATATTAGAAAGAACTATTACAATAGAGTTTTATCCGAATCTTATTCTATAGGAGAAGGTGGGGATAGAACTATGTACACAGACAGTAGGACTCAATTTGTAGTTTATTCTCAGCAGTTAAAACAAGCAGATAGAGAATGGTTGATCGAAATGCTAGAGGGTAATGAGTGTTTCGTTGAAGAAGGAAGTAACTATATTCCTATTAAAGTAAGAGCTGGTGGTACAGAATTAATAAATGAAGGTGATGGTTTAATGACTATCAAAATGACATACGAATACGCAAATCCAAATAGAAGACAGCATGGGGGATATTAAGATAACGTTAGTAGGATTAGAAAAGGATTTAGATGCACCACAAGGTCGTCAATTCCCTTTATCTTTGAATTTCTCTGCTGGTAGTTTGACTAATATAGATGCTAGGACTACGGATTACTCTTTATCATTTAGAATACCAGCTACAAAGAATAATAAAAGTGCTTTAGGACATTTTGATTCAACTAACATGTCGGATCAAGACACTTACTTAGCTAAACAAGATTGTGTAGTTAAAGTAGATGGCTTCCCTGTATTTACAGGAAGTTTTAAATTACTTGGATTAGTTAATGATAGAGGCTACGAAGAGTTTAATTGCATTATCTTAGGCTCTGGTATGGATTGGGTAGACGGGATGAAGAATAAGACCTTACAGGACTATTCTTGGGGTTCTACGCTTACTTTTGATAAATCAAGTGTTAAAACAAGTTGGAGTAACACATATACAGATGGATATACATTCCCTTTAGTTAATTACGGAGCTTGGAATAAAGTAAATAATGTAACTGTTAATGACTTGCGTCCTGCTGTGTTTATGAGAGCTTTATTTGAGAAGGCATTTGCAGCAGAAGGATACACAATACAAACAGATACGGATAGCGATGATTTTTTTCATACTGCTAATAATCCGATTGCAGATAAGATTATATTCCCGTTTACTGGAAAGAATTTTAAAGATGCTAATATTGTAACAGCTCAAACATTCAATGCAACTGAGACTGCTACTCAAGAGTGGGGTGCTGTAACTAAAGTTCAGCATGGAGGATTCATTGGTAAGCCAGTAATAGGAAACGGTTCAACTTCTACTCCTACTTCTAAGGTTTCTGTTTTAGGATCTTTTAGTTCTTCGGATTCTACTGCTTGTGGTAGACTATATTTAGACGGTGGCGGAACTTCATTAAGCACAGTTAGTGATTGGACTAATTTATATTTGTTCATAGATAGTAACAATTCTAATATTACCTGTCCTACTGGTAAAGTTTATAAAGTAATAAATTACGGAACTACTACGGCTCCTTCTGCATTAGGATATGGTACTGTAGAGTTTATAGACTTCTTAGGTCAATCAGGTGTTAGAGCAAAGTCTAATACCAATTTATTAAGCGGATCGCTTCAAAACATAACTAACGTTAAGTTAGCTTTATTAAATGCAGGATGGGATGATGCACAAGAATTAACTATTAGTACTGCTTCTGTTAATCCTAGTAGTATATTTAATACTTCAACTTATAAATATACAGCAACCGAAGCCGTAAGAGCAAAGTTTAAGTTTGATGCAGAGGCATATTCATGGGATTCTTGGGGAGCTAATAAAGGTACTTTAACATTCAGAATAAGGCATAAAACAGGAAGTACTAATTCCACAAGAGGTTCAATAACTTTTAATCCTACTCTTACTTCTCCTATTGATGATTATATAACTAAGAGCATAATCCATCCCTTCACAGGAACTACAACAGATGATGCTTCTGTTATCCCTGTTGGTTTTGAGTCTGGTGTTATTGATTTAGCAATAGGTGATGAAGTTTGGGTAGATGTAGTAGTAGAGCATGAAAGTCCTTCTAAGGCAAATGAAGTATTAAGAACAGGAAGTGTAGGAGACACAATAACTACTGCTTTTGGAGTTAGAAATTTAGAGTTTAAATCTATTCCAGAAGCCACTATTATTAAGGGTAAAACATCTTTAGATGTCTCTACTGTTTTAGATGATAGATTCAAGGTTATAAACTACATCAAAGGTTGTATTCATGCGTTCAACTTAATGATTAGAACAATTCCTTATGAGAAGAAGGTAATTATTAAGACTAGAGACAACTTTTACGATACAAACTCTAATGCTTTAGATTGGACTAGCAAAGTAGATTTAAAGAAGCAGTATGTTATTGAGTACTTAGATATGTATAAGCGTAACTTAGAATTTAAGTTTTCTAAGGATAATGCAGACGGACATGTTAATCAATTAAATGATATTAAGAACTTTGAATTAGGCTCGCTAGAAGAGAATATTGGTGATAGATTCGAAGATGGTATAACAGATTTTAAGAATCCATTGTTTGCATATACATATCCTATTGTTGATAGATCAATTTTAGCAACATATAAGGGAGGAAAGACAGGATCTCAAGTTTCTGGTATTTATATGGCTAGAATGTGGAATACATATAATGCTAACTCAGCACCTCCAGCACCATTCTATAACTTTAGGCCGAGAATGTTAGTTTACGACTACACGCCTCAAGCTGCTGAAAATGGTTTTAAATGGGAAGGAGATACAGAAGTTAAAATACCTGCTGCCATGCCTCAAGACTTTGGTACTCTAACTTTAAATAACTTTGATCTTAACATTTCATATGGAGATTCAAAGACTGATGGAACAAATACTGAGTCAGGATTAGTAGCTAAATACTATCAGAAAACAATAAGCACAATAGAAAAAGGTACTAAGGTTTCTATACCTATGAACCTTACTATGAGGGATATTCAAACTTTTGATATTACTAAGCCTATCTATTTAGAATACCCTGCTGAATTAAGAGGTTATTGGATAGTAGATGGAATTAAAGGTTATAGTCCTACAAATGTAAATACCACTCAAGTAGAGTTAATAAAGAAAGAAGATTTTTCTGTAAGAACTGCATCAACAGAAAGAGTAGTAAATGTAGAGCCAGACGGAGCTGATTGGAGCGATAACTCTGCGGATGGACAAGGAGATAGAGACGGAGCTGGTGGTATTAGTAAATCAGATGCATCACATGATGTAGACGAAACTGCTGGAAGAGTAGCTACAAATATTAGCGGATCTAAAGGCACAGGAAGCACAGGTTCAGATAGTAGAGGTGGAGGTGACAATAGAGTCCCTTCGGGATCTTCTAGTAAGTTTATGACTCAAACTTCGGAAGATGAAGAAGTGGCTAATGACTCAAGAGAACAAGGTAGAGCAGATACTTGGACTAACGCTAAAGGAGTTGTTAGAGCAGAAAGCGAAGATGACTTAAACAAGAAGCCAGACCAAGAATATCCAGCAGACGCTGGTAACGCTAAGTCTCTTGTGATGCAAGGTTCTGGGAACAGTTCTGCAAGAGGTTCTGGGAACTTTGTAGCTGGTGAAGGGAATAAAGCTACAGGGAAGAATCAAACTGTAGTAGGACAGAACAACAAGACACAGCAACAAGCTGTATTCCAAGTAGGTACAGGAACTAGCGACACTAATAGGCACTCAGCACTTACTGTAGGTAGGGATGGTGTAACTAGAGAAGGTGACGGTAACATGGTTGAAGAAACAAGTAGTGGTATCGGGCCTGTTTATGAAGAAGTTAATGGAGAATTAGTCAAAATAACAATGTAATGGCAACAAACAAAAAAATATTCATAGAGATAATCACTAAGACTAGTGGTGCTGAAAAAGGATTAGATAATGTAGGTAACGCAGCCGATAAGTCAGGTAAAAAGGCAGAGCAAGCTAGTAAGTCATTTTTAGGATTAGGTAGAACATTTACTGCTATTGCTAGAGGTTTTGTTATTGTAAAGTCTTTCCAATTACTTGCTAAATCTATATCTGAAACTGTAAAGGTTACTGCTGAGTTTGAAATGACTATGGATAGAGTTGCTGCTATATCAGGAGCAACAGGAAAAGAGTTGGATAAATTAGTTAAATCTGCAAGAGAGTTGGCTTTAGGTACTATATTTACAGCACAACAAGTTGGTGAATTGCAATTGGCATATTCTAAGTTAGGATTCACAACGGAGGAAATATTAAATGCTACAGAAGCAACACTACAGTTAGCAACAATAACTGGTGATGATCTAGCAAAAGCTGCCGATGTTGCTGGTTCTGCTGTTAGAGGATTCGGTTTAGAGGCAGAAGAAACTCAAAGAGTAGTTGATGTAATGGCTGCTTCTTTTACTTCTAGTGCATTGAATCTTGAGGCTTTCCAACAATCTATGAAAACTGTAGCTCCTATTGCTAGAGCTGCTAATGTTGATTTAGAAACCTCTACTGCATTGTTGGCTAAACTAGCTGACGCTGGATTAAGAGGAACAAGAGCTGCAACAGGATTAAAAAACATCATATCTGACATGACAGATCCTACTTCTGATTTAGCACAATCTCTAGGTTTTACTGTAAATAATTCAGAAGGAGTAATAAAAGCATTTAAAGTCGCTTCTGAAAGAGGAATAGATTTATCAAAAGCAACAGAATTAGTAGACGAAAGATCTAAAGCTGCTTTTATTACTTTAGCTAACGGTATTGAAGATGTAGAGAAATTATCTGAGGCTTTTGGGGATGCTGAAGGGACAGCAAAAGAAATGTCTGACATTATACAAGATAATTTAATTGGAGATTTTAAGGAACTTCAATCTGTTGTGCAGGAGGTTATATTGTCAGAGGGTAGTGGGATTAATTCAATGCTTAGATCAGCTACTCAAGCTATGAAGTCTTTCTTAAGGGCTTCAATGGAAGGAGGCGATGTTTTAGAGGTTTTTGACAAAAAGATGGAAGGACTTGCTGGTACTTTATCTGAAATATCTGAATTAGACTCTAAAGCTGCGTCTAGTAGGTTAATTGAAGAGATAAGAAAACAGCAAGAGGAATTAAGTAGATTGCAGAATGATAAAGGATTAGCAGCAGGCATATTCCCTAAAGCATTTGAAGCTACAGTAAAAGCTCAATCTTTAGTTGTAGAAGACTTAAAAAAGAGGTTGACTGCTTTATATGGAGAGCAAGAGAAGGTGAAGACTTCTCAAGATGATTTAGGCGAGTCTGTAGAATCTACAACTAATATAATAAAAGAACAAGCACTAGCCACATATGATTGGGGATTAGCTTGGATGGGTGCTGGTAATGACTTTAGAGAAACACTAAAAGAGATAAAGGCAGCAGAAGAGCAATTGAAGAGATTTGAGCAAATGACTCAAGACCAAACAGATTTTGAAGCGTTTTTAGAGACTAGAAATCAGCTTATAGTCGATAACATTGCTCAAACTGCATTTTTAATGTCTTCTTTAAATGACGTCTTCCAGACTGCGTCAATGAATAGATTAAACAGTTTGCAACAAGAGAATGACGCTGAGTATCAAATGTTCTTAAAAACTCAGGAAGATAAATTAGCTGTGTTTGATATTAATCAAAAACACGAATTAGATTCTTTTGTGGGAACACAACAGCAGAAAGCAGACTTCGAAAGACAGAATGAATTAGAAAGACTTGAAGTTATTAAAAAGCAAGAGGAAGAAGCTGATAAATTAAGGAAGAAACAATTAGCAGAAGAAAACAAGGTTGCTAAGAAGGCTTTTGCTGTAGATAAAGCTAACTCTATTGCTCAGATTGGTATTCAAACAGCGTTAGGTATTGCTCAAATTAATGCTAACCCTGCTGTAAATGCTGATGTTACTCAAACATTAAGAGCATTATTAACAGGATTAGTTGCTGCCACTGGTGCGGCTCAAATAGCTGCTGTAGGGGCGCAGAAGTTTACTCCTAAAACATTCGAAGAAGGAGGTAGTATTGTAGGGCCTAGTCACTCAGAAGGTGGAGTTCCATTTACTGTTTCAGGGCAAGCAGGATTTGAAGCAGAAGGAGGAGAATATATCTTCTCAAGGAGAACTGTTGACAGATTAGGTACAGGATTACTAGATGCTATTAACTTTGGAGGTGCTTCTCCAAGATTATTTGCAGATGGTGGAGTAGTAAGTGCTTCTTCTGTCTCTCAGAACGCATTTGGTGGAATGGAAATGGCTGAAATGATTGGTAGTATTATAGCTCAAACTGTTACTGAAATACCTGTTGTGAATGTAGCAACAGATACTCTAAATACAGGTAGAGCGGTACAATCAGCACAAGATATGGCTTCATTCTAATTTTTTTAACTATTACTGTTCACTTTTTAGTACATTATGACGTATAAAGTGTATAGTATTTAATACATAATAATATGAAATTCAGATCGGACGTATGTTTCTCAAATTCAAGTTTAGATACGATTGACGAACATACAGGTATAATTAAAGGAGTGACGATTGCAAGGGAAGGTATTGCAAAAGGTCATGGAGTATATTTAGATTCAAAGTTTATTTCCAGAGTTGCAGAATTAGGTAACGAAGCAGAGCAAGGTATCAAAGTAAGATTTGGTCACCCTAACATGTGTTCGGATGCTTTAGGAACTTATTTAGGAAGATTTAAAAACTTTAGAGTAGTTGAAGACAAGGTTTATGCTGATTTACACATGGATGAAGTGGCTAAGAAGTCTCCGAAAGGTGATTTATACAGTTATGTTTTTAGCATGGCTAGGAGTAATCCTGACATGTTTGGTAACAGCATTGTTTTTAGAGCTGGTGAGTCTAGGTTTGAAGAAGAAATGGGAGAAAATGAAGAAGTAATTACTAAAGAGTACACTTCTATCGTTGCTTTACATGCTTCGGACTTAGTAGATACGCCTGCTGCTACTGAATCTTTATTTTCAGAGGATTTTACTGCTGCAAAGGTAACTGAGTTCTTACAAGAGAATCCAGAGGTTGAAGAGATTTTATTCAACAAACCTGAGTTAATAGAGCAGTTCTTAAATAGATATGAAAATTACAAATCAAAAAAACAGAAAATGGAAAAATCATTTAGTGAAAAGGTTCTTGACGTTCTTTCTAGCGTTGGGATCAATTTTTCGGCTGGACAAGAGGCTGAGAATACAGAAGTTACTGAGGTTGAATCAAATGAGGAAGCACCAGTAGTTGAAGAGTCAAACGAAGAGTTCTCTAATGAAGAGGCTACAGAAGCAATGGAGCAAGCTGTAGAGAAGTTTGAGGAAGAAAAAGAAGAGTTAACTAAGGCTTTCGATGCAAAAGAAGCTGACTTAAATCATGCTTTAGCTGAGTTAGGAGAAGAAGTTAAGTCTTTAAAAGCTGAATTAGAAGCAAAACAAGCTGAGTTAGATGCTTTATCTGCTAAACCAACTGAAATCGAAGGAACTGAGGATGCTAACATCACAGGAGAAGAGGTTAAGTTAAGCGAAGAGCAAAAGGCTTTAATGGCTTACTTGAAAGAGATTAAAGGAGAATAAAATAAATAAGCAATTATGGCAGATGTAAAATTAATATTTAACGGGAATGAGATCACTGTACATGAATCAGATGTGGAGTGGTTTATTAACGAGAAAGGAGCAAAAAAGGTTGGAGGTTCTGCACCTAAAAAGCCAGCAGCTAAAAAGCCTGCTGTTAAGAAAGAAGAACCAAAAGAAGATAAATAAAAATTTTTTAAACAAAACAAATTAAAGAAAAATGGCTGATTTAATGTCACATGCTCTTAGTTATTCGAAAGAATCAATCAGAGAGTATTTTATCAAACCAATGTTCGTTCAATCGGACATCAGAGACATTGTTACTGTAAGAACAGACATCAAAAACTCTGAAAAATTAGACTTCATTGACAACTTAGACAAGATTACTAAGGCTTATGCTCAAGGTACATCTTTCACAACTTCAACTGGAGTTACTATTACTCAGAAGACTTTCATAGTTTCTGACATGAAAGCTGAGATCGCTCAAAACGGTAAAGCGTTCTTAAACTACGTAAAAGAGGCTTTATTAGCTAAAGGTGTAGACGAGAACGACATCGCTAAAGGTGACGGATTATTCGAGCAAATTGCTATGGAAATTTACATGGCTGGTTTAGCAAGAGACTTCCAAAGACAAATCTTCTTCGGAGATCTTGTTAAAGAAGACATCGTTTCTGGTGTTGCTGATGGTTCTTTAGATGCAGATTACAAAGAGTACGATGGATTCTGGACTAGAATTATCAACGCTTTCGATGATTCTACTATCCCTGCTGCTCAGTACTTAGATTTAAACTCTTCTACTTACCAATCAGTTGTTGCGGTTAAGCAAGTTGCTACTGCTACTGTTTCTGGTACTGCTGGATCTTTAATCTTAACTATCAACGGTGTTAACTACACTACTGCTAACACTGGTGCTGCTATCGCTACTGCTGCTGCTTTCGTAACTGACCACGCTGCTACTATCGCTGCTAGATTCGGTAAATTAGTTGTTACTAATCCATCTGGTGCTGATGTAGTTGTTACTGCTGGTATCGCTGGTTCTGCTTTATC
>Ga0208917_1001771_pt1 | contig 10651 bp, 19 predicted proteins | sample DEB08_DNA_10_FD_185500 | JGI IMG/M metagenome (GOLD analysis project Ga0208917, IMG submission 185500) | Aqueous microbial communities from the Delaware River and Bay under freshwater to marine salinity gradient to study organic matter... | ecosystem: Environmental > Aquatic > Marine > Coastal ...
CCTATTGTAATGGTAGTTCCGTTGGTTGGCCCAGTGTAGTTTTTAGTCTGACTACACTGGGTTTTTTTATTTCAAAAAATTAAAATTTATTTTGAGCTTTTGTCATTTCAAAAAAATAAAAAAAAATTTAGGGTATGTTAAACGAAAAAATAAAAAATTTTTTTTAAGGTTAGTTAATAATTCCCTATGTTACTTGCCAATAATTGTAATGATATGGCATATAGCCCATTAATTACAATAGATCGGCAATACCCTTTTGATATTATATGTAATTGATTCCGGATCTGGTTGTAAATGAATTAGGATCTATTGTAATGAGTTAGCGATTTAACTTGATTATGTGTATATGGCACGATGGTTAGTAATTATTGCGTTAATTACAATGTATTTGGTGATTATCTGGTACTTCATTAGGGGGATAGGTGGCAAATGTATTACAGATATAGCCATAGAGTGTAGCTGGGAGCTAAGATCTTTGGTAATTATTGTAAATGAGTTGCAATAATTGTGTTGATGTATGGTTATAATTGAGTAGGGTAGGGCATGGGAGTGAAAAAATAGGGGGAAATGGGTAAAAAATCGTGTAGTTTGCCAAAAATCGACAAAAGTTTGATAAAATCGGAAAAGGGGTTGCCAGATTTTGTTTTTTTGTTATTTTAATAGGGCATCTTTGCCCCTAATTTTTTTCCTTTAACAATATTTGGCGATTTTTCAAGGGTTGACGGGAATTTTTTTTATGTTAAGGGTACTATCTTTGCCAGGGCGAAGATTTCCTTAACAATATTTGGGAGATTTTCAAGGGTAATTGGGTAATTTTTTGTATTATGTGTAATTTTCTAGGTAAATTCTCTATGAGGCTCTAGGATTTGCTGTAAGGGGCGATTTGCTTTAGGTATATATTGGTATAGGTAAGGTAGAGAAACGCCCTCAGATCGCTTCTGAGAGCGTTATATGGCTAATTTATACCTTCTTTTTCCAGATTTTGTTGAGAGTTTTCTGAGCTTCTTTGTAGTTTTGTCCTTTTATGGGTTCAGAGATAGTATTTTTAGCGATATTATAGACTCGGAAGGTGTTTTTACTAGAATCATATTCAATGAGGTCGCCATTATGGATAAAGAATTGGAATCGTTCTAATAGGGTTTTTTCAGTCCATCGGTTTCCTTCAAGGATTTGGTCTATAATAGCCGAGATATCGGGTCTAGTACCATCCATAGCAGTAGCAAGGTCTTGCATATTGCACCACATTCGTTTGATGAATACTTTTAGCTGATGTTGAGTCATATCTTTGACAAAAGATACATCCTCAAATTGGTCTTTTTTCTTGGGGATATTGAGTGATTGTCTAGTCATCGTAGTCTCGTTTATTTCGTTGGTATATAGATAATATAGTAATTATAGCATTTGTGTCAAGTAGAATCATGAGTATATTTAATATGATATTTCAAGGCTTGACAGATAGGGAAATATTGTTAAGGGGAAAATAATTAGCAAAGAACCCTTGCCAAATTGGGAATAATTGTTAAGGGGAAAAATGATAGGCAAAGATATGAACAAATGAGCAGTAGTGCACACTTGAGCAGTATCACAATGTGTTACATCTAGGAAGCCCTGTACGGGCATTTTATTGTAAGTGTTGTAATGGTATTAGTGTATTGTAGATCGTGCCTTAGAGAGCCTGTGAGGGGATAAGAAGAAAGCCAGTTGATCTAGGGTTGGGTATAAAAAAAAGACACCACTCAAATTGAGTAGTGTCTTTAGGGAGGGGGATGGAAGTTATTAGGCTGTCAATCCTTCAATTTCATCCTTAACGGATTGAGGGATATGTTCAGACGAGCAGGTTTCAAGGACAGCTGTGAGAGCCTTAGCAGACTTATCTGAGATAGAGCCCATCAGGATAGAACGCTCCTTAGTGGAAGTATTCTTACTATCGTGTTGGATAGTACCTTGAACAGCATTGTAAAGATTCCACGCAGTGTGGACTTCATTACGACCCCCATCAGCGTGGAAGTAACGAGCCTGAACCGATTCAACTGTTTTTTCCCAAATGGTCTGACCACGCTTACCCATATCAGGTTTGAGGGGGAACAGCTTGTTAAGTGTTTCCTTAACATATTCTTCGTTGATTTTGGTATCAGCGAGTTTCTGATAGATTTCCTGAGTCCTAGCAAATGCCCCATCAGCGATAGAGATAGTGCGAACAAGCTCTTCCATCTTGCGTTCAGCTGATGCTGTGTGACGGACAGTGATAAAACGGTCATCAGCTTTACGAGCATCAGCAAGTGAGGGGGAAATCTGATTCTGACACCAGTAGCGATAAGGGGTAATCAGGATGTTCATAGCACGACTACCATCGTGGCTATTAACTACAGACAGGTACTTACCGACTCGGTCGCCACGATTGCCTACTTCAAAATCACCTAGAGAGATTTGTGCATAAAGACCTGCACCACCACCCCAAGTACCACCTTTGACCATTTCAATATCAGCTACTCCTGATAGGTCACGAATAACACCAAGTGCATCACGATTCTGAATAGGTGTGAATCCCTGAGACAGACCCATCTGAAAGATGTGGTTGGTATCAGTACGATAGGTTGCAAAGAATCGTGACTCTTCACCTGTAAACAGGTCAGGTACATTCATAGTTGCGACTTCGTAGTCCATTCCATTGTTAGCTAGAAAACGGTCAAACTGGTCTTGTGTAATCTTCTTATCCATTGTGTCCTCCTAAAGAACTCTGTTTCGTTGATATCTATATATAGAAATTCGCCTAATCAATCAACTACCTTTTCTTATGTTTTTTTCAATTAGGTGATTTTCTCTCTTGTTCTTTATAATATAGTATAATCTATTGATTCGTCAATTGATTATCTAATCTATTGTGTTTTTTGAGTTATCTTTGCCCCGAATGGGGTCTGGATTTTCCCTTAACAATTTCCGATAGATTGTCAAGGGATCTTTGCCATTTATTTTTCCCTTAACAGGAAATAAGTTATTGGCAAGGGTTGACAAATGATTGGTTTTTGTTAAGGGGGATTTTTATGGGCAAAGAAAAAGCCCACCAGGTTGATGGGCTTTGTTTTTACTTCTTTTCAATTGTCTTCTCAGGTTTCTTTTCAATATAGACTGTATCAGCCTTTGTGAGGTCTTTAGCCATCGCTTTCGTCTTTGAGACGACCAGATCGGCTTTGTCTTTATTGCCTTCGAGGAAGTGATAGATATTCTTATGCCATCCTTTGTGAGTGATGAAGATAGTAATACCAGCAATTAGAATTAGTGTAAAGATTCCTTTAATCATTTGTTTTCTCCTTTATCGTGTTTCAATCCAGACTCGTTCAAAATCAGCCCAGTCATATAGTTCAGCTAATTGGTAATCAAAGTCTTCTACATCATCAAACTCAGGGTCGTCTCCCATCAGTTCAAATCCATCTACAATCATTTCAAGGTCATCGGGAAACATTGTATAGATATGGTTCTTCTTGATACGATTAGCAATTTTGGAAGCCATTTCACGAAGAGTGATACGATTTTCCTGTTTTGCTGACCAGATATCTTTGAATGAGATTTTGTATTTCCATTTAGCCATTGTTATACCTCATATTTAGGTAGGGTGAGCATAGTCTCAAAGATTTCCCACATATCACCGAATCCAACCCACGAGAGTCCATCATCGGGACAGCTATCTTCTTCAAAGTCTTCTTCTTCATAGTAGAGACCAGCATATTGTCCACGATTCTGAGCTGAATCAAGAACTACCTTTTCAAGCTCTTCTCCTGAATTACAGGAACCGATGAAGTCCATATCTCTCCATAGAAGATATTGGGCAACTAAGATAGTTTCAGGTGTTTCAATTCCTAGATTGATTGCGGTTTCTGTGAAGTCAGCCATAAGATGAGCATAGTCAGCAGATTCAAACACATCCATAATTTCTTTACCAGTAGCCATTTGATTATCCTTTTCGTTGTTGGTTTGGTTTGGTTTGGTTATATCTATATATAGAAATTGACCTGATTATATAACTACCTTTTTTATTAATCGTCTAATAAAATTTGGAGACGGTCCTTAATTTCATATGGGGAATGAATTCGATCTTCAGGAAAGCTGCTGTCGATGCCAAACATAGCACCAGAAAGCTTATCCTTATAAATACTTACGTCAACAGGCTGGCCAGAGTCTGGATCTGTTACTTGAATATCTTTGATATGAATTGCTCCCTTGAAGGGAGTAACGATCATCAATCCATCTTCCATAGATTTTTCTACGTCAGGCCAGTACTCTAGAAGGCTTTTTGATTCATCGTCATACATTACACACAGTTCTTTATCTGACGTAAACGCTTCGTGTATAGCAGGCAATTGCTGTAATACTTCCCAGATAAATCCCTCCGCTGTCCGATATAACAGCGGTTCATTATTACATTGACCACACATATTAATCTCTCTTCTTTTTTCCACGCTGTTTAGGTGTTACTACATCTAGTTCATTGAATGCTTCAATTGCCTGTTCTTTTGTATGATATGGTAAAGCCCAGGCATTTTTACCAAAGCCTTCATCATTAGGGAATAGTTCTTTCGCCTTTACTTCGAAAGTAACTCCTCCCCTGTCTTGTATACTGGCTTCCTGTTTACGGATCTTAAACATCTCAAATCCGACTTGGTTACCACCAATAAATCGCTCATACAGAGCTTTATTTTCATCACGAGCAACTTGGATCATCTTGATCTCACGATCACCAGTTCCAGTAACTTTCTCCATAGGTAACGGTTCCATTATATATTTCCTCCAAAGTGGCTATCATTGATGCCAAAGTAATGTGCATACCAATTGTTCTTCATCTTAAATGGTTTGATGACTTTTAGACGGTTCTCTGTAACAACAATGGAACCACCGTTATGAATAAGTACTGAAATCCATCGCTCTGCTTCCTGTTCCCATTTACTATAGGGCTTTTCCTGTCCGTTAATCCAAGCCTGTGACTCAGGGCATTTAGTATGGATTTGGACTACACGACCAATGCGACCATAGTTAATATCCTTTACAAACGATCCCAGTGCAACACGACCGTCACGAGTATCATCCATTTGATGAGAAATCGCTTCTTCCATTGTAAAATTCTGCTTGTCCATATTGGACCCCTTTCTGTTGGTTATATCTATATATAGAAATTCATCTATTAGGTTAACTACCTTTTTTTAAAAAATAAAAAAAAATCCTACCCCATTTCTGAGGTAGGATTTCAACGAAAGGAAAAAAATTAAAAACTATCTAACGGATACATAATGATAGGTGCATTTTCTCCCATATAGGGAAGTGATCGCATAGTGTTATAAGAGATCCATTCAATTGCTTGTTCTTCAACTTCTTCTTCATCCATACCATCTTCACGAAACTCATTCATATAGGCTTCTACGAGCTTCTCATAAGAGTATACTATTTGGTTCTCAGTTACACCAACGATTGCCGTATCTAGACCTTCCGGGTCAAGAATAGGCACATCATCAACTTCTCGTTCAGCAAAATAATCAAAAATATTTTCTCGTATATTAGACATAACAATCTCCTTGTTATGGCTAAATATACAAAAATTAAAAATTATTCGGACTCCATTGCTTCATCATCAGCCATTAATTCATCGTGGCAATCTTCACATACCCAACGATTGGGTTCATATTTATAAGGGCGACCATCTTCTTTATTGAACATATTAAGGCATTCAGAGCATTCCTGGTTGAACAATGTCATAGGGTCAAATTCAAATGACATACGAGCAACTAAGCTATTGTCATAATCTTCTACCTCAATATAGTCACTATCATCTCGTTGGCGTAATCCACAAATTTCAATTGAGCAGGTTTCTTTCCATTCTTCAACTGAGTTAAACTGGTCAATATCTTCGGAGAAGTAGATATGCAGGTCAAACTGTTTATCTTTGTATTCAATTGATTCCCACATATCACAATCGGATACTTCTGTTGATTCATAGATAACTTTGCCATCTACAAGCAATTTGACATGAGTTTCACTCAAAGCGATAGCTTCTAGTTTGCTATCACCAAATGTTTCTTCGGGGTTACTGAGAGTGATCCAATTCATTTTAAATCCTTTTGTTTAATTATATCTATATATAGAAATTGACAATGACTGATAACTACTAAATATGAGTAATTTTGAAAATATTACCTTTTCTATTAATGTTCCATTCATCCTTAAAGAAGTATTCAATTTCTTCCATGTATTGAGCAGGTTTTTTATTAAGCTGTGTGGTAGTCTCAGACGGCACTCCAGAGCCATTTCCTGCATATACCTGTATAAAGATAACAGGGTATTCGTTACGCTCGTCAAAACTAGCCCTAGCAAGATTTAGTAATTGGCTAATCGTATAATGTCTTTCATTTTGATCTTTGATAACATTAAGAACATTCAAGCAGGTGATTGTATTAACACCATTGGCAAATAGTTCATCCTTAACATCTTCATTATGTTTAGAAGAGCGATTGTATGGGTCATATACCAAATTGGTTGCACCTAATGTTTCTAGGTATTTAGTGGCATCATCATATTTACCACCACCGAAGTCAAAGTTTACACCAAATCGAAAATCTTCACTATACTTCTTAAATGTTGCAGGGATTTGTCTAGTGCTTGTGTATGCTGAATCTAGTGCCATTTTAATATCCTTTTGTTATGTCTATATATAGAAATACAGGCTATCAATCAGCTACCTTTTTTAAAAAATAAAAAATAAAAATTATTTATTGACGGATTGAGAAATATTGTTAAGGGTTGCCTTTTAAGGGCAAAGAAAAACTCCCCTATCTCTAGGGGAGTAATACTGACAGAGTTTGAGTTTCTTAGAGTTAATCAGTCCAGTGTAAAAGTTCTTGTTTGATTTCATCACTTCTGTCTTCGTGATATACATCTGCTTTAGGGTCAAGATCAGCAATTAGCTCACATACCCCTCTTGTGTATTCCACATTTTCACCATCATCAATTAGTGGCTTGGCTAAGTGCTTAATATAGTCGAGTTGTTCTTTTGAAAACTTCATATTAACTCCTAAATTACAGGGATTGTGGGTAAGTTTTCAAATGAAGTGAACAAAGCACCTGCGTCATTACCTTCATCATCCTGCGATGGGAACATATAGCTTCCATCTGTGAAAAAGATTACAAGTGAAGAGCTATACCACATTAGGTCTTCCTGTTCCTTTTCAGTAAGGTAACGAACCTGTTTAATCGTTTTCCCTACCAATTCCTTTGAGGCTCTATCAGCCCAAATCTTTTTATAGTTCTTCTCAGTCATTATTAAATCTCCGTTTCTGAGCGTGGGGTACTTTCAATGATTTCTGTTTCAATGATACTGCCATAGATTTCATCGTCTTTTTCAATACTGTCAGATAGATCAAAGTTATAGTCCATCTCACTTACAAGATGCTCTACAGCTTCTTCGGTGTCAATCTGACTGATAGTATCAACTTCCATTGTGACCATTACCGTAACTTCGACAGTCACCTGTCTACGCTTTCTCTGATCCATTATGTGACCTTTCGTTGTTGGTTATATCTATATATAGAAATACAGGGATTTGTTTAACTACTTTTTTTAATTAATTAGTGAATTAATTTCGTCTTCAAGACGAGATTGATGTACACGATTATAATCCCAAGTGATAAAAATTTTACGAAGCCAATCAATATGAGCAAGATTGATAGCCACTTCATCCTTAGCTTTAAGTCGCTTGATATATTCTTTCATAAGAGATTCTTCATAGAGATTTACCCAAGCGATATATCGCTGTTCTGTTTCATCTGCATTTTTCTCAAAGCCCTGCATATGTTCTTTATACTCAGCATCAGTAAATTTTTGTTCAATTGATGCCGGATCGATTTTAGCCATTTTTGACCTCCATTATGTTTCTATGTTATATATATAGAAATACACTATAAGATTTAACTACTTTTTTTAAATGCAATTATCTTTGCCCCGAATAAAATAGGATTGTTTCCCCTTAACAAATACTCTTAAGTTGTCAAGGATTAGATACAAAAAAACTCCCACTGTTTCCAATGGGAGTTTCTGTATTAGACGGGTTCGGGTTCATTGATGAGTTCTTCAATAGATTCATTCAGAGCCTGTTTATCCATTTCTTCGTGTAGCTGTTTGACTTCTTGAATTTTAGCTTGAAGCTTTTCATAGTATTCAATATCAGCATCAGTCCAAATAACAGCTTTACCCTTTTCATTATAGATCGTTTTTTGTCTCGTTTTGACTGTAGTCACATTACCATATTTATCAGTAATTTTATAGCTTCGTTCAGGAAAAACGAGTTCATTGGAATGAGTTAGCATTTTAATTCTCCTATCGTAATGTTTATCAATCTATTCTATATATAGAAATAGATGATACTATATTACTACTTTTAGTTAAGAAAACAGATACATTCTTTTTTCTCATGTAGTAAATCATGTAACTTGTACTTTGCTTGTGAAATTTGAACAGCTTCGGTAATACCTTCCATTGTTTTTTTCTTCATTGCATCTTTAGCTTTATCCATATAGATATCTCTATGTGATTGTTTGTATTCAGCATATTTGATCATACGATCTCTTATTTCAAATTTATCAGTTTCAATATATGGATTGTCATTTACTGTTTCTAGTAGTTCTTTTAACTGTCTTAGTACATCATCATAATTACCTTTAAATCCAAATTCAGCAATTACTTCTTCACCTGTACCTCTACATAATCTACCTTCTTGTTCTAAGAAGAAGATCCTATTTTCAATCCATTCAATATCGTCTTTCCATAATTCTTTTATGGGAGTAGCCATTACATCTACTTCCCCGTTTTCATTGTATACCATAATATTACCTCAAAAATTCATTGCTCCTTCTGACATTCGTTTAGTCATATCTTTTGCAAAAGCATTACGTGGGTCAAAATATCTATCATCAAGTTCGGAATATTTCTTACATACCTCAGCCATTGCCATCCAAAATTCACCTTGTAGGTGACGGTGACTTTTAGTAATTCCTTGTATGATTCCTTCAATTACATCATCTTTAGATCCTGAAGCATTAAAGTCATCCACTAGCTGTGCTGCCGTCTCAGATACTACATTAATTAGTTTTTCTTTACGATACTCAGCCAGCTCTTCTCTAGTCATCATATCTTCAAACTTTTTTGTTTGGTGATAGATTTCAATTGCTCTGCTCATAAGGTTCTCCTTTGTTATACTTATATATAGAAATAGAGAGTATGAGTTAACTACTTTTTCTTCAAATAAAAAAAAAGACCCCCGAAGGAGTCTTTTCTGTGTACCTATCCCACTAGAAATGGGTGGAGGGAGAGGTGTACACTAATGAGGATAGTAGGGCTTGAACCTACGGAGTCGGATGCTTTTAGTAGCTGAGGCGAGACTTGAACTCGCACGACCTTTCGGTCAAGGGATTTTAAGTCCCCAGCGTCTACCAATTCCGCCACTCAGCCTTGTTGAGTATAATATAGTAATTATACTCAATTCATCAATCAATGGTTGACTTTTCTCATTTTATTAAGTGCTGTTTTTAGACGGACACTAATAGTTTGTTTAGAGACACCAAAGTATTCGCCAATTTCGGGCATCTTGTATTCAACTGACCCCAATCCATAGAACATTGATACCAACTTGCGTTCATTATCGTCTAGGCAAGACATACAATTCGCAATTTGATTATCATCAAGATACTCACTATGATATCCGTCATCAACAGAAAGCATATCACCGAATGTAGTTCTCTCACCTTCATCAATAGGAGTATCCATTGACATAGCTTGTGAAAAGTAAGTCATTTGGTCAATGTAGCCTTGTTCTTTTGCTGTTCGCTCTTCTTCGGGCTTCTTAAGGGCTTTTGTTGCTCCTTTGACAATATTCATAGGGATGCGTACAGAATAGTTATTCAATGTATATTTTTGAATCTCAGCACGAATCCAATTGACAGCAAAGGTATAAAAACGATTACCCTTACTAACATCAAAGATAGTCAGTGCGTGGTCAATACCAATTACACCATATCCAATCAATTCTTCCATATCAGTGTACTGATTAGAATATGCTTTTGCCACATTGATAATTTGTCGCAACTGAGAATTTACAATATCATTGCGAGCTTTGATATCGCCATTCTGTGCTTTAAGCACAAGTTCTTTTTCTGTTTCTGCATCAAGGGGAGCGTATGTTGCTCTGATATCTTTTTGGTATTGTAGTGATAGCATTGTTAGCCTTTCGTTCAGTCGTTGTGTTTCATATATAGAAATACTCGGTTCTCATTTACTACTAAAAATTAAAAATTTTTTTCTAGGTTGTGAGTTTCCAAGAATTTTTCCCACCAAAGTCGTCTTCCCATTTTGTTGGTTTCTGGATTGTGCTGTTCCCAGCTTTTAACTCTTTCAATATCTTCCTGTATGTTAAATCCTGTGTAATCGGGGGAAACAAATAAATGTCTACGATGATAAATTTGAGGATTTTTAGTAGAAGCTTTTATAACTTGCATTGATCCTTCGTTAAATTCTAATGTTAGACGGTCTCCGACAGTAGGTTCAAATATACTATTAAATTCGGGACAATGCACAAAAGAAATTTTATTTTTATTTACTGAGACAATATCCCATTCCC
>Ga0208917_1001774_pt1 | contig 10639 bp, 8 predicted proteins | sample DEB08_DNA_10_FD_185500 | JGI IMG/M metagenome (GOLD analysis project Ga0208917, IMG submission 185500) | Aqueous microbial communities from the Delaware River and Bay under freshwater to marine salinity gradient to study organic matter... | ecosystem: Environmental > Aquatic > Marine > Coastal ...
GGCGGCAGGATCGGTGACGCCGGGCAAGGGATGCACCTCGATCGCCACCGCCCCATCGGGCAAGGGACCGGCACTCGCCGACTCCTCTCGACCGACCACACGGCCGATCTCGGCGACCGGGTCGGCCAGCAGTTCGCCTGCGATCCGATCGACGTCCGCGTCGTCGAGGATCGCCGGAGGCGCCGCGATCAGATAGACCGCCACCCGGCGCATCGCGGTCGGGTTCTCGGGAAGACCGAGTTCGAGGGCTTGCCGCCGCTTCGCCTCGCCATGGGGATCCTGGCTGGACCCGGCGGAATCGGGACGAGGACGAACCTCGACCCGAATCACGCGGGTCTCCCGGCCATCGGCGATCGGTTCGTCGGCGGTGTGTGCGGGATCGCAGGTGGAGTCGGCGGTCGTCATCGAACCGGGGATTCTACGTGCCGTTTCCGTTCCAAAAAGAGGCCGCCGCCGACGGAGGTCGGCGGCGGTGGCCCGTGGTCGGGCGGGCGTGTTCCTCGATGGACTCGAACGGGCGGCGGCTCAGAAGAAGAGCTGCCACTGCGTCCGGAAGAGCAGTTGTCCGGTGCTGTCGTTGGCCCGGAGTCCGTAGCTCGGATCGGCCCAGAAGTAGCTCACCTTGTCGAAGGTGAACCCGAGGTCGGTGGTCCACTTGGCGTTCTGGCCCCGGAAGAAGTAGTTGACTCCCACCGTGAGCAACGACAGATCGGAGGGGTTGTTGAAGATGGCGTTCTGATCGAGGAGCGTCTTCGGACCGCTGGTGTTGCCGTACTCGTACTGGGCGAACAGCTCGATGTCGTCGGCGACGTAGACCGCACCTTGGAGCATGAAGCCGAGCGTGTTGATGCTGCCGGCATTGGCGGCGTTCAGAGCGCCGAAACCGCCTGCGGAGTTCGTCCCGAACTCGGCGGCCTTGGCGGACATGTTCGCGAAGTAGAAGGAACCGAAGAGGCTCGCGCCACCGAACTTCGCGGTGACGTCGGCGGTGAATCCGAACCACTTGTTGTAGTCGTCGCCGGTTGAGGCCGGTGGCACCACGCCCTGCGAGTACCAGGGCTTGCCCTGCTGGTAGTGGACCGCGGCACCCACGAGAAGGCCGAATTCGTCGCCCCGCGGACTCGTCATGCCGCGGAAGTCCTCCCACAGCCCGTCGAGCTTGAACTCGATGCGGCTGGTGACGGCCCAGTCGGCCTGCTCGACGTAGTAGGGCGTGTTGAGAGGTTCGCTTCCGACGAGCGAGACGAACCTGCCACCGACGTTGTCGGTGCCGCCGTCGCTGAGGGCCAGCTTCCAACGGAACGCCTCGCCGAAGTACTCGAGCTCGACGCCCTGGGAGTACCCCGTGGAGAGGATGTTGGAGAGCACCGAGCGAGATGCCGCGGTGAGATAGGCGTCGTAGATGAGAAACTCGCGGTCGAACGGCAGCTTGAACTGGCCGACTCGGAACGCCCAGTCCTGGCTGAAGTTGATCCGAGCCCAGGCATCCAGGAGGCTGAAGTTGCCGCTTCCCGATCCTGCGGTGCCGACCGCCTGGGCGTTTCCGAAGCCGTTGCCTCCGTAGCTCTGAGCCTGCAGTGCGTACTCGGCGTTGTTCTCGAAGCCTCCCCGCACCATGTACTCGACCGCCGCGTCCCAGAGGGTGCCGCTGAAGGTGAGTTGGGCCGCGGGAACCTCCCATCCCGTGCGATCCTGCTTGACGTCGATCTCGTTCGGGAAGTTCGCGATCGGGGGATTGCCGCCGAGGTGGCTCCAGACGAACCGGGTCTGAAGGAGTCCCTGGACCTTGAACGTGAACGCCCCATCCGGGCTCGCGATGAAGAATCCGTCGCTGTACCCCGCGGTCAACCCGGCGTCCTGAAGGCTGGTGCGGGTCTCGGCGTCGGCGAGGACGTCGGTCACGATGCCGCGGATCTGGGCAGCGCGCTCTTCGTCGAGCCACTCGTCGTCGTCCTCGGCCCGAAGCTGACGGACCTCGCTGCGAAGTCCCTCGTTGGCGGTCTCGAGCTCACGGAGGCGGCGAGCCATCTCCTCGAGCGTGATCGATGCCGCATCGTCCTGGGCGACGACCGGGGCGACCATCGTCGCAGCGAGCACCGTCGCGAGGGTGCCGCTCAGGAGGGTCGAGAGGGGCGCGGTCCTGAAGGGGGTCATGTCGGCTCCTGAAATCGATCTCACACCGAATGGGCGGACGTCCACCTCTCGAGGGGTGACCACGTCATCTCCTGCCGGCGGCCACTCCACGCCGAGCGGACGCCACGACAGGCTGCCGGGAGGGGGTATCGGCACGTCCCCGGGGATTCCTGTGGGGAATGCCGCGCGATTTCTCGGACCCGTCCCCCCAACTTCAGGGCCTCCCGCACACCATCGACCCGGCCCACGGCGGTACTCTCGAACCCCCACCGGCCACCCCGCCTCTCGCCTCGTCCCGCCATGACCATCGACGGACAGAGTCTTCACGGTCGCTTCCTGGTCCTCGATGGACCCGACGGCTGCGGCAAGAGCACCCAGCTGTCCCGCCTCGCCAAGTGGTTGAGGTCGATCGGCGCCGAACCGGTGACCGTCCGCGAGCCGGGCGGAACCGCCATTGGGGAGCGGATTCGCGAGGTGCTGCTCGATCCGGATTGCTCGGAGATGGATCTGCGGTGTGAGATGCTTCTCTACATGGCCAGTCGGGCCCAACTCTGCCGGGAACGGATCCGACCGGCCCTCGACGCCGGCCGAACCGTCATCGCGGACCGGTTCATCAGCTCGACGCTGGCCTATCAGGGCACCGCCGGCGGCCTCTCGCAGGAGGCGATCGCCGCGGTCGGGCGGATCGCCACCGACGACCTCGCCCCCGACCTGACCGTGATCCTCGACGTGGACGAGACCGTGGCGGCCAAGCGCCTCTCGCCGGTGCTCGACCGCATCGAGCAGCGTGGAATCGACTTCCACCGACGGGTGCGGCAGGGCTATCTCGAACAGGTACGCCTTTGGCCCGATCGGCACGAGATCATCGACACCTCGCCGCCTCCGGACGTCGTGTTCCGCGCCGTCGAGGCGGCGATCGAACGACACGCTCGACGCTGGTCCGTGGTCGCCGATGCCGCGAGCGGCCGCGGATGAGCGACCGTCGGATGCAGTTGCTCCGAATCGACGCCCACGACCCCGGCACCCGACGCCGAATCGGCACCGGCCGGGTGGATCCTTCCGAACGACCGACCCGAGTCCGCTTCGACGACGACGGCGCGACGCGGGAGATCTTCCTCGACTGGGAGGGCGCTCTCGACGATGCCGGTCGCCTCCGTCGCTGTCCGATCTGCGACTTCACGAAGCTCTACCGAAAGCGATCGCTGCCCGCGATCACGCCCTACGTGCTCGTGGTGGCGTTCGCAGGCATCGGCGTCAGCCTGCTCGGGTTCGACGATCCCCGTCTGCTGGCCGTGCTCGGCCTGCTGCTGGCCATCGATGTCGGCCTGCTGATCTTCGCCCGGACGCAACTGGTCTGCTATCGGTGCCGCAGTCGCTACGAAGGACTTCCGATCGCCCGCTATCACCGGCCCTGGGATCGCCGGGAAGAGACTCGCCACCTCGACGCCGACGACCGTCCCAACTCCGACTGATCGAGCCACATCGCTGCCCGTGCGAGGGCGGCGCGAGGGCCAGGGCGGTCCCGGAGCTCAGTCCTCCTCGGACTCCTCGACGTCCTCGGCGTCCACCCCGGCATCTCCGAAGATCGAGGAGCCGACGCGGACGAGATTGGCACCGCTTGCGATCGCAAGCTCGAAGTCGCCGCTCATGCCCATCGACAGCAGATCGAATCGCTCGCCGCCGCTTCCGGCCGATCGAATGTCGTCGAAGAGCTCGCGGCAGCGGTCGAAGGTCCGCCGTGCGAGGTCCGGGTCGGCTTCTCCCTGATCGTCGAGAGGGGCCATGCACATGAGGCCCCGCGGCTTCACGTTGACCATGGTGTCGATCTGATCGACCAGGTGCCTCGCCGCCGCCGGCGCGACGCCGCCCTTGGCGGACTCGCCCGCCACATTCACCTGCACGAGGATCTCCACCGGCTGTTCGCGGCGCACCGCGACCGCCTGGATCTCCTCGGCCAGGCGCAGGCTGTCGACGCCGTGGACGAGTCGGCTCAACTCGACGGCCTTGCGGACCTTGTTTCGCTGCAGGCGCCCCACCATGTGCCAGCGGACCTGCGAGGGATGCTCTCCGTCTCCGGCGGACTCGGGCAGCTGCCTCCGACGCGCGAGGAACTCGTCGACCTGCGCCGCCCGCTGCACGAGCTGCTGCACCCGGTTCTCGCCGAGATCGACGTGGCCGATGCCGATCAGCTCGCGGATCTGATCCATCGAAGCGTGCTTGGTCACCGCGACGAGGGCGATCTCCCTCGGATCGCGACCGGCCTGCGCCGCAGCAGCGGCGATCCGCTCCTTCACCGATTCGAGGCGTTCCCGAAGCGTGCCGTCTCGGGAATCCAACGAAGTTGCCCCTGCCGTGGTGTTCATGGACCGCGAGGATAGGACCGCCGCACACGTCGCACAACTGCACCGGCGCCGTGCGATACTGTCCGGGTGCCGCCGTGTCGACGGCGCCTTCCACGCATGATCAGGAACCCCGACAAGGCATCCGACGCCGACGCTTCGATCTCGAAGCCGGTGGTGCTCGTGATCCGCGACGGATGGGGCGAGAACCCCCACCCCGAGCACGACGCCTTCAACGCGGTGCGCCTGGCGCAGACCCCCGTCGCCGATCGCCTCGCGGCGGAGTGGCCGACGACGCTCATCGCCACCAGCGGCGAGGACGTGGGCCTGCCCAGCGGTGCTTCGGGTCCGGTGATGGGCAATTCCGAGGTGGGGCACCAGAATCTCGGCGCCGGACGCATCGTCGATCAGGAACTCATGCGGATCACCAACGCGATCCGCGACGGCGGGTTCTCGCAGAACTCGGTCCTGCGATCGGCCCTCGAACGATCCCGCACGGGATCCGGACGGGTCCATCTGCTCGGCCTCGTCAGCGACGGGCAGGTCCACAGCGATCTGGACCACCTCCTCGCGCTGCTCGAACTCGCCGCCGAGATGGGCTGTCCGGCGGGTCGTGTGTTCGTGCACGTGATCACCGACGGCCGCGACACCGCGCCGACCTCGGGTCTCGAATTCGTCGGACGCCTCGAGCGGCATCTGGAGGATCTCGGCGTCGGCGCCGTCGCCTCGGTCATGGGCCGGTACTGGGCGATGGATCGGGACCACCGATGGGACCGCGTGGCCCGGGCGTGGCGATGCCTCGTCGGACCGCCGGAGGCCACCGAAGCCTCCGCCGAGGACGCCATCGAGAACGCCTACGTCCACCCGGAACAGCCGACGCAGAAGGGCGACGAGTTCGTTCCACCGACCGCCATCGTTCCCGAGGACCGGCCCGAGATGCTCGAGGACGGACGCATCCGCGACGGCGATGCGGTGGTGTTCTTCAACTTTCGCGGCGATCGGCCGCGCGAACTCGTCAAGGCGTTCGTCCTCGACGACGACGCCTGGTCGAAGGTTCCCGGAGGCGGGTTCGAACGAACCAACCGCCCCGGCGACCTGCTCTTCACGACCTTCACCGAGTACGAGACCGGTCTGCCGGTCGAGGTGGTCTTCCCGAAGCCGCCCCGGATGAGCGGCATCCTGGGGGCGGTCGTCTCGGACGCCGGACGAACCCAGTTTCGATGCGCGGAGACGGAGAAGTTCCCCCACGTCACGTTCTTCTTCAACGACTATCGGGAAGAACCGTTCCCCGGCGAGCGTCGAGAGATCGTGCCCAGCCCCCGCGACGTCGCGACCTACGACCTGAAGCCGGAGATGTCCGCCGAAGGCGTCTGCCGTGCGGTGCTCGATCGGATCGCGTCGACGGACTGCGAAGACCTGATCGTCGTCAACTTCGCCAACCCCGACATGGTGGGCCACACCGGCGATCTCGCAGCGACGATCGAAGCGGTCGAGATCGTGGACGCGTGTGTGGGGCGCCTCGTCGAGGCGACGCTCGCGCGCGGCGGCGCCCTCGTCGTCACCGCCGACCACGGCAACGCCGAGCAGATGAAGGATCCCGAGTCGGGCCGGGCGCACACCGCCCACACCAACTTCACGGTGCCGCTGGTGGTGGTCGGAGAGGCCTTCCGCGACAGCGAACTGCGCGACGACGGTCGGCTCGCGGACATCGCTCCGACGCTGCTCGAGATGATGGGGCTGCCCCAGCCACCGGAGATGACCGGTCGCAGTCTGCTGATCTGAGAACGGCGCTCGCTCCCGGCTCCCGGATCCGCCTGTCGACCGTTCAGCGACGAACGAACACCGCCCGCATCCGGCCGCCGACGAGGCCTCGCGCCGTCGGCGCCACCTCGCGCAGGCCCGCCGCCCGGGCATGCTCGCGAAGGTTCGCGGCCTCGAGCGGCCACGGAGGACCCTGGATCTCGGTCGCGGGTCGATCACCGTCATGCCCGATCGAGACCAGCACGCCCTGCGGACCGAGCAGATTCGCGAGCGCGGCCACTGCGGCCTCGTGCCACGATGGCGGCATCGACTGCACGCAGAAGCACTCCGCCACCAGATCGAACCGACCCAGCCATCGATCCGGCGGCTCGAAGAGATCGCCGGTCGAGTACCGAACCGCATCGTCGGCATCGAGCTCCTGCGCCCAGGCGATCGCGGTGGCGGAGAGATCGAACGCGGTGGTCTCGTATCCGCGGCGAGAGAGTTCGCGGGCGTCGTCGCCCAATCCGCACCCAGGCACCAGCACCCGAGATCCGGCACGCAGCAGCGTCGGAGCGTCGCGATCGAGCCAGTCGATCAGGGCCGGGTCCGGCGCGCCCGCGGTGCCGCCCCGGTTCCAAGGCACGCGGCTGCGATCGCCGCCCGCGTCGACGTAGATCGCCTCGAAGTCGTTCCGCCGCGTGACCGGCGCCGCTCCGACATGGGATGCGGCGTTCGCCGCGTCGGCGAGGGTGCCCGAGGACCTTGACGTTCGAGGATTCGGTTCGGCGGCTGCGCCCACGGCGAAGAACGCTCCTTCACCGCGTCGGCGACGCGGATCCCGGGAGGGTATCGACCGCCGACCCGGGAACCCGCCAACCCTCGCGAAGTCGATGCGGGACCTGCGGTCGTTCCGGGCCCCGTTCGCACCGACCGACGACGAAGCGACCGGACGCGAAGCTCGCCCGACGGGAACTCCTGCGCGGGAACTCAGGCGTGGATCGCTCGATTCTCGGTGGCCAGCGCCGCTTCGTGAAGCGACTCGGCCATCGTCGGGTGGGCATGCACCGTCGAGATGATGTCCTCGGCGGTCGCCTCGAGGCGGATCGCGAGGCCGATCTCGGCGATCAGTTCCGAGGCGTCCTCGCCGAAGATGTGGCAGCCGAGGATCTCGCCGTAGGGCTTCGAGGTGATCAGCTTCACGAGACCGGCGGTGGCGCCGACGGCGATCGCCTTGCCGTGGGACTTCAACTGGTAGACGCCCGCGACGTAGTCGAGACCCTTGGCCTTGGCGTCCCGTTCGGTCATGCCGATCGAGCCGATCTGCGGATTGCAGTAGGTGCAGCCGGGGATCGCCGCGTAGTCGACGCCGAGGGTGTGGTGGCCGGCCATCCGCTCGACGCAGGCGACCGCCTCCTCGCTGGCGACGTGGGCGAGCCACGGCGGGCCGATGACGTCGCCGATCGCGTACACGCCCGGCACGCTGGTGGCGTAGGTCGGCTCCTTCTTGTCGCGATAGTCCGTCCAGATGTGGCCCTTCTCGATCCGCAGGCCGAGCTTCTCGTCGAACAGGCCGTCGAAGCGGCCGACCACGCCGATCGCGACGAGCACCACATCGCACTCGAGCGTGGTGGTCTTGGACGGATCCGCGACCGATCCCGCGACGACCGTCGCGCCCTTCTTGCCGCGCTCGACCTTGACGACGGTGTGCCCGGTGAGGAAGTCGATGCCCTGTCGGGAGAAGGTCTTCTGCGCCGCGGCGGAGATGTCGTCGTCCTCGACCGGCAGGATGCGGTCCTGCATCTCGACGACGGTGACCTTGGTGCCGAAGGCGTTGTAGAAGTAGGCGAACTCCATGCCGATCGCGCCGGAGCCGACGACCACCATCGACTTTGGTCGCTTGGCGAGCGTCATCGCCTCGTAGCTCGTGACCACGGTCTCGCCGTCGGCTTCGACGCCGGGCAGGCTTCGCGGCGCGGCACCGGTGGCGATCATCACCTTGTCGGCGGTGATGGTGCCGGTGGCCTTGCCGCCGGTTCCCCCGTAGTAGTGGCCGGTGGCCTCGGCGATCTCGATCCGGCAGGGCTTCCCGCCCGACGCGCCCTCCACGATCCGGGCGTGACCCTGGATGTGCTGGATCTTGTTCTTCTTCAGAAGGAACGCGACGCCGTTGTTGAGGCTGCCCGTGACCTTGCGGCTGCGGCCGACCACCCGGTCCCAGTCGACCTTGACCGCAGAGGCGTCGATCTCGAGGCCCCACTCCGAGCCGTGGGTGATCGCCTCGCGATAGAGCTCCGCGTTGTGAAGCAGCGCCTTGGTGGGGATGCACCCCCAGTTCAGGCAGACGCCGCCGAGCTTGTCCCGTTCCACGCAGGCGACCTTCATGCCGAGCTGGGCGGCCCGGATCGCGCCGACGTAGCCGCCGGGGCCTCCGCCGATCACCACGAGGTCGAAGTGGGTTCCGTCGGTGGTCTGTGCTGCCAAGGCGAAGGTGCTCCGTCCGGCCAACGCCCTCTGACGGCGTTCGCGGGGGCGGCATTCTATCGCCCCGGACGATGCGGACCGGGCCGCTGCATTGCGTCGGTCGCCCGGCGTCCGCTAGCATCCGCCCCTTCGCCCAAGGTCGCCGGAGACACGTGTGCGGACCGCCCTGATCAGCGACATCCACGCCAACCTCGCCGCCTTCGAGGTGGTCCTCGCCGACATCGACCGTCGGGGGGTGGATCGGATCGTCTGCCTCGGGGACGTCGTCGGCTACGGACCCGATCCGGTGGCCTGCGTCGATCTGGTCGCGGAGCGGTGCGAGTGGTCGCTGATGGGCAACCACGACTTCGGGGTCCTCTACCAGCCCACCAACTTCAACGCCGCCGCGGAACAGGCCGCCTACTGGAGCCGCGAGCGGATCGAGAGCGAGTCCACCGAGGATCCGGAACGGGCCCGGCAACGCCTGGACTACCTCAATCGCCTGCGGGTGCGGGTGATGATGGACGAGGAGTTCCTCTGCGTCCACGGCACGCCCCGGCGGCCGATCAACGAGTATCTCTTTCCCGACGACGCCCAGAACAGCCCCGCGAAGCTCGAGCAGATCTTCGACCACTTCGACGTGGCGTGCCTCGTGGGACACACCCACGTCCCCGGAGTCTTCATCGACGACCCGGACTTCCTGCGTCCCGCGGAGTTCGACAACGTCTTCCGCTTCGAGAGCGGTCACAAGGTCGTGATCAATCCCGGATCGGTGGGCCAGCCGCGCGATCTCGATCCCCGAGCGAGCTACGCCATCCTCGAGTGCGCCGGCCCCGGTCGGGCCGCCGCGGGCGAGGCGTCGGTCGAGTTCATCCGCTGCGAATACGATGTCCAGAGAACGGTGGATCGCATTCGTGCGATCCCCAGCCTGAACGACTGGCTCGGCGAACGGCTGCTCGAGGGACGGTGATGTCGGGCGTCCGGCCAAGCGTGCGGTCGAATCCGACGCCGGCCCAACCAACGCTCTCCCAACCGACGCGACGCCGATGAACCCCAACTTCGCCCGACGAGTCCTTCTTCCCCTGCTGGTCGCCGCCGCTGCGGGTCTTGTCTTCGTGCTGGTCGTGACCGGTGGAGGCCGTCGGCTCCCGACCGACGGCGACGCGACGAGTTCCGCAGACACCGGTGAAGTCGTCGCCGGTTCGGAGAACACGCCGTCGACGACCGACGACCCGGCCAGCGACGGGGTGGCGACGCCGAAGGCGCCCGAGGCGTCGGACGAGCGCAGGGACGAGGAGCGATCCGCCGCCGACCTCGCGGCCACCGAACCGCCCGCGGGCCTCTACGCCGAACCGATCGGCGAAGCGATCGCGGTCCCGAGTTCGATCGGATCCCTCGATCCGGATCGTCACCCGTATCGCATCGACTTCGCCCCCACCGGCGCCGGCATCGAGAAGATCGTCTTCAGCGACTACTGGCGCAACGCCGCCGAGAACCGCCGCGCCGTCGCCCACCGCCGCGCCGTCGAACGCGGCGACGCGGATCCCCCGCCGCTGCCCGCCGAGATCGATCGCTACCAGCTGACCACGCTGGGCCGTCTCTACTCCAGCGCCACCGACACCTGGCTCGACGTGCCGCTGCTCGCGATGCGGACGCTCCAGATCGACGGAGCCGAAGTCTGGCTCTTCGGCGCCGTCTGGAGCGAGACCGCGCCGGGCGTGTTCGAGAGCGTCGTCCGCGACGCCGACGGCAATGCGGTGGTCGAGGTCGAGCGGGCGTATCGGATCGAGGACGGCCCGATCGAGGGCTATCGCCTCTCCCTGCAGCAGCAGGTCCGAAACGTCTCGGGCCGTGAGCTCGTGGTGACCTGGGGCAACTACGGTCCCGGAGATCTCGATCCCGATCGCGACAGCTACATCGAGGTCCGTCGGTTCCACTTCGGCTACGTGATGCCGCAGAACCGG
>Ga0208917_1001776_pt1 | contig 10633 bp, 15 predicted proteins | sample DEB08_DNA_10_FD_185500 | JGI IMG/M metagenome (GOLD analysis project Ga0208917, IMG submission 185500) | Aqueous microbial communities from the Delaware River and Bay under freshwater to marine salinity gradient to study organic matter... | ecosystem: Environmental > Aquatic > Marine > Coastal ...
ACATGGCTGCTAAGGGCTACGCGACGGGGGGATACATTCCGGTAAAGAATCGCAAGAAAAAGGGAGCCTATCAGTGGAGTGTGCCGAAGCATCGAGTCAAATCCACAATTGATAGCAAGATGTTTGAGGAGGTACTCAGAGAGTCTGAGATCAGACGAGCAAATGCCAAGGGGGAGCTTAAAAAGAGAGCACCTAAATCCATATCTGAGCTCGACTACCAGCACGCTAGATCTTTGCTGATAGATGGCAGGCGCGATTGGAACGCAGAGTCCTGGGCAGATCGAGTCGCAGAGGGTTTCGAGCCGACTACAGAGTTCTCGTATTACAAGAAGAACGATGAAGCTGGATTGTCTCCAGGTGGCAGTGGCCCAGTGTATGACGCACAACAGATGATCGATGGGATGATCGCAGATCGAGTCAATGATCTAGGTCTTGCTGGTCAGCTGGGTAAAGAAAAATTTAAAGCCAGGAATGCTCAGGAAGTAATTTGGGCGCTTGAGAAAAGCGACAATCCGTTACTCGGCAACCGAGAGCTAGTCAGGTTTGGGGACAGGCTCAAAGAGGTAGCTGATGCTTTCGACAAGTTAGCAGCTGGTGAAGATCTTGGTGAAAACATTAGCGAAAAAGCGGCTACTGCGTTCCGAGTAATCCAGGAGACATACAACGCAACCTCAGAGCAATCAATCCCCATCGAGGTAACCTCTGAGGGAACCACTCCCACTGCCCGGAAAATTCAAAACATCCAAGACATTGCAGGTGTTGAAGCGATGACTCAGGCAGTTGCTGACGGGCTTGCTGATGGCTTGCAGTCTATTGTTGATGGATTAGGGGTGGATGTATCCATATCAGGAGTGGTGACTGGGTTTGGTGCGTTTAGACTCGATACCGGGGATGTACAGACATCTCCCAACATGACCATCCTCTTGAGGGGTGAACCTGCTCTAAACAGAACCATCATGCAGGCGTTGACCAAAGCTTGGGATCAGGAGGGAGGAAACCTAATTAGGAGACCAACTCTCCAGGAGACGATGTCTGGTAAAAAGTTCAACACTGCGATTCAGTTTGACACTCGGCATATGTCTTCTGATCAGGTCAAAGAGTTCTACGGGGAGTTGGCGAGTCTTATGGACGAAGCCGGGAATCCGTTCCTGACCGGCTACACCGAAACCCCGGACGGTATCTTCATTGGAGATCACTTCTACAACGGGAACATGCGACAAGAGATCATTAAAAACAAAGACGCTATTGACTCAATTGCCGACAAGTACAAAGTCTCACAATTTCAAATTGAGGAGGTCGTAGTTGAGACATACACGCGACCGGAGGATGTAAAAGACAGTCCGGCAACAGACTCATCTGCGGGGAGCAACCCAGAGCTTGCTAGGCTGGTAATGAGCTACGCAAAACGAAAGCTGAACGAAGCCAGAGGCCGCGTGAAAGCAGGGGAGACTGGTCCGGTTAATCAGGCAGTTGATCGTGTTGAATATGCAAAGAGATTTCCCAACAGGGTTGAGTCATTTAGGATCAGTGAAGACAGGAAGAATCTTGAAACCGATCTAGGCTCAAGAGTCGATCTGGCAGTCATGGATGGTGCCCTGCCAATTGAGCGAGCTGATGACATCAAGAAAGAGCTCAAGAAGATGGTGGCAGAAATACCCATCTCAAAAGAGTTGACTAAAAAAGAAACGCTCAATAAGTATCGTACGATTCTTGATCGCGAGATTAAGAACAAGTCGCCATGGCTCAACAAGGGCCAAGTGAAGAAACGTAAGGCTGAGATAGCTGCTGAGAAAGCCAAGAAAGACAAAGCAGCAGCCAAAAAGAAAGCAAAGCAATGACAGTAGAAGAGTTACTTAGTTTACCTGAGAGGGAACAGGTCGCTGCAATGAACGCGGATCTAAAGAAGCGTGGCAGGCTCTACGAGGATGGAGGCATCTTCAAGAGCACCGACATGATTGGGGTCTTCAACGTCATTCAGAATAGCATGGCTGAGGAGCCCGAGCAGGCCGAAGAATAGCCAACTCACTTTCTAAGCAAGCCGGGGGAGACCCCGGTTTTTTTGTGCCCTGATCCAACGAAAGAAACTGTTGATATCCTGTTGACATCTCCAGGTGGTTAACATACTTTAACACCCGTTATGAGCGATATTCAAATCATAGAGAAACACGACGACGGCAAGTATCAGTATCTGACTGCCAGGGTTGGGAAGATTGAAGCTGGCATTTTTATCTCACCTATCGGCGTGAATGTTTGTCAGAAGAACGCCAGCCATCGGGCATGGAGAGGGCAGGGGCGCAGGTTCGAGAACTTGTTCCAGGCAAGAGACGCTTACAAGTCAGATTCGATGAAATTAATTATTGAAGAAGCAATCAGGGGTTTTTCTGTTTTGGAGGGTGTAGCATGAAGCCTGGGGATACAGTTCGCATTGATGGCAAAGAATACACACTGATTGAGATCTGCCCCGGATACGCGCTAATTATTGAGGACAAGCATGGAGGTCAGTTTTTGTGCAGTGGGTATATGGTCGCCCAACATGGGCAGTAATCCAAAAGCAGCCGAGGTTAAGCCTCGGTTTTTTTTGTGTCCAAATTTTCTCAACACCGTGATGCTCTCCTGTTGACAGCCTGTTAATAGTGGGCTACTTGTAAATCACTGCGAGTGGTAGTCGAACGGACTACGGATCAGAAGGTTTGGGGTTCGACTCCCTACGGGTGTACCACTTCTTCCTCTGTCACTTGCAGTGTAAATCCAACAACTGCAAGAACATGAACATCAAAAAAGTTACGCTATACAAGCGCGGTTCCAAGTATTACGCAAAGACCTGTTTTTTGGGTACAGTGTACACAGTGTCTACGGGCACTTCAGACAAAAACGATGCCTGGGAAATCGCACCGGGCAGGCTCACGAAAAAAGTTCAAGAGCAACGCACCAAGGGCAGCAGTGTCCGCAGCGCCATTGAGCACTACCTCGACTTCAACACTGAATCCAGGGACAAGACCAAACGAGGCGTGATCTCGTTTGTTAAGAGCTACTGCAAGCTGCTAGGGTACAATCTGGACACGCCGGCCAAGCAGGCGTTTACCAAACAATCAGCCATTCGGTTCCAGCAGCTGAGGCTTGCTGATGTTGAGCCAGAGGATCGCCCCAGAGTTGCCAGGAGCACCAACACGATCCTGCGATCTGTTAAGTGCCTCTACTCCGAAAGACTCCTAGATACCTACGACAAAATCCCGGATCACGTCACGTCATTCAAGAGGGTGCGATCCCTCAAAGCGCCGTCTGTTCAATACACGGTGGCGGACAAGAAAGAGAAAATCGCTGAGGCCATACGTCGATGCGATGCGCTCGAGGATGAGAACTACGGTGCCTGGTTGACCTACTACCTCTCGCTACATGCTGGTCTGAGGCGGAGTGAAGTGGCAGCTGCTAAATGGAGCTGGCTTACTGAGTCCGGGATATTGGTTCAGTCGGATGGTGACTTCCAGACCAAAAGTGGCAAGTCGCGCCTGGTTCCGCTTTCGCAATCTCAAGTCAGGCGACTGCGTGAATACCAGTTCGACGGTGAATATATTGTTCCTGGCCCCTACACGGCGCGTTACAGAACACTTCCTGATGAGGTTGCCAAGATTATCAGAGACTGCGGAATCACTGGCAGCAAATCGTTTCACGAGCTTAGGAAGTACTACGGCGCAAACGTCGCCACTCAGCTGGGGATTTTTCATGCTCAGAAGTATTTGGGACATCACTCACCTGAGATCACGAGCAAATACTACGCTGATGTTGTCGAGCACAAACCAGTTGAGATAAAAATATTGGCATAAATCAACATACACCGTATAACACCAGTGCTAGTTGTTAACGTTCATATGTTGGATACGGGGCTGAGGGGGTACCCACCTCTCGGCCCCTATTTTATGGTGACCTACCAACCAACCCCAGGCCAGGTGACCAGCTGCTATCTGGCTGCTCTCGCAAACCCGGACCTCTGCAAGCCGAGCCCGGTCAGCAGTCGTTTTGACTCTCAGACATTCGAGGAGCGCCTGGAGATCAGAACCATTGCATACCTGGCTGAGGCCGGCATGAACCTGGCAGTTGGCAATGGCTTCCTGAGTGGCCTGAGAGGTGTTCCTGACGTGCCTCCCAATATTGAGGTCAAATGGAACCGGAGAGGGGATAAACTGATTGTCAGCGGTAAGTACCTGGATCCAGACCTGATCTACGTCCTAGCTACCGGTAGGCGTCCAGTGACCTACCTAGGATGGTTGCCAGGCCGCAAAATAACCAGGAGACTTGCCGGGAACGGTTACCCTCAATGGTTTGCCTATGCTGGAGAATTAAAGCAATTTCCTGCAAGCTGGTGGGCAGAAAAACTTCCAAAAAACATTACCATTGGTCAGGCAATGTCGCACCCCTCCGTTTATTCTTCAACCATCGCTTGATAACTGTCTCGATCATGTTGCTGACATTGCGGTTTTCCTCGTCAGCATAGTACTTGATTTCTTTCTTTAAATCATTGTCGAGCCAGAGGCCGAGCATTGATTTATTTGGATCTCTAGAATTTGGCATAAACGTCAATGTTTCCTAATGAAAACGACCACAATGTTAACAGCATGTCAACAGGTGTAAAGAAACATTTATAAAATTTCTACTTGCAATATCAACAGTTTAACAACAAGTTATCAACACCGTTTAACACCGTGAGTGAATACGAATTGAACGAGCCGGTTTACATCGACAGCTGGGCTTACGAAAAGCTTCAGCAGCTGAGAAGACCGGGTGAACACGAGACACAAACATTCCAACGAATATGGAACTATTACAAACAGACCAAAGCGGATGGGGACTTATCGGACTCATCATCGGAGCAGGACTATTCCTCGGATGCGTCCTGGCAGGAGTGAGAACCAATGACGACGACGAAGCAGGAATACAACGATGAGCGAACCATTAACAGATGCAGAGAAAGTCAGCGCCCTATGGGAAGCGATTGCCCAAGCTCAAAGCAAATTGGGACCGGTGCCAAAGAATGGGCGCAATCCACACTTCCGAACGAAGTATGCAACCCTGGACGACATCCTCAAATCCACGCTGCCGGTTTTCGCTTCCGTCGGCATAGGAATCACCCAATGGACTTCAACTTCAGAGCATGGCGTGAGGGTCAAAACTCTCATTGGCCACAAAGCAGGGGCTATCATTCAAGACACAATTGAACTGCCATGCGATACCACTAACCCTCAGAAAGTGGGATCGACCCTGACGTATGCCAGGCGGTATGCATTGCAATCTGCATTGGGGATAGCCGCGGAGGAGGATGATGATGCCAACGCAAGTGCGATACCATCCAACCCGGTGCCGACTAGGACTAAACCTGTTGGGCAAGCTAGGAAAGTACCTGGTAACAAGCCTCAGTTCGATTTGGGAGATCTATGAGTGAGGAAAGACAACATCACCCTGACGGGTGTAGCAAATGGCCTGACTGGCTGAGGTGCTCAGACTACGAGGCAACCGGTGGTAGCAGCCCAGCTGCTGAGCGAGGCACCAGGATCCACAAGTATTGGGAGCTGCTTGGAACTGACGAGGCAATCGATGGGGACGCTGATCCGGAGGAAGTGGCTCATGCTGCCTGGGCAGTGGCTCAGGTAGATGAGTTAGCAGGTGCAGCTGACATCGAGTGGGAACGCCGGATCGAGAGTGAAGCGCCAGAGTATTTCGGTTACCTCGATGCCTGCTGGTATGAAAACCCTGAGACCATCGTGATCTGTGACGGTAAATCCGGCCAGGGTAACGATGAGCAGTGGATCCAGCTGGTTGGTTATGCATACGCAATCATGCAGGAGGACACTGCCATTGAGCAGGCTAAGCTTCACTTCATCTACTGGGACAGGCGCGAGATCAAATCCTATGAATTTAGCCGCGCCCAGGTGTTAAACGAAGTTGAGAAACTTTTTCAACACCGACAGTCTGGGCAGAGGGCAACCGGGGTGCAATGCAGCAGGTGCAAACTCTATGAGACGTGCGGAAAAGTACAGGGGGTGTTGATTCGCACTTGGCAGACCGACTGGGAATCAGTGTGGAACTCACCAGCTGCTCTCAGGGAGCTCGATGATGATTTGGACCTGCTCTCAAAGATGCATGAGAAAGTAAAAGCCAAAGTTAAAGAGCTGAGTGCCGCTGGAACTGAAGTCCCAGGCTACCGGTTTTACACCCGAAAGGGCTCTTCAAAAGTAGACACTCTAGAGGCTTGGAAATCTCTAAAGAAGAGACTATCTGCCGACGATTTTCTCAAGTGCTGCACAGTAAAGCTGTCAGCTCTTCAAGCCATGCATCAGCTCCGAACCGGCGAGGAGTTGACTGGAGAATTCATCACGCCGGGTGAACCAACGCAAGTGCTAACCAAAAAGAAAAACTAATGCCACACACATACACAAAAGTAACTGGGGGTAAGTTGTTTAAAAACGAGACCCATGACCAACACGGTAATCCTCGCAAAGGGCCACCTCTATCTGTCAGCAACTGCGAAGTATTAGAGGATCTCAAAAAGGGCGACAAAGTGGATATAGCTGCCTGGCTGAATCTGATCGAGGGCACCAATGAGAAAGAAATTTCCATCACGGTGACCAAGAAGACCCTGGTTGGGCCTGCTCCCAGTCAACCTAGCAACGACGACGACATTCCCTGGGGCTGAAGATGGTTCACTCCCGGAACAAGGGCAAGCGAGGGGAACGCGAATGGGCTGGAGTGCTCCAATATCATGGATACTCAGACGCCAGGCGCGGGGCGCAATACAGCGCACAAACCGCAGACGGCAGTCCAAGCCCTGATGTCCACTGTCCCTCGCTCCCTATCCACTGGGAGGTTAAGCGCACCAACCGACTGAGCATCCGAGATGCGGTCGCACAAGCCAAATCGGATGCCGGTCGGTATGGAGCTGAATACTGGGCTGTCGCATGGCGAGAAGATCACGGTGAGTGGTTAGTGATAACCAACTGCGACACGTTCTTTGCGGCAACCCGAGGAGATTTCGCATGAAGCGAACACGCGTTAATGGCTGGTTTTCTTCTTTCTCGATTTGACAGTCATGAAGCGCGTGCGGGGGGCGCGAGTGCGTCCCCCATTTATTAAAATGATCATTGCAATAGCAGGTAAGAAGAGCGCCGGCAAATCTACGGCAGCTGATTTTCTCGAGCGCCACATTGGAGCCGGTGCCATCCGCATGTCCCTGGCCGATCCAATTAAGCAGCAGGTTGCCAAGATCTTTGGCCCATACGATCCGGCGAAGAAAGAGATCCTCCGCCCGGTTTACCAAGCAGTAGGACAAAGCGCAAAGCTGCTGGCTGGCGAGACCGTCTGGCTGGACATGTTGTGGTCCGAGTGGTGCCAGAGGCGAGAGGCTTTCAACACCCTCATCATCGATGATGTCCGGTTCCCATTTGAAGCGGAGTTTTTGAGGAGCCATGGCGCCATCATATGGAAAATCAAAAGTCCAACCTCAGATAATCACGGTGATGAGCACATTTCAGAGACATCAGTGGACCTCGTCATGGCCCATTCAACGATAACCAATTTTAAGAATCACGAATACGAAAACACGATAATCGATGAGTACGAGAGAGCACGTAAACAGGCTGCTGAAGTTGGTCAGCAAACACTTCCAGATGAGCAAAGCGGAGATCCTGGAGCACACCAGGAGCCAGAGAAATCTGCGAGCCCGAGCGGCAGCAGTGAAACTGATCCGAGACCAGCTGAAACTGAGCTACCCCAAGCTGGGGCTAGTCTTCAATCAAAATCACGCAACCATGATTAACGCTTACAACAACGCCAATGCATGGCTGTCCGAGGACCGAGGGTTCCGGGATGCCTACCTAAAGCTCGAGGAGGCAGTGCGTGGATAACCATGAATCCATCCAGGCTGATTGGGATCACTCAACACACATTCTACCTCACGGTGCCTGCTCAGATATTCATCGAGCATATGCGGAGTGGGAAAAGCGAACCGGCATATCGAGTGAGAGCTGGTATGTGAGGTGCAAACGAAAACAGAAACAACGAAGAGAAGAATCCAACAATGAAAATGACTCAGAAAGCACAGAACCAACTACTTAAAACAGTAGCACGCCAATACCGAGTAACCGTTGCAGAAATGCGAGGGCGCGTCAGGAAACAACGGGTGGTTAGGGCGCGAGCTGCGGTAGCCAAAATGCTTCACGAAGATTTCCGGCAAGCGACAGTCTTTATAGCCCATTTGCTGAACAAAGACAGCAACATGGGGCACCACTACATTAAGCTGAGCCAGGACTACGAGCGAGACTACGACTGGCACAAGCGATACCAGCAAGCCCGGTTCGAGTCGGTTAGAGACCTGATGTAGTCCATGAAATACATCCGGTTCTATAGCGACGCATGGTTGTCCAGCACCAGGATCCTCAGCAACGAGGCAAAGGGTGCCTGGATAGACCTGCTCTGCTTCCTAAACGCTCAACCCACACCAGGCCAGGCCGAGCTCACTGCTGACCAGCTGGGACGGTTGTGGGGCGTCAGAGATAACCAGCTGCATTCACTTCTGGCTGATCTTAAAGCTTCCGGGGTCTGCGAGATTGAGATCGGTGAGACCATCGTGATTCGATGCAACCGACTTGTTCGAGAGGCTGAGGAGCACGCCGAGTTCATCCGTAAATGCAGTGAGTCTGGTAAGAGGGGAGCAGCCATTAAAGGTACCCTAAAGGGTACCCATCAGGGTACCTCTAAGCGAACCCTAAAGGGTACCCTACAGCATACTAACACTAACACTAAAGCTATATCTAATAGTAACTCTATAGAGCCCAAAAAGCAGTCGGCTGATAGACAGCCTCCGACTTTGGATGAGGTTCTTAAATTCTGTGAGCGGGAGAGCATACCAGCTGAACTCGGCCACAACTTCTTCGACTACTACCAGACCGAACAGCTCTGGACTAACAAGAACGGAAAACCAATCGACTGGTGGCACGGCATCAGGGCATGGAAGCGCAAAGGGTATGGAAAAAATAGACCAAACGGTGCTCCAACTAGGAGCCCAGTTAACAGGAACACTGGAAACGCCAACGAGGCAGAGGATCCCTCCGATTACGCAACAGTGGGCAGACTGGTTTAAACTCAAGATAGTTGACCAGCAAGTAAGCAGCATGATCGACATAGCAGCAAACTGGGCTCTGGATATCAAAGAGGGTGAAAAGCCCAAGTGGCTGTCTCTCCTGGGGAGCAGTGGTTGTGGAAAAACCCACATTGCCAAGCGACTATGGCACTGGATTACCAAGCGCCCTGACTTCCAGGGACGATCTGACTACTCACCGCAATACATCTATTGGCCCAAGTTCGTTGAGGAACTGAGGTCGGGAGCTGCTTACAACCGATACCAGGACATGATGCGGTGGCGATACCTGGTGTTGGACGACGTTTGCGGTGAGAGGGAGACCGACTACTCGACTGAGAAGCTTCACAACCTACTGGGAAGCCGGGACGGCAAGTGGACACTGATCACCAGCAACAAACGCATGATGGACATTGCCATCCTGGACCGACGCATTGCATCCCGAATGGTTCGAGGAGGCAGCTTGGTAGCTGACATCAGGACCAAAGACTACAACCTGAGAACGGAAGATGAGAAAACTATCAATCCTGGGAATTGAACGAGACGTGCATTCACCCCTCAAAGCTAGGCAGCTGGGATACAAACCATTCACCTATGCGTATGAGCCCAACACCGAGGCTTGGATGATCGATCGGTTGGCAGCTGATTTAGACCGAGCCAGAACCGATTGGGTTATCGTCTACGTCCCGGATCCTCATGCAAAATCCCATGACTACATTGAGATCTGGAAACGATCATACAGCAAACATGCCTAAATTCATTTCTAACGGTGTTAAACGGTGTGCAGCTGTCATCACCCTACCGAGACACAAAAATGCGTCAGAACTAATCCTGGAGCGATTATGGACCATTTAAAACCACAGAAGAAACAGGCACCAGGCTTCGTGCAGAAAAGACCGAGCCTGGAGCCAGACCAGAACGTCGGGATGCATGAGGCGATTGAGCCCTACCGAGGAGACATCGAGAACATCATCCCTGAGAGTGCAATCCAGGCCAGCTCAAAAGCCCTCAGAGGGCAGGACAGATACAGCAGAGATAACATTAGGGTGTTCCTCACTGCCATCGCCCTGGGGATGAAACAGAACGCAGCAGGGAGCCTGATTCACGTCAAACCAGAGACTATAAGCCGGTGGAAAGCAGCCCACCCGGACTTCGATGAGGCGATGGAAAAAGCCAAATCCATCAACAAGCTCATGTTGATGAACTTCGTCTATGCGGGGATGAGTAAACAGCCGAGGCTCGCGTTGGATCTACTTGAGCGCGTGCATCCTGAGGACTACGCGCCAACGAAGAGGGTGGAACAAAGCGGGTCCATCGCTCATACACACGGTCCATCTCAACTACTTCAAAAGCTTCATGAAACCAGGCAGATAGTAGACGCAGCAGATCAGCAGTCTGTTGCTATAGAAGCGCAACCTGTTGATAGCGAGGATGCCGAGTGAAACTGTACCCAGGCAGCAGTCAGATCCAGGCAGTAGGGGTGGTGGTAGGGGGGTAGGAGCCCCCAGC
>Ga0208917_1001790_pt1 | contig 10590 bp, 13 predicted proteins | sample DEB08_DNA_10_FD_185500 | JGI IMG/M metagenome (GOLD analysis project Ga0208917, IMG submission 185500) | Aqueous microbial communities from the Delaware River and Bay under freshwater to marine salinity gradient to study organic matter... | ecosystem: Environmental > Aquatic > Marine > Coastal ...
ACAATGCCACTACAGAATTAGCGAAATTTATAGAAGTTCAGACTGGCACATATTTTGGAGAAGATGATATTGTAAGAATTGAAGACGATTATAATAGAGTAGAATTAGAACATCTTAATGATGGAAACTATATAGGTGGTTTAACTATGCCTGATAAAAACACAAATAAATTAAACAAAAATGGGTAAACAACTATCATTATTCCCAGAAGAGGAATTATTAAGAAAGAACGGTAAAACCGAATACGTACCGTTTGTTTCAGAAGTAGAAACTTTTAACGAAACATTTGGTAAACCGAATAACTATGAACCTACTATCCCTAATCAAAAAGAATGGCAGTTTGTCTATGACTTCATTCAAGAAGAACTCGAAGAATATAGAGAAGCTTGCGAAAACGGAGATATCGTGGAAGTTTTGGATGCTTTGTGCGACATTGCTTATGTTTCCCTTGGGAACGGTACTATGTTACATGGCCTTAAGAGCAAGATATGGCCAGCATATCTCGAAGTACAAGCAAGTAATATGTCAAAAGCTTGTACATCTGAAGAAGAAGCCTTACTCACCGTCAGCAAAAGAAGTGAGGAGCAAGGTGAGGCCTGTCATTTTGAAAAGATTGCGGAAGGACGGTATATTGTCTACCGTACCAGAGACAGAAAAGTAATGAAATCTATTAATTATTTCAGACCGGACATACGTCAGTTCTTTACTGATAATGATATACTCAGAAATAAGCCTCAACAACATATTGGAATATGATTAATTTAAGAGAACATGTAGTAGTGAGACAGGATATTGAATATGTACCTTTAGAAATAGCTGAAGCAGCAATAGCAGAGGCATATAACGATACCAAATTAGATGATGCTATGAATTTGATTAAGACTGCTATTAAGGAAATGAATGACTCCGTAAATGACGCATTAAAAGATGATTAAAATAGCACACGAAGCACCTATTGACATTTTTGAAGAAGTTCAAAGATTTACGGATTACGATTATGCTTTAGTTCATTTGTTAGAACAAAATGGTCGATATAGAGATACTTTCGAAAGAGCGGTTAAAAAAGGAAGAGAAGTAATTCTAGATAATTCTATTTTTGAATTAGAAGAAGCTTTTGAAGCAGATAGATTTGCTTTATGGGTTGAAAGACTTAAACCTACATGGTACATTATTCCGGATGCTTTAGAGGATGCTGAAAAGACTATGCAGCAAGCTGCTGACTGGTATAAAAACTATTCAGGAGTACCTGGTAAAAGCATAGGAGTAATTCAAGGCAAGACATATACTGAAATCAGAGATTGCTATAGAGCAATGGACGAAATCGCTAATGTTGATATGATTGCTATTTCTTTTGACTACTCGTATTATACCGACTCTGTCCCTCATCCTAACAAATACGTAAGTTGGATGCTTGGAAGAGTTAAACTTATTGGAGACTTGTTGAGAGACGGTGTGATCAATAAAGACAAACCACATCACCTTTTAGGATGCGGTTTACCTCAAGAATTTTCATTTTATAAACATGCTGACTACAATTTTATTTATAGTCTGGATACTAGCAATCCAGTGGTCCATGGACTAAAAGGGATTGAATATGGAACTGACGGTCTTTGGAGTAAAGAATCTCAAAAGTTACATGAACTTATTGATGTTGATATTGAAAATATTGATATCAACAAGGTAAAAACAAATATTCAAAAATTTAGATGGTTTACAAATGGACAAGCAGAAGTGGGTAGCATTTTTTAGTCAGACTGGAGGAGAAATAGCAGATATAGCTGAATCTCTTCAAAGATGGCCTGACCTAATAGTTACTAATGAAAGACCTAGCAAACTCAGAACTATCGATGGTCGAATATTAGATAATGTCGAAGATAGACTAGTTGTTCTTCCTAATAAACCTACTGTAGAAGATTATGAGAAGATCTTACAGGATAATGCTTTAATCACTCTTCATGGCTGGTTAAGAATTATGCCAAGAGTTATCTGTGAAAAATATGCAATTTATAATGGGCACCCAGGTTTAATAACTGAATATCCAGAGTTAAAAGGTAAAGATCCTCAAGTAAGAGCTTTTGAAGGAAAGTATCCTGTAGCAGGAGCTGTTTTACATAAAGTTATCCCAGAAGTAGACGAAGGAAAGATTATAGCAGAAGAAAGATTTAACGCATTTAACTTGTCTCTTGATGATTTATTTCGTATATTAAGAGATAGAAGTTTATATATGTGGTGTAATTTTCTTAAAAAGGTTTTATGATAAAAAGAGTAGCATTAGTAGGAGCTAGTAGTACAGGTAAGACTACTGTCTATGAATTATTAAAAAATAAATTACCTAAGTTTGAGTTTATAAATGAATCTACAAGGACGGTTGGTTCTTATGGATTTCCTATTAATGAAGCTGGAACTTCTGAGACTCAACTTGCTATCAGTTCCTTTCACTTAGAAGCTTTACTTAGACCAGGTAATATGATCTTAGATAGATGCTATATGGACTTAGTAGTGTATTCTCATTTTATGGAAAATATAGATTCTAAGGTACTAAACTATATCGAAGATACTTGGAATAGAGTTAAAGGAGAGTATACTCACTATATTTATTTCCCTATCGAATTCGAATCAGTAGACGATGGAGTTCGTAGTGTAAATGAAGATTGGAGAAAGCAGATTGATAATACTTTTCAGGACTTCTTAGAAGGAGTAAGAAAACCCTACCTAACTGTAACAGGGTCACCATTGCAGAGAGTTAATCAAATATTAGATTTCATTGGTAACTGAACAGTACTTAGAGGACGTTCTACAGAGTAGAATTGAAGCTGGATATAAAGGTAGAGAATCTTCAAAATCTCACCTTAAATCAGCTTTGTATGATTGGAGAATAGAGCAAAATTGGAACAGTGATAGAGCAGTTGTTTTAAGTTATGAAAATAAAGGCTTTGCTTTTATTACATTTACTAAAAGAGCTCCTAAATATTGCGTACTTAGACATTTAGTTACTTTAGAAGAGTACAGGGGGGAAGGTATTGGAACTAACTTAATGAATTTAATGTATAAGGAAATGAAAGAAAGAGATTATAATATATTAAGATTCTTTGCAGATATTCCCTCAGTTGGATTCTACGAGAGGTTAGGATTTAAATGGCACGGTAAGTCTAAGACTGGTCTGTCTTTCACATATACAGATATCAATACAATGGAACTACTTGATCCAACTAATAGAGATAAAAAAAGAATAGGGTATGAATAGATTTGACATGCATGTTAATCTTAGAGCATTTCCTGCTTCTAGCAGAGGCAATCAGCAACGTGATATTACTCCAGAAGAAATGAATCAATATTTTATTGATCATGCTATTACACATGCTCTAGTACTATATAATAGAGATGATTACTCAGAATTAGAAAGGTTAGGTAACCTTACTAAAACTAAAATTTACGGGGTTCAATGTATTTTTGGGCCTACTAAAGAAGATCCGACAGATATTAATACTATACCTTCTTTGGATGTAAATTTAGAAGGAAGAAGCTTTCTTTCAGGAGGATACTGTTACGGTATTAAGTTTGCTTCTGAAAGGGGATGGTGGAAACGTGGAGAAATTGTTGATGCAGGCTTAGACTATAATAAAGATAAGATTATCAAAAAGACTTTAGCAGAACTTCCTAAAAATTCAATTGCATCTTTTCATACACAGGGAACAAGTAAACCAGATAATACTGCTAGTCCGATGATGCTGTTAAACTTTGCTTGCAAATTTCCTGATGTTAAGTTTATTATAAATCATGGTGGTGATTATGGACCGTCTTCAACAGCTGCTAAACCATCTAGAAGTCGTATAGAAGAGAGAACGGATAAAGGAGGTTTTTTACGTCATATAGCACATAGAGTTAATTGTTTGAGTGCTCTTCAAGCCTCAGAATTTACTCCAAATTTATTTATTGATTTTAGCTGTTTTACTGTCGGTAAAGCAACATTAGTAGTTGATGGTAAATACACACAGTGGGCTGCAGGAAGCGATTTTCCTTTTTCAGAAAATTTTCCTATCAATTATACTTTAGAAAGAAAAAATTTCGAAAAATATTGTGAGATACCGGACGATAATGCAGTACAATTTTTCGAAAAAGATATAGACTACCTTACTAATAAAACTCTTAATTATCATGATGAATACTACTTTGTCAAGTACAAAAATTTTGTTAAAGAACGAAGAAAGAATAATGAACAGTAAATTTAATAGTAGAGATATAGAATCTAGTAATATTAAAACTGACTTAGTTGCAGAAGGATTAGAATATATCGGTGAAACTATAGATTACGAAAATTTTGATAAAAAATTAACCTTTCAATTTATGGGAGTTAATATAAGAGTAGGTGTAAGAGTTTCATCAAAAAGTTTTTATGTACAAGTATACGGAGATACTGCTGATATACTATTTACACCACTACCTTACTCTATGAGTAAAACTAAAGAAGGTATACGTATAGGTAAAAAAGGAACTAGTTATGCAAAAACAAGAGCACATGCTATTGATCAAATTAGATATATTAAAAAAGAAATAAAAGAACGTTACAATGAGCGAAGTTAAAAATTACGAAGCAGTAAAAGAAATTGCCTCTAAGCACTTAGGTAAAGTAGGAGGAGATGGTTACAGTGATCAGTATAATCCTGAATTATTAGTTAAAATACCACGTTTTCTTAACCGTGAAGGTTATGGATTAACCGGAAAAGAATTTGTCGGTGTAGATGTATGGAATGCATACGAGGTATCCGCAATTACAACTAAAGGACAGCCTGTTGCAGGAATGTTAAAAATAGTCTGCCCTTCAGATAGTGAAAATCACGTAGAATCTAAATCTATTAAATTATACTTGAACTCTTTTAACATGACTCAGATTGGGAATACAGCTGCTGATTGTATTTCTGGTATTGAAGCTAGAGTTAAGAGAGATTTAGATGAACTTTTAGATACTAATACCACCGTTAGTTTTTATGCTTCTGAGTTTGAAACTGAGCCATTGTCTTTTCCTGATTCTTATCAAGACCTAAGTGAAATTACTAATTTAGACACTATTGACTTTACAGCATTTAAGTCCGATGCTTCTCAGCTAGAAGCTTCTGAAGTAGGGGGTTCATTAACTGTTCGTTCTAACTTATTACGTTCCAACTGTAGAGTAACAAATCAACCAGATTGGGGAGACGTGTTTATTTATATAGAAGGAGAAGAAGTACCTACTGCCGCTAGTCTTGCTAAGTATATTGTTTCTCATAGAACTGTGTCGCACTTTCATGAAGAGATTTGTGAAATGATATTTGCCCACCTAACAGAGAGATTTAAACCAAAACAACTAATGGTATCTTGTTTATATACTAGAAGAGGAGGAATTGATATTAATCCTATTAGAGCTACTCATCAGATGTTAATACCAGACTTTTTTACTAACCCTGAATTTACTATTCGTAAAACTCTAAGACAGTAATGGAAGAAGAAATAAAAATAGTAGAAGAAAACATTCTCATAGCAGAACGAATCCCCCCTGGAGATAATTGGGAACTTGTAATAGACAGAGGTACTAATATAGAAGGCTTAGTTATGGCGTTAACAATGTATATGCGTAAAACTAAATTTAAAGGTCATTATAGATTAGAGCCTTTAAATGGAAAATTATTCGCTATCCAGCAGGTAGAAGAACAAATAGAACAACCTGAACCACAGGTTTGGGATCTTTATGGAGAATATTAGGATAATTGAATAAAAGTTCTTATATTTAAAGAAATAAAAGGTTATAGATGCAGTTAGAAAAAAAGTATTACACCGTCCAAGACTCTGAGACGTTAAAGTTAATGTTCCAACACATTCAAGAGTCAGAAGTAATCGCAGTCGATACTGAGACCTCTGGTCTTAACCCTAGAAAAAATATCATCGTAGGATGGTCTCTATCTGGTGATGAAGGCGTAGGTTTCTATATTCCTACTCAAGTATGGAACTTTGACAAAGGAGCATTAGAACTTCAGACTATCGATGGTACTTCTACAGAAACCATTTCAAAGAATTTACTTAAAGCGTTAAAAGGTAAGAAACTTGTCTTCCATAACGCTTCTTTTGACGTTCAATTTATTAAAAATTACTTCGGTATAAACTTACTACCAGACGTATGGGTTGATACTGGATTACTTGTTCATACAGTTTACGAGGAGGGTGCTTTTGGATTCGGTAACCCTTTTGGACTAAAGTCCATAGCGATAATGAATCAAGAGGCTCTTGGACTTAATGTCGAAGAGGCTGCTAACCAAGAACAAATTGAACTGAAAGAAAGTATTAAGAAAAATGGTGGTTCTGTTACTAAAGAAAGTTTTGAGATCTATAAAGCTGATCTTGACATACTCAGTAAATATGCTTCTGCTGATACTGACCTTACCCTTCGCATTTGTAATCTATATTTGGATAAGCTTAGAGATGAGGGACTTGAGAAATTCTTCTTTGAAGAAGAGGTAATGCCTATCTACCGTGAAGTTACCGTTCCTATGGAAGCTTACGGAGTAGATTTAGATACGGAACTTATTGACCGTATTCACGATGAGATCGTAGAAGATCAGAAAAAGAACAAAGAGATAGTAATGAAGTCTCTTCTTGCTATACCCGAAGTAAAAGAATGGGTTGTAGCTACGTCTATGGAAAACTTTCCTGTCTCACATAAAGGTAACTGGGCTCAGAGATTAGTACAAAGGTACTCTCTACCTTTACCTAAATCTGAAAAAACTGGTAAGTACTCTCTTACTGCAAAGTATATTAACGAACTAGAAGATTCAAACGTCAAGCAATTCCTACTAACCGGAGACGATACCCTTATTGACGATATTGAAAAAGCTAGAATCTCTATGTCTCTATGGAAAGAGTCTAATGACGGAGACTATATTAATATACAATCTAAAAAGCACTTGGGTGAAATCGTCTTCGGTTACATGGGAATCAAACCTAAAGTATCAGGAGCTAATACTAAGTCTGGTCGAGATAAGTTCGACATGGATATGGTTGAAGAACTCGCTAAAGAGTATCCTTGGGCTGAAAATCTACGTATCTATAACAAATTATTAAAGATAAAATCTACTTACGTAGATAGGTTTAGAGACCGTCAGGAAGATGGTAGATACTACTTTTACTTTAAACAAAACGGTACTGTATCAGGTAGATACGGTAGTGATGCCCAGCAGCTACCTAAACCTCTAGAACCAGGTGAAGATGCTCCTGTAATCGAGAAGTACGTTAATATTGTACGAGCATTCCTTATTGCCGGAAAAAACAGAAAGGTAATTGATTGTGACTACGAATCTCTTGAACCCCACTGTTTTGCTTCTGTAACTGGAGATAAAAAACTTCAAGAAATCTTTAATAACGGATGGGACTTTTACTCTACTGTTGCTATCCAGACCGAAAAACTAGAAGGAGTATCAGCAGATAAAAAAGCTGATAACTTCTTAAAAAAAGTAGACCCAATTAAACGTAATAAAGCTAAAGCTTATTCGTTAGGAATTGCATACGGTATGGAGGCATATGCTCTCAAGATGACTCTTGACGTAGATCAGAAAGTAGCTGAAGGATTAATCAAAGGTTACTTAGAAGGTTTCCCTCAACTGGCTGAATGGAGAGAAAGATCTCGTCAGCAAGTTAAAGAACATGGGTATATTAAAAACTATGTAGGACGTGTACGTCATTTACCTAAAGTTCAAAAGACTTACGCTAAGTTTGGCGATAGAATGATGGACTGGAGATTTAGAAAAGAATTAGAACCTCAATTTGGTAGAGATCAAGTAGTACAGGTCTACAGAGACTACCGTAACGGATTAAATAACTGTCTTAACTTCCAACTCCAGTCATTAGCAGCTGCGGTAGTAAACCGTGCAGCATTACAGATTAACCGTAAGGCGAAAGAGTTAGGAATAGATGCTATAGTTCAAGCACAAGTACATGATCAACTAATAATTAACGTAGATGAAAAAGATGCAGAAATGTTTGCACCGCACGTTCAAACAATTATGGAAAGCACTACTAGACTTCCTGGAGTTACATTAAAAGCTCCACCAGAGATTGCCGATAACTGGAAAGAAGGGCATTAATAGATATTTATAATAAATGAGAATCAACCCCAGAGAGATTTTTATTTTGTTTAACCGACGATCTTAGGACGTCACAAATTTAATTATATGAGTAGATTATTTTTACACGAACGTAATCCGTTCGACATTTTAGTTCGCAATTTTTTTCAAGACGCCAACACATTTCTTCCGTTGGCCGAAACCAAAGTTCCTCACCCAGTAGACATCTATACGACCGATACCCACTTGGTATTCGACGTAGCCGTAACAGGCGTGGCGAAAGAGGACATCTCAATTCAAATCCAAGATAATATCTTAAGGATTAACTACGACAAGTCTAAAGAAGAAGACGGAGTAGAATATATCCATAGAGGTATTGCCAAAAGATCATTTAACCTAGGTTGGAAGATCGATTCTAAATTTGATCTTAGTAAAGCTAATGCTGAGTTTAAGTACGGCTTACTTAAGATTACAATTCCTTTTGCTAAAGGATCAGAGTTAAAAACTTTGAAAATTAGCTAAATTTTTCTACTCTGGGGTTTGATTTTTAAATAAAAATTCTTATATTAAATAAAACGTTATAAGCAAATGGCAAAGTTATTAAAACCGACTAACGATAGAATCTTAGTCAAACCAATCGATGAAGGAGAACAAACCTACGGTTCGATTGTAATTCCAGACATGGGCAAAGAAAAACCAGAAATGGGTGAGGTACTAGCTATAGGACCTGGCCGTCTATCTGAACATGGACAACTTATTACAGTTCGTTCTTGTAAGGTAGGAGATATTGTTCTAGTTCCTAAAATCGGTACTCTTCGAATTGACTTCGAAGGAGAAGAATATTATATTGCACAAGACAGAGAAATATTAGCAGTTGTAAAAGAATCAGACGATGAGTAAAAAGATTACATTTTCAAAAGAGGCTAGAAATAAACTAGCAGACGGAGTAGATAAACTAGCTAATGCAGTTACAGCTACACTCGGACCTTCAGGCCGAAACGTTATTATAGAACAAGACATGGGTATGCCAGTATCCACTAAAGATGGTGTAACTGTAGCAAAATCCATAGAGTTAAAAGATAAAGTAGAAAATTTAGGAGCACAAATTGTAAAACAAGCTTCTATTAAGACAGCAGAACAAGCAGGAGATGGCACAACTACATCTACTCTACTTGCCCAGTCTATCCTTACAGAAGGATTAGATAGAATGAAACAAGGTTCTAATGCTGTAGATATTAAGAGAGGAATTGATGAAGCCGTAAAACATATTACTGGGTACCTTTCCACAGAATCTAAAGAGATCACTAATGAAGAACAGCTTAAACAGATCGCAACTATTTCAGCTAATAATGATACCGAAGTGGGAGAGTTAATTTCCGCTGCCATGGATAAAGTCGGTGCTGATGGAGTTGTTGCTATCGAAGAATCAAAGACTGGAGAAACATATCTTGAAACTGTTGAAGGTATGCAATTCAATCGCGGTTATAAGTCTCCATACTTCGTTACAGATAACAACTCAATGCAAGCTGTTCTTAGTGATCCTCTTATACTTATCACTGATAAGAAGTTAAACACTGTAAAAGAGTTGCTACCTTTATTAGAAGCAGTTTCTCAACAAAACAAACCTCTTCTTATTATCGCCGATGATATATCAGGAGAAGCACTTTCTACTATGGTAGTAAATAAAATGAGAGGAATTTTACCTTGCGCTGCCGTAGGAGCACCTGACTTTGGTGACCGAAGAAAAGCAATGCTTGAAGACATAGCCATCTTGACAGGCGGTACAGTTATTTCTACGGAAAAGGGAATGAGACTAGATAAGTTTGATTCTAAATGGTTGGGTAGAGCTAATAAAGTAACTGTTGGTAAAGAGACTACTACTATTGTCGATGCTAAAGGTGATACAGAACTAATTACACAACGTGTTGAAGAGATTAAAAATCAAATAGAAGAATCTACTTCCCCCTACGAAAAAGAGAAACTTCAAGAGAGGTTATCTAAATTTGTGGGAGGAGTAGCTATCGTACACGTTGGTGGTCATACTGAAGTAGAAATGAAAGAGAAAAAAGATAGAGTTGATGATGCTCTTCATGCTACTAAAGCTGCTATTGAGGAAGGTATTTTACCCGGCGGAGGAACAGCTCTACTACAAGCCGCTCTATGGTTGACCAACACTCTTCAGAATCCTTTAGAAGAAGAAAAAGTAGAAGGCGATAAACTTACCGGATATGACATCGTAATCAATGCTATCGAACAACCATTTTACAAGATACTTCAGAATGCCGGTTTAGATAATGATACTATCGGAGATATAGAAGAACGTATTAAGAATGAAGATGACTTCTGGTTTGGTTATAATCCAAGAGAAGAAGATTTCTTTAATATGTTTAAAGAGGGTATTATTGACCCTACTAAAGTAACAAGACTTGCTTTAGAAAATGCTGCATCTGTTGCAGGAACTTTGTTAATTACTGAAGCAGTAGTTAGTAAAGGAAAAGAGAAA
>Ga0208917_1001792_pt1 | contig 10579 bp, 10 predicted proteins | sample DEB08_DNA_10_FD_185500 | JGI IMG/M metagenome (GOLD analysis project Ga0208917, IMG submission 185500) | Aqueous microbial communities from the Delaware River and Bay under freshwater to marine salinity gradient to study organic matter... | ecosystem: Environmental > Aquatic > Marine > Coastal ...
ACTGACAACTTTGTACTGTTCAAGTGCAACTTTAATCTTATCAACATCTTCTGTTGTAAGGTCGCCTGCAATACGCACTTTAAAATCATAGGTGCGTGTTGATTCTGTTAGATAGGCTTTAAAACTTTTCATAATTGTTCCTATTATACGATATTTAGCGTTTTTGACTAATTAATGCCGGGGTTTATTCAAAATTTCAGCCAAGAGTGCATTTCTATCAAGCACTACTCCTTGCCCTTCAACGTGTTCTGGCACGTCTCCTGACTGCTGATCTTTCTTAATCTGATGGTCCAACCGCATTTTTTTCAACTGCAAATCCACCATACGCAGTTTTTTATCCAACTTGGCCTGCTTGGCTGTGATAGCATGCCCCAACAATGTGCCAGCAGTTTGAAACACTGTGCCGCTAAAACGTGCTTCCATGTTCATACCCAAATCCATAAGATCATTGAACTTGTCTTTGGCTAATTCTGCCAGTTCGTCCATCTCTTGGTCGCTGGCACTTAGGTCTCTTACTGTGGGCAGTGCTTGGTCAATTTTGTCGATAGCAGTGTCTATGTCTGCAAGTTCGCTGCGATTAGCCTCTATGGCTGCACGGGCTTCTTCTGGGCTAACAGTTTGCTCAGGCTCGTTGTCTTCAGGCTCAGGCAGATTAAACAGTTCTTCTAATTTCTTAGTCATGCTACTATTTAACGTTTTTTGGTTCCTTGGAAAATGTCTTGTTCGTTGACTATTCTAAAAACTAAGCCATGTGCTTTGCAAAAATGACGGGCTGCTTCCCATTTAAACATGTTCAGTGCTACTGCGGCTTTGTCCTTCACTGTTCTAGCAGCTTCCATGGTAGTTTCTTTACTGGGTTTAATTTCGATTACTTCGCCGTGCCGCTTGCCATTTTTATCTTCGTAAATTACCAAAAAGTCAGGCACGTAAATTGTGTTTTTATTTGTAAAAGGATTTTTGTAGGGAACGTGTATGGCTTCACTGGCCCATTGTAGCACTGCAGGATTGTTGTCACAGAACTGCATAAAAGCAAATTCCCAACTGCTTCTGTAAGTAGGTGTACCTTTGCCTACGTACTTATTGGGATTTTGTATTTGAAACTTGCCTTGTGCATATTTGCTCATGGAAGAATGTTTCTACTGATGTAGGGCGATGTTTGTGTAGTATTTTGAATACCTAAAAAACTTGTAGGAACTCTGGTAGTATTCAAATATAGTGCTAAAAATGGACTTAGTTCATTGTTAGACAATTGTTGAAATTGTGTTAGCACACTCATAGGGTCTTCACGCTGTGCATGTGCTGTGTCGATTACTGCTTGGGCCAGCAGTTTTGCACTTTCTAGATTTCCTGTTTGTTCTTCAAAATAACTGGTAATTGCATCATTAACATTACTGCTAACTGTGTTTGTCGGAGTAAAGTAATTATTAAAATACCTTGTAGTTTTATTTGTTCCAGTACTGTCTAAGTTACTAGGTTGTTGAGGATTATAAGTTGTATCTGCCATATCTATTCTATTTAAACATAATAATAATCTGCATCAGACCATCCTGATGTATCACCAAAATAATCAAGTTCGTAACCACTATCATAACTTACTACTGATGTAGACCAACTTGGGCCCAATTCGTCTAAATAATTTGACTGATTTTCATAAGCTGACCATGCTTCTAATGTTCCTGCATCATAAGAAGGTCCAGATCCAGTATACACTGATCCGCCAGATGCTGCAAGGACAGGGTTTCCTGAACCATCCACCCATACCCCGGTTCCCGGATCTGGAAGTAAGATACTAGCATCTTGATTTGATCCAAAGCTACCAAGCCAATTAGTAAAGTTGTTGTATGCGCCTTTTATCGAACTAACAATACTTCCATCAGACTTGTTAACAACACTAGAACCACCATCCGCAGTGTAAACAGTTTTAGTTCCATCTCCGTTATCAGTTTGACTGATAATGTTGTTACTGGGATACTGAGGAGTGTACTGGCCTTTGCTAACAATCGGTGTGCCTACCATGTTACTAACTGTGCCTGTCTGTGGATTAAAGGATTGACCTGGAGTGCCCATGAAATAATCGAACCCACCCTGTACTAAATTATTAACTCCTACACCAATTCCTGTTGCTGCTATTCCTGATATTCCTGCTGCTACCGTAGAACCTATTAAACCACTACCAAAAGCATCTTTAAGGCCGCCGTATAATTGCCCACCAACATACAAACCAGACAATGTGCCAACTCCTCCACTAAGTGTATTTCTTACTAGGCCACTTACACCTCCATTTACTACCCTTGTAATTCCTGTATTAGGATCAGTGTAATATTGTGTTGCGGTGGGACTTACTGTGGCTCCTTCACTTACTAAATCCCTTGTGCTTTCTGGGTTTGTGTTTGTATTGTTTGGATTTACACCTGTACCAGGACTGACTTGAATAGCGTCACCTGCTGCATTAAAAGTTACAAGAGTTTCATCTTGATATTGGTATGTTCTTATAATTTGTCCGTTTTGATCCACGCTTTCCCTGACATACTTTACATTGTATCCTGGGTTCGTGCTATCATATCCTCCGCTTTGTGTTCCTACTGTAGTAAATTCTTGTATAACTTCTGTACCTTCAGCATTTGTAATAAAAGCAGTGTACTCATTGGTTACCGGTTGGCCAGATCTTGCATCTACAGAAATCGAAGGACTAGTTTGTTGAACTCTATATACTGCTGTACTTAATGAATTTGGCGGGGTAGATCCTCCAGTTTGTACACCTCTTGTATAATCGTTGATTAATCCTGATACAATGCTGGTTGCCGCACCGCCAACGATACTTGCTGATTGACCATTAATTGTTGCACTATTACTTAAAGGAGGAATCCCAGCAGACGTACTTGCCGTTGCACCTGCTAATCCAGTAGGAATTGCTGTCTGACTTCCGCCATAAGTCGCACCATATCCTGGTGTACCCGACAATGTTGGAAAAAATATCGACTGTGCAGCACTGTTAACTGCACCACCTAGTATACTTGCCCCAACTTGACCTAGTACAATTTTTCCAAGTTGATTAAAATTTGTATCTTTAAGATTGTTATAAAACCTGTAGGCAGCAAGCACACTACCTAATATACCTTGACCACTGCCTGTACCATCTGGCCGTGCTAAATCTTGACTTCCTTCTGTAAGAACTCCAATGAGCCCTGCATCATTGTAAATGTTAGTAACACTGTTACTAATTGGACTAGGCGTATCGTCATAGTGTATTGTAGCAAAACCATTTACATCAACAGGATTTACATATCCTGTTCTATATTTGACAGTTTCAAACTCTACTTGCATTGTTGCTTCCATAAGTTCGTTGCTGGCAGAACTGTCATGGTCACCGTGACGCCAAGAAGCAATAATTGGATTTATTAGCAGGTATTCTGTGAAACGTTTATTATGTAGACTGAAAATTTGAATGTTACGTAAGAAAGGTTTTAAACTACTATTTCGTGGACTAAAACCCCATCCTTCTCTGGGCCTTGGCTGATATTTATGTGGTACATTATATAACTGAGCATCGTAATCACTATCTCTATAATAATATGTATAAAAATCATTCCAAAATCTGGTAACTGTATCTGCTGCATCGTCATGAAAAGTTATGTTTAACGGTTGATAACGTAACTGTGTCTGAACGATATTTTTTCTATTGTAAGCATTATAAGTTTTTGTATTAATATCAAACCTTGGAAGTTCTACTCTTTTGGCTAACAAACCAGTTTCATATTGTTCTATTAGAGTTTGACTACTGGCAGGGTCGTTGCCGCCAAACCCAGGAATTATTCCTTGCACAGCATTTTGATCTATGTTTATACAAACATAGTAAAGGAATTTTTGTTTTGGTGCTAGTCTAAAATTGTCAGCAAGAAACAACTTTGTGGCATGATCGTAGTAGTGTGTGTACTCACCAGATGCCAAAGGTTTCAAATCGCTGTTATATAAGGTAGCCATATATAATATTTATTCAACAAAAAACCCACTCGTAAGTGGGTCTTTGTCACGGTAAGTTTTAAATTAACCTGTTACAACAGTACCAGTGCCACGGACAACATCATTGCCTACGCCTCCTGGTGTTGTTGTTTGGATAGCATTGTCATAACGAATCTGCATTGTGATCGTCATTGGATCATTGCTTCCATAATCGGCTTCATTGTAGTTAACATCTGTTAAGAAGCAACCATACATTTCCCATGTTTCTAGTACAACTGGTTCAATGTTGCCGTTAGCGCCATCTAGCATTTCTAATTTTGTAATAAACTTATAGTCAATGCCACTGCTTGCGCTTGCTTGCTCCATGAAGTCAAACTGTTTCTGCAACTGTTCGCCAACAAGACGTGTTACATTACCGCCAGCGTCATCACGTAGGCTTGTGCTTACCACACTCCATGTTGGTCTGCCTGCAATATAAACACGGCTGTTGTAAACAGGAATTTCTACCGGGTCAAACGTCAACTGTGGTCGAGCAAACGTCATAACTTGTTTGGTCAATTCTGTTTTAGGGTTACTTACACCCTAAAGCGAAATTTGAGTTTTGGCATTAACAGACCTTGGGTGGAGGCGCTTTGGTCTCCGCCTAAAGGTACTGTAAATCTTGTTAAGGATGATACTGCCATGTCTTATGCTCCTGTTCCTGGATTCGCTACCGCTGCTAGATTGCCATCCTGAATTTCTCCTGGATTCTTCAATCTAATTGGTATGTAGATAAATTCTACTGCCTTAGTTGGCTGTATGGCAACGTCTACATACAGTTCGTTTCTTGCAATACGCTCTGGCGTATTGTTTGTTGTATCACATACGCTTAAGTAATCTGTAATACCGCGCTTGGCCACCAAGTCATTTAGTAAACTGTTAACTGTTGCTAACAGTCCGTTACGTGTGATTGGATCATTTGGTTCAAACACAAATGGACGGGCCACAATGTTTAATTGATTACGTAAGTAGTTTACCAATCTAGAAACATTGATTCTATCCAATGCACTTGGTTCTGTAGCAATAGTCTTCTGACCATATACCACTAACCCTGTTCCTGGCAAGTTTGTAAATGGGTTGATCTTGTTTTCATACAACACATCACGTATGCCTTGGCTTACACCAATACTCACAAACTGTCCGCTGTCTGCATCAACATAACCAATTGCACTTGCATTATCAATTAATCCACGGCGTGTGCCTGCTGGTGCTAACCATGGATAGCTGATGTTATCGCTCTTAACAATGGTACGTAGTGCTACGTGACTTGGAGGAACAACCACTTGATTACCAGCCAAATCGTTCGTCAATGCACTTGGATAGTATAGTCCAACGTACGGACTACTTGTGTTTAATCCATCTTCCCCTGTAGCAGTTGCACCGTTGGTGTTATCTGCCCATGCTTGAATTGCTGTACCAGTTGCTGCTAGGCGCATTGGCGTGTCGCCTACTACAAAAGCAACGTTTTCTTTGTCTTCATTCAGTGCAACCATGTTGGGAATCAACTCTGGATAGCCTGGGCAAGCAATCAAGTTGAATGCATTGCTGTCTTCACGTAGTGCAGTGCTGCTGTCAATTGCACTCTTAAGTGCAGCAACAACAACTCCACGTTGTGCATTGCGCCCAAAGTTTGGTACAACACCTGTGCTGTCAAATCCGCTGGCAGTTACCCAAGTATTGGCTACACTAGGCAAACTTTCGCCTGGATATGCAGCAGCAGTAAAGTAGTTTGTCTTGTACTGTTTAACATTATATCCGCTGGCTCTTGTGTTCCATAACAACATACCACGTGGATAAAGTGCTGCATCTGGAGCATCTAAGTCAACATAACTGCTTAATCCAAGTGCAGCAATAGTAGGAATAGAGCCTGTCACTGGATTGGTTGTGCCGTCTGTGTCCCAACGTGCGTCAGCAAAAATAATGCCATCGGTGCCGGTGTTGTCTTGGTTGTCGATTGCGACCCATTGATCTACGCCGCTGACACTTTGCCATCTGTAAAGTGCAGGATAGTTTTCTAAATCACTGGTGTCAATCCACAAATCACCGTACACAAGTGCGGTACCATCATCTTGTAATGTTGGCTCTGTAGCACTAATGATAGGACCGGTACTATTTGTAGTTGTTAAATCATAACCTCTGATATCACTGCTCAGTGTTCTGTAGCCTACCCAAGCACTGCCGTTGCTTATCATGATATCAGCACGACTTGGTGTGTTGTAGTACCAATAAGTGTTGTTATCAGGAGCAATAAAGATCTGTGTTGCACTTACTGAGTAATTTTTTCTATCAATTGGCTTCCAGTTAGAACCAATAATAGTAGAAGTTTCTACTCCAACATTACTATGTAGGTAGTAGACATTTGTCGAACCCGAATCAGCAATACCTACGTTGGCTAGTGGTGTGCCTGCGCCGTCAACTAGTTCAATGTCTCCACCCAAATCATGAGTTAAAGTCATTGCGCCTGTGCTGCTGATTGCTGCACTGACATTTGGAATAGTTGCAGCACTTACTGCATCCACGAATCCAGCAACTGTGGCAGTACTAATTGTTACTGTATAAGTTGTTGTTGTGCCAAGTCTAGCATTTGCACGAGTTTTTAGTGTAAAACTTGCGCCAACGTTGGCTGCACTTGGTGATGTGGTGTTACCAGTAATAGTCATTGGACTGGTTGCATCTCTATACCATAACAAAGCGCCAGGTTCTGTAGTTCCAAAAGGATCATATTGTGCAAACACTGCACCTTCAGATATATTACTACCACCTCCAGTTGGATCTAAAGCAAATGTTGCAGCAAACACGTTTGCATAATCATTTACTGTAAGTGTGTTCCACGTATCTGTGCTTGCATTATATTGTTTGACTGCGGCAGTTAGGCCTGCGCCAGTTCTACTTGCTTTATGCCATACAGATTTTGTTGGTCTTCCTGTGCCAGCTGCCAAATTAGAACTTTGAAATTCTGGTACGCTATAATAAGGACTAATTTGTACTGATGGTCCGTTGTAAGTTCCAGCAGTAATACCTAAATCTGACAAAGGTGTGTTATTGCCGTTGCTGATTGCAATTTTACCGTCTGCAGTGGCGCCATCGCTTTCACTTAATCTTGTAACCTGAATTACTAATTGGTTACTACTGCTTACACGAGCAGTAACACCTGCAATAGCAGCAGTATTAATATTTGCCGCTACTGTTGTTAAATTAGCATTAATTGCTACTGTAACGTTTGTGGTGTTAATTGTAATATTACTGTTAGCAGTGATAACGTTACCAGTACTACTTGTGGTACCGGTAATTGTTGGAATTTTAGCTTCCCAACTTACATTACCAACTAGTTGCCAAGTATTATCATATGTTTTATAGTAAACTGGACTAGTATTCGCTACAGTGTTTACTGCATAACTACCAATTGTTCCTATACCAACATTAGGTGCTAAATTACTTACTAGGTCAGTACTACTGTTAACAACAATAGGAGTAACCGCAGTAAATGCTTGATTCACTGAATTCCATTCATATATACCCCAATTCGTTGTAGTTGTATCTAACCACAAAGCGCCAGTTGCTGGTTCTGCTAATGGTCTGCTTGTTGTGCCATTTAAAGAGCCCAAGTCAACATTTGCACGTTGAATATAAACCGAGTTACTTACACCTAACAAACTATAGGCCGCAAGCAGACCGTATTCATTTAGTTCACTTCCGTTAATTGCACTTCCAGTGGAAGTTGTTTGAAACACTGGGGTACCGAATGTGGTTACCAGGTCTCGTTGACTTGTAATATTGTAGATAGTTCCTACATTGTCGACATCTGTTCCAGGGGCAATTGTAAGGCCGCCCGGAGCAATTTTATCTTGTGCTGTTGCTACTAAAATGTAAGCAACAGATCCTAATTGTGTTGGTGCGTAATAACTTTGGTCAATTACACTGACTTGTACGCCTGGGGAAACTAGTGCCATGTTTCACTTCCTCATAAAACTTATACAGATATTTATCGGAAGTCCTTAAATATTACCAGTTTGGTTACCCTTTCGAAAGGTTTTACAGTTAAATAACTTTATGAAAAGACCCTTATGTCAGACCTGTAACCTAAATTTAGCAGCAATTAACTATCACAGTAACGGTAAAACAAGGTATAGAAAACTCTGCGACATTTGTTTACGCAAAGGTAAAAAATTAAAACCAGTACCTGCTTGGTATAAGTCAGGCTTTAGAAAAAAACCTGTATGCGATAAATGCGGGTTTAGGGCAAAGTATCCTGATCGTCAGATGTCGGTCTTTTACTTAGATGGAAATTTAAAAAACAATAACGAGTTTAACTTAAAAACTGTATGTCTAAACTGTAGGGTAGAACTACAACAATCAGGTAGTGCTTGGCGTGAAAGTCCTATTACACCAGATTTTTAAGTTCACGATATAATTCGTCGATAGTGCTGTTGTTTTCTACAATGTGGTCAAATTCTGTGGGTGCCCAACTATATTCGCTGGCATGAACTCCGGGATATCGGGCAGGCATACTCTGCGGATCAGTTCGTGCTAAATGAAACCACTCTGGATCTTGTCCTCGAACGATTCTAATTACTCTGCCACCAATCCTGCGAATGCTTTCAACTTCGTTTAGAAACCTGCAATCTGAAATTACTACATTGTCTCGGGTCTGACGCAGTTTATTTTCCAAACTAGCAATCCAAATATCTTGGTGGAAATGATTGCGGAATACATCTGTACCCCAATACTGTAAGACCCAGCGTGGGGTCAAATCTGGCATGTCTAAGCGATTGGCCCACCAAGTGTCAATCTGTTCACGCCATTCTCTTGCGGCTTTGGTACGTCCTTCTAGAAGTTCTCGGTCCCAACCAAATACTGCACTAACAGCATCTTTCAAAGTTGCGGCAAAACTGTCACGACGAAATTCATGCCAATTTACCAAATAGTCTGCGGCAGTATCTTTGCCAGCGCCAATTAAACCACAAATTCCAATAATCATGAAAAAGGACTCCTAAGAGTCCTTATTATACATTAACCTGTAATCCATGTCAATGGTTGACTGCCATCAATGTAACGTTTGAGTTCGTCTTCAAGTTGAAGCATTTCCGCCTGTGATTCTTGCAATAGTTGAGCACCATTAAGTTGTGTGCCGCCCTGAGGTCCTGCAATACTGGCAAATTTTCCACGGGCCTGTCCCAAAATAGATTTTGTAAATGCTAGTGCATACTCCTGCAACCAAGGATAAACCTGCGGGTCACTAAGCAACATACTGTCTGGTTTGTAGTTGTTTACCCAAAGTAGCACACTTTCTAATTGGTTTCCATCGTAAAATGGTTCCGGAATAAAGAAAGTGGTTGCGGATAAATTAGTTCCTGTTACGCTTATATCACCTAGTGTTTGATTAGCCAAAACTGTAATTACGGTCTTATCATTGTTAATGCTGGCAATACGATATTGACTGCTATAGCCTTGTACCGGGCAGGTTTGAATATAAACGCTGTCTCCTACTGCAAGGTTAGTCTGGTACGTTGTTGCGCTGGTAGGTAGTGTAATTGTAATCACTGCACCAGTGGCTGTGCTTGCGGCTGTTAGTGCAGTTGGTTTAACGTCAGTACCACCATCGTAGGGAATTTTACGAACTAGGGTTAGTTTCTTAGTTACACGGTTCCAGTTAAAGTTGATGTAACCACCAAACATGGTCATGGCCAGTTCTTGGTAAGCAGTAAACAGTTCGTAGTTAGTCAGCCCACCCACACGTCCCGCTACCAGCATGTAAGTGTTTAAATAACCTGAAGCAAATGGTTCGAACTGGCTAGCGGTTGTTCCAGTTGTGCTACCAATTCCTCTACGAAAGATTTGGCGCACTTCCATAATGTTGTTGGGTAGGATGTATTCTTGTACATTGGGAATTAGATCCAAAAATACATAACTTTCTTCTGTGCTATTTTGAGCACGTTGACGATACTTGGTCAGGGCCTGCTTGATAGCCAAATCATAATGTTCTTTATCTAATTCAACGTCAACGATTTGATCGCCTAAACGCAAACGAATGTAGTCAATCATTTCGTTGCGTAGCTGATTGAGTGTTTGTATTTGTTCGTTAGCGGCAATGGCACTTTCTTGGCTGATAAATCCAGCCATGCCAAGATTTTGCGTTCTTACACTGCCGTCAGTTTGTAAGTCGGGAACAATTACTGTATTGTCTGTAGCCATAAAAAAGTCCTGTTAACCTTATTTAGCCAACAGGACTGTGATTTTAGGCAACTTTTAGTAACAGCACATCTGCGCTGATTCTGCCGTTAAGTTTAGTTTCGGTTGCTCTAATATCTTCGAGGAATTTACGTAACTGCACCTTGCCTGCTTTGGCAAACTCTTTAAGTTTTTCCTCAGGCTTGCGTAGTGTTTTACACACACTCTTGTCGATGTCAAAGCCTTCAATACTGGTTCCTTTGACGCCCAACTGTTTGTAGGGTGCCGAAATGTATTTGCCCAGTTTGCGTGTCTTGGTATTGTAGACCCACAACTCAGAGGCACCAATAATTTCTGCAGGATTAACGCTAACCAACTTGAGTGTCTTATCTTCTTTGCAGTATTTGAGTTT
>Ga0208917_1001793_pt1 | contig 10566 bp, 9 predicted proteins | sample DEB08_DNA_10_FD_185500 | JGI IMG/M metagenome (GOLD analysis project Ga0208917, IMG submission 185500) | Aqueous microbial communities from the Delaware River and Bay under freshwater to marine salinity gradient to study organic matter... | ecosystem: Environmental > Aquatic > Marine > Coastal ...
CCGAACCCAGACCGACCCAATTAACCCATCACCAACCTATGTTCCAGAACTGGCGCAGGTTCCAGAATTCTTCAAAGACACTACCTGGATGATCGATTCCATCTTCAGTCTCTTCATCTGAAGGACCACGCTCGCTTTCATCAGCATCTTCATAGCGGCCTTTCTCATCACCCGATGCGTTGTACTCATACTCATCGGCATCATCGTCATGGTCATCCTCTTCATCCCATGCGCTGTGCTCATACTCATCAGCATCATCGTCATGGTCATCTTCGTCATCCCATGCGCTGTGCTCATACTCATCGGCATCATCGTCATGGTCATCCTCTTCATCCCATGCGCTGTGCTCATACTCATCAGCATCGTTTCGCTGATCCAGAAAATTTGACTGATCACCGCGATTGATCCGCAATGGTATTGATTGTCTTCGATCAGCTAACTGCGAAAGTGAAAGACCAGATTCCTCAGCCATTACGCGCCATGTGCTTCCAACAGCAATCTGTGTGCCGGGAATCAGCAATTCGGAAACATCAACAGGAAGCGCATCGAGCGCAGACTCTCCATAAGATCCAGATTTTTCGCCGCTAACCATCGCGTCCAACCTGCCATCAGAGATGTCCATGACGACTTCATCAAATACTGTATCGACATCTATGCCTGAAAAATCAGCAAGATAAACGACGACTGCAGAGAGCGCCTCAACAGCCGTTCGAAATTTAACTACCTCCTCATAGTCATCTGGCCGTTCTAGCAGCGGCGACACTTCAAGAAGATCCTCCTGTTCGGAAATCCCCAGCATGAATATTTCTTTGAACAGCTCAGACGATCTAGCCGCCACCCGATTCAATTCAGAGATAGTAGTCATTCCATCAGCATTCAGATCCGCATGCGCCAGAGCCAGATCACTAATCACCGAGGATATAGGAGTGACATAAACTTCATCGGCATCGTCCTGGCTTAAGATCAGGGTTCTCATCCGGGTTATCGGTGGCAGCTGACCACTTGTGAGATCTACAGTGAGACCCGGAAAAGCCCTTGCCTCTACAAGATAAGGAGGCGCCGGGTTCTTAATAGCCAAACTGGAAAATCTGGCGGATTCATCACTGACACCAGAGACAACCAACTGCCCCTTAAAGTCTGGCTTTGTGTAATCAATGCTGTATATGTCTACCGTAGCTCGCGCCAGTGGTCCTTTAACCACGGCTCCACTGACAACCATTTCATCAGCGCCAGATGAACCCCCGGCAACGAAAAACAATATCAAGCCAAAGACCCGTACTCGAAAACCTTCCACGTTTACTCTCTTATTGATAATAACGATCCGTGAGATGCAGGAATCAGGAAAATCAATCGCAGCCAAGGCATATTTTCTGATCTTTTATTCACGAACTTTGTATATGGCAGCGCAAACCTTTCGGTTCAACGCGAGGTGATGTGACTATCAGGCCTTCTTTCTAAATAAATCGCGGATACGGGAGTTATTACGAACCGGGTTAAATCTACTCGACGTGATCAAGGACCAACTCATAGTCCAAAAACATTCTCTCGTAAACCTCGGGCAGGTCTGAACTCAAACAATCAAGGATATTTTCACTGGTCGAGAAATAGTATCTGGCAGGATCTCCGGTAGCGTTAACCCACCGCATGACCCTCTCTGTAATCACAGCAGCGATCGCCTGATCTTCAGGCAACAGAAAAAAAGATTCCATCTCTGAAAGGTGTTTTCTCCAGCTCTGAGAACCTGAAAACAGCCTCGATAGTTTAGTTAAGAAAAGATCTACCCTGGCACGATCAGTATGTGCCATCGAAGCTTCACTGACATATCTGGCGTCATTAAAAATCATAGACCAACCTGTCCGCTGGTCTATTGGCAAAGAGGCTAAAACGCCAAATATCGTTTCATCCCCTACAGGACCGGTCCAAGCTTCAGGATAACGAATAAAGATCGATGATTGATCAGGGAATAGTACGGCTACAGTCCCAAGCTCTTGAAACTGCATCGTTTGATAATTCAGTGCGGTCGATAAGGTCAATCCAGCCAAACGCAGCTCCGTTCACGCCGCCTAATTTAGCGCGAGATTCTAGTACCGAACAGCCAGTTTCAGATGACGCTACGGTAATGTAATGTAACGTTTCGCGCGCCATCCGGCGGAAAAATACTAGGGTCGAACCGAATTCATAAAGGATAGGTTCAGTCGAAAATAGAGCAATTCACCCGAGCGTCGTCAGCACAGTGCTAACCCAGAGAACAGGCAGTGGAAGCCAGAGCAGGCCCTTGAGGAAGATGGTCATCGCCTGCTTCTCTTTCAGCAACAGCAGAAATTCCAGACTCAAGACGCCAGTGAAGATTGCCAGCAAAGGATAGTAAGTCACCCAGACGAAGTATCTTAGCCATACAGGGTAGCCACCCTGGTTTTGCCAGAAGATCAGCTCTTCGCGCCATTCAGCGAACAATGCCACGAGCCCACCGAATGCCAATGTGGCCAATACCAGCAAGAGCCAGAGTATCAGGTTGGCGAGCAAATCGAATTCCTGACTGTCATAAGCGCTCTGGCTGTCATGCTGGTGGGTAGCGGCCACGTTGTATAGGGAGCGGCTCATACTGTCAAGAGATCCTGAGACTTGGTTTATCGTCGAAATAGAGGGCTGGTAGCGGTGCTGGTCAGAAAAATACTCTGCAGCACATCAGAAATAACCTGTCAGAGGACGGTTCTGACTCTGGCGAGCTTGTAAGGGTTACAGCTGACTTCCCAGAGCACAATCACTTCCTGCCAATAAAGATCACGCTGCATATGCGTTTCCAGCACTTCATACTCGCCGCCACAGGCAACCTCGGCACGCTTTTTAAGCGCCAGGTTTGCCACCTTCTTGTCAGCACTGCTGCGTGGGTCAAACGAGGCCTCGACGATGTAGTTACTGTCATCGATTTCGTGCACATAACCATAGCCAGTGGCATTACAACCTGTCACGGCTATGGTCAGGATGATGATAGCGAGAGAACCAGCTTTACGCATTTCAAGTTTCCTGTGAATTAACTTGAAAGAAATATTAGCCCTCGCCCGTAACTCTCAAGTTGCCAGGTGTAAGGAAATGTAATCCACCCGTATTAAATTCAGCAGCTCTGGCGCGCGCACAACGCGCATCCAAAGCTCCGAGCACTAGTCTATCTGCTTTTGAAAAAAACCGGCTAACCGGTGGATAGCTTCTTCACTCCCACCGTTGCCTTTCATCAGGGAGAACATATCCTCGTTGGAATCCACAATAATTCCTTCAGCGAGCTGACATGAAGTTTCGAGAGTGTTTCAAACAGATAATGGTAGATTTCGGCACCATGGCTATCACCAGATATCTTCAGAGCCAAAATGTCGCCGAAATGCAGATGTTGTTTATTGGCCAATGAAATTGACCCATGTGAACGAGCTTTGAGTAACATCAGATCCGCGTATAGATTGACCTTGCCGCAAGAGAGCCCTCGTCAGACTCGAAAAGAGGCTTATCAACCCAAGCTTCCGATCAGTGCTCAATCCGGTCTATATCAGCATGCAGCAGCTCCGCCACCAGCTCATCGCCATATTGCGTGGAGTTTCTGAACACGGTCACTAATGCCTCGTCTTCAGAAATCTCCTCGTTCTCGATCATCTTGCTGACATCGTGCGCCAGCCAGAGCAGCGCATACCCAAGCGCCGCCTGGCTCTCAGCACCCTGGAACGAGGCAGCCGGCATTGGATCTGCCGCAATAAACTTCTGCAACACTTCATACGCAGTACCGAAGTTCAGCTCATCAAGAATATCCAACGCCCTGACAGCCAGCACTTCATCTTCCACAACGAAGCTGCCTCTAGTCAGCTTGCCGCAATCTGACAATTCAACTTCACGCTCGACCCGGCATACCATGTGCAGGAAGACGGCAACGACCTCCATTTGCTTCTTGAAACCTGGCAGCAATTCGACTCGTGACATCAATCTTCGCAGCACTTCGACAGTACGGGTTGCATCGTGCCTCTGCGAAGCGGTCGGGATCGCCAGCTCCTGCACGACGGCGAGCAACCCGTCATACGTTGCATCGACAATCTGCTCAAGATCCCTGATGGATTTGGCCATCGCCTTGATTCTGTGGGTATTCTTTCGCCTGATCTCCAGTCGGCGCTGGCTGTCTCTTTCGTTCTGCTCAACCACCAGCAGTGCCTGGTAAACAGCGAGCTTCATGGTTTTGGCATCGCAGGGTTTGACAATGTATTGGAATACAGCGCCTTTGTTGATCGCCTCGATGGAATTGACGACATCAAGCTGGCCAGACATCACCATGCGGACAGCATTTGGCAGCTTGTGTCTTACCCGTGACATCAGCTCGCCCCCGGTCAGGACAGGCATACTGATATCCGAAACAACGACATCGAAGGGTTCTTTATCAATAGCAGCGAGGGCCTCTATCCCACTTGCCGCCATTCGAATCTTGTAAGGCGTATCTGCAAACCATTGGCCGATGAGCCTGAGCCACCTGTCATCATCATCAACAAACAGGATTGATTTATCTGCAAACCTTGTGTCCATTACTCGACCGCTCCGTATCAATTTACAAGAGCAGAGTAACGATGCGGAGTAAAAGCAGTAGAAATATATGTAATGAAAGGTAACTATTTGTAACTTTCAGGGCGCAGCTGAATCCCAACAGTCAGAGGCACGATCGCCATCGTGCATCAACGAGAAGCTGTACTAAGAAACTTTTCCCGCAAACTTGTAACCACGACCACGAATCGTTTTGATCAGTTTGGCAGACGTATCATTGAGCTTCTTTCGCAGCTTACCGATCAGCACATCGACACTTCGGTCAGAGGGGTACCAATCCCGCCCAGACAAACCCTCGAGAATCTGGTCTCTAGACAATACACGATTCCCCGCTTTGACAAGCACCGACAGCAGCAGGAATTCATGGCTGGTCAATTCCACTTCTTTGCCGGAACACAGCAACTGGTGAGCATCAAGATCGAGTTCAAATTCGTCGAACGCGATAACATCAGAGCCGCCTTCGCTACCACCTGAAGATGCTGCAACACGCCTCAGGACACTTCGCAACCTCGCCAGCACTTCGCGCTCGTTAAATGGCTTGGGAATGTAATCATCTGCGCCAACCTCAAGACCGATAATGCGGTCAACAGTCTCTCCAGCACCGGTGATAATGATAATGCCGAGACGCTCATTCTCTTTTCTCAAGCGTCTCGCCAGGTCAAAACCATGCATATCCGGCAGACTCAGGTCCAGCAGGACACAGTCCGGCAGTCTCTGGGCAATTCGGCTGTCGACCTCATCTCCACAAAAACAGTAACCAACCGAGAAGCCTTCAGCCTCAAGGTATCGGCTGAGCATGCGACAAATTCTCGCATCATCCTCAACAATCAGTATGTGTTCACCCGCCATGGCTTTCGTTCTCCAGCTCCTCGAGCGCTGCCTTAAGCTCATCAGAGCTATAAGGTTTCTTCAGCACATTATCGGCATTTTCCTCTACCGTCTCGATACCCGGGTCTTCATATCCCGAGGTCATCAATATCTTGATGTCAGGGTAGTTCAACCTGACGTATACTTCCAGATCCCGGCCATTTTCATCACCAGGCATAACGATATCACTAAACACTGTCTTGATGTTTGGCACCTTCGCCAGCACCCGCTTTGCCTCGGCAACACCAGCAGCGTCGATGACGTTATAACCCAACCTTTTGAGCGTTCTGACTGCAAATCGGCGAATACGATCTTCGTCTTCGACAACTAAAAGGAGATCCAATTCATGCTGATCCTGGATGCCAGTCTCTGCCAACTGACCGTCAGCCACCTGTATGGCTGGGAGGAAGAGTGTAATCGTGGTGCCTTCCCCAGGAATACTTTGCAGATCAACCATACCTTTCGATTGACCAGCGAATCCCTGCACCATTGACAATCCGAGGCCCGTACCTTTGCCAGTCTCCTTGGCAGAAAAGAAAGGCTCAAATACCCTGGACTGATCCTCAAGCGCTATACCACTGCCTGTATCTGCTACTGCGACGAACACATAAAGACCCGACCGGACTTCGGATCCAGGTTTGGCGTCTACTTGCTTCAGCCCCGTACGAACAACAATATCACCCACATCGTTCATAGCATCCCTGGCGTTAATGCACAGATTTAGCAGCGCAACCTCAAGTTGTGCGGGATCCACCCGTGCGATCAACTTCCCGGGATAAGGTTCATAGGAAATAACGACATCTTCACCCATTGTCCGGGAAATCATTCGAGTTGACTTCTCGAGCAATTCAGTCACTTCCACCTCGACCGGTTTCAATCGCTGCTGTCTCGCAAAAGCAAGCAGTTGCCGGGTCAGATTACTCCCATCAAACGCTGCAGAGAGCGCATCATCAATGACTTCAGCGAGATCCTCGGGATCTCCACCCATGCCGTCCTGCAGGTATTTCAGGTTCCCTTGTATGATCGTAAGCAGATTGTTAAAATCGTGGGCAATCCCCCCCGTCAATTGTCCGAGCGCTTTAAGCCGCTGGGTTCGACTTGTCTCTTCCTGACGCAGCCTTAACTCTGTCACATCCTGCCCCATCACAAGCACTCCGATAATTTCTCCGTCGATATTGCGTCGGGTTGTGACATTAACAACAACAATCGGATAAGTCCCTGAATCACTTTCAAAACCGAATTCAACAGCAGAGGCCTCAACGCCCTGAAGCGCATTTCCAAGGACTGCAGCAATCCGTTCCCGGTCCTCTTCCCGAACCACTTCCAAGAAATTCTGCCCACTGATTTGGCTCGCAGCGATGCCGCTGACATGCTGCATCATGTGATTCCACTCATTGACCAGGCCCTTCTCATCAGTGCCAAAGATGGGGGAATTCGCTGTATCGAAAAACTGCCTCAACTCCTGTGCCGCACGTTCAGCCTCAGCTCGAGCCAGTTTCAACTCGGTCACGTCCTGACCAACACCCAAAGCGCCTGTGACTTCTCCAGCCATATTGATCCTGGGCACCAGATTGAAGATCAAATCAATTCCAGCTCCAGAACTTGCCTTAAGCGACATCTCAAAAGCGGGGCTTTCACCATCTTGCAACACCCGCGAAACCGCAATTCGAGCGACCGCTGAACTGTTTTCTGTAAGTAATTCATCTACGAGGTTTCTGCCAAGTGCATCAGTCATATTGATGCCCGTCAGATTGACTGCCGCCTGATTCCACACGCTGATGATGCCATCGGCATTAACGCCAATAACCGGCGCACTGGCCAAATCAACAAACCTGGCCATTTGCATTGCAAGCTGCCGAGATCGAATGGCATCTTTTTCGCCAGCTCTGACGGGTCTCAGGATGACCAGATTCGACATGTCCCCGGAACTCCAGCTGTCGGCACTGAATCTGGAAACTAACAGCTCCGTTTTCTTACCGTCCTTCTTTTCGACCGTTACGACTTTCTCTATTAGGTCTGAGCCAGAATCGCTTTCCACCAACATCAACTCGCCCTTCATCTGACCGACAAGATCTGGCGGCAGGTCTTGAGCCCCATATCCCGTCAGGGTTTCAACAACACTATTGCCGGATAGCGCAATGTTGTCTTGCGGATCGAAAGTGAAGTACCCGATACCCGCAGAGCTCAAGGCATTTTCAAGCGACACCATTGATCTGGTGGAATCCAGTACCGCACCGTGCTCCTCTGTCACGTCAAGAAAGGTGACATGCGTGCCAGGTTTACCACCAACATCGTTAGGCACTGCGTCAACTCGTGTATAAAGCCTGGATCCGTCTCTGGCGATCAGGGTCCTGCGCACACTACGAACCCCCTCCAGCATGGACTGAGAGAACTGATCAATCAGTAATTCTGCGGAAGCTGAATCATAAAAGTCTGCCAGCGATCGGCCGATGACCTCGTCTCTGGCATACCCAAGCCTCTCGCAAAACTTTCGATTACAATCCACGACAACAGGCATGCCATCAACAGCCTCACTCAGAACTGTCATGACGGGGCCATCATCATAGATGCGCTGGTATCTCTGTGCTGATTCCTTATGATCAATACTGGTCATCAGCAGTTTGATCAGTTGAGCACATAAATCCAACGTGTCGCTCAGTTGGTTCAGAACAACTTCGTTGTAGCCTCCCGGCCGATTTGCAACACCCACCATGCCGATCATCCCGCCCCCGACCTTAACGGGAATACCCAGGAAACTTTTAAGCGGTGGATGCCCCTTCGGAATGCCACCAGCCGATGCATGTTCTTCGGGCGTATTGGCAATCAGTGTCTGCTCACTCACAAGAACAGCACCAAACAGTGTATCGAGATTGGTGAACATCATTCCCGTTGGCCGATACAGCTCGGCTGTCGCCGCGTCCCAGGATATGTCAGTCATGGCGACCGTCGATAGCGAGGGCTTGCCGTCGACGTCACGCAGGACCTTGCCGATAAAACCGTATTCACTGCCTGTTGACCGAAGAATCGTTTCCAGCACCTCGGCAAAGACGGGCTCCAGGTTATCGACTTCACCAAAGTTCAAAGAACTCACTTCGCGCAGAAGCCTATAGCGGAGTTGCGCGAGATCTTTCTCCAGCATGGGGAATCGGCGCTGCCGCATTGCAACCTGCCAATAAACCATTCCTGCCACGGGGAAAGACAGCAGCATAAGCACTAGCTCAAGCAAGTAAAGCTGAGGTGCTGCCAGCAGTGACTGCAGCGCGATAGTGAACTGCTGTTCGCTCAACAACAAAGTCAAACCAATGATCAGCAGCCCGGCAACCAGCACTAAGGCAGCACAGACAAGCGCTGTTTTATCATTCAACATAAAGTTAGCTTTAAATCATTCAAGCGAATTTTATGCGTTTTGAAGAAGCCGAATGTAATTCCTGAGCGCTTTATGTAATTTTTTGTAATCACGCCCAGAAGAGAAAGCCAAAAAGCGACAACCGAACAATTAGTTACACAACAGCTTTTTGGATTCGCATGATGATTACATTTAACTGACATTATGCTTGTTGGATCATTGAGACAGATCGACCACCGTGAACATCCGAAAGCTGATGCAACTGAAAATGATGATGGTATATCTCTTCATCATCACCCCCCAGACGTCGCTCGCTTCTTCCGATAGAGATACCCACTTCAAACTGGCAAAACAACTTGTCATCAAAGACGACCCAGAAATGCTGGCACTGCCCTATGCTGTCGCCAACCTGCTGATAGAGGTCTGCTACGGTTCGTCTGATTTGAGCCAGTCTATAGAGTGTCCTGATGAAGCGAGTTTCAACAATCTGATCAACCGCCTGGCAAACGACGAGCAGTATCATAATGCGGTAAGTATGAAAGCTGGGGTCGAAGCTCTCGCAGCCCATATGGAAGGCCAACCGCAGGACAAGCAGGAAAAGCTTTCGTCATCACACCAGCAATATGTTTCAAGCAATCAGAAACCCCTTTCTGCACATGCCATGTACGAACGCAGTGTCGCTGACAGAGTCAGTCATTACAAGTCTGCGCGCCAGGTATTTGCCCGAATCGTTCAGGGTTTGTTCCTGCTCAACCTTGACGCCACTTCTGCCTCGGAAATCGCGATCGACCAGCAGACATCCTCCTTCCTGGCAAAGTTTACCCATCAGGACGGAACCCCTGTTTTTTCTGCGAGCCTGGGCAGACTCTCGGCTGCGCGAGAAATCAACAGGCTCGGGCTCGATCATCAGTTTCTACTGCAGGAAGATGCCTGGGTCGTCAAAGGTGAAAAAGTAGAGTGGGAAAACCAGAACACCAGTATGGTTTCACTCTATTTCACCCTGTATGCCGATGTCGTTGAGTCTGCCAATGAAGCACTGCTTGAAATGCGACCAGCAACGATCTAGCCAACTAAACGGCTCTGTCAATACACATCCAGTTCATCAAACGTGAGGCTAACAGTGTCGAGTCAATGCCGCCAGAGTGCTCCCGGGCAGCGCGGCATGATTCAAACGTTGGGCGAGGATGCGAAGCTGTCTCAACCTCAAAAACTCATTGATCAATGCCAGCCCTTGCTCGCTGCAGTCAGCAATACGCAGATCGCAACCTAATGACTTCAGGGTGAATCGAGCCAGGCGCTGCAGCTCTGGTTGGCCTTCAATTACATCAACGTTTTTTCATCAAATCTTTCTCTTCTTTACCACGCAGGGCAGAGGTATCTGTTATCTTTCGCCCCGTATTTTGGCGCTATGGAAACGGTTTCAGGCGTATTAACCCGAGGTGAAACGTCCACACGGGTTCTGCAACAGAATCTCGGAGGCGGATGCTATGGAGATAGATAAGTCAGAACAGTACGCAGTTACAATTAGTGCATAACATTGCAATGAGTCATGAAAAAGACAGTAAAGAGTAAGCATGAATTCAACATCGAAACTAGGAATGACGCTGCACGAGTGCCGCAATCACCTGAATGTCATCAAAGGTAATATTCTGTTGCTGAGCGAGAGCTCTGGCTTGAGCCAGGATGAAACTGAAATGCTGGATGACGCGATCTATGCTGCGAATGCGCTGACAGAATTATTGGGTGACCCTGATTTATTCAGTGATTGACCCAAGGTTAGCTGCGAG
>Ga0208917_1001796_pt1 | contig 10561 bp, 7 predicted proteins | sample DEB08_DNA_10_FD_185500 | JGI IMG/M metagenome (GOLD analysis project Ga0208917, IMG submission 185500) | Aqueous microbial communities from the Delaware River and Bay under freshwater to marine salinity gradient to study organic matter... | ecosystem: Environmental > Aquatic > Marine > Coastal ...
AGAGATAGTAGATTTTTGTTTGTCAGATGTTGATGAGCTATGTGATGATATTATTTTAAAGGAAAACATTCAAAGTAAAGCATATACAGACCAAATGCCACCAATGGTGTTTCCTTTTGGTTATATGGTTATAAGTTCTACTTTTACATTTTTTGAAGAAGAGGATGAAGATGGCGACCAGGAGTAATTCAAACAAAGGTGTTGATAAAAGAAAGTTAAATGTACCACCACCAGCTAGAAACACACAAGATAATACACAAGCTGTGCGTAGAATACCTGGTGTAGATTATGGTGAACAACAAGCATTAACTGAACAACAACAAGCTGCTCCACTGCCTAAAGAAGGTACACCACAAGCACAAGCTGCACCTAAAAGAAAGTTTCAACCTGTTGATGTCTTTGCACAAACACAAGTACCAGACCAACCTATAACAGATGGTGCTCCAGTAGGACCAGGTAGAATGGGTGAAACTTTAACACCACAAGAGATTAATGACCAAATGATAATCGCACTTGCAACCAAATTCCCAACAACAGATTTAATGGATTTAATAGATGTAGTAAATGTAGAATTAGATTTAGATGAGATATAATGTCAAGTTTTTTATTTGCTGACAATTATGAATCACTACAAAATGCTACTAACAAAAAACAACAGTTAGAAAAAGCACAAGAAACTTTTAAAAATAATTATGTTACAACAGGTGTTTATGATAGAACTAAAAGTATTTATCAAGCATATCACATTTTACCTCCAGGAATAATTGCTAGCCTTTCAGCTACAGGTGCAGACAATGATGCAGTTAAAGATTTAGCACAACAAGTTTATAAAACTGCTGCAAAACAAGATACAGATTATGCAAGAGTACCTCAAAGTTTTATCTCTAATGTTAAAGAAGCAGGTAAAAAAACTTTATCTCCATTTATGAAAGCTATAAATTTAGGATTTAGTATATTTGAACATAGCACAACGCATCAAGCTGCTTCACAAATGAGAGCTAATATACAACTTGCAGGAGATATAGAAGAAATATTTGAGAAAGGTTTTGAAATTAATGAAGATAGGTTTGCTTCACAAAAAGCTAAATTAATAGGTGCAGCTACAAGTTTTGCAGTTGCACCTTCATTAATTAATAGAAGGAATAATGCAACAAGCAATGCAATTACAGAATTATTAGCTAATAAATTGTTTGGTAAAGATATTAATTTAAGGTCACAACCTTTTCAAAATCAAATTACACAATATAGACAAGATGCAGGTCCAAGTTCATTTGAATATACTTTTCAAGAACTTTCTAAAAAAGAAGGATTAGACCCTAGCTCACCTTTTCGTAATGTTCCAGAGTTGTATAAAAGAATAGGTTTAGAAGGCATTAATGAATTCTATGAAGAATACAATGGAAAAGGTTTTTTACCATTAGGAAAAGCATTTGAAGAATCAGAAAAAATAAAGACAACAAGTTTACAATATGATGAACAATCAATAACTACTGGTAAATATATTTCTAATTTGTTGGGTGTAGACACAGATGAAAATAAAGTTAATGTATTATCAGGTACTATAGATGCAGCTTTTGTTGCTGTAACTGACCCATTTTTAGTTGCTAACAAAGCAAGACAAGCATTTAAAGCATTAAAATTACCTGACAACATTAATAAATTATCATCAAGAGGTAAACAAGTTTCTAATAATGTACAAAAATTATTAAAGGAAGGCAACACAAAAGAAGCTAACGCTTTAATAGAAAGATTTACTAAATCTCCAGATATGGAAGCAACTCTTAGAACAATAGTAGCTGATGATTCACCTAATAAATTTGTAAGATTATTTGATGCAACTAAAGATGCTGACTTTGCAACTAAAATGACTGAAGCTAAAAACTATAGACAAGCTAAAACTGTATTTCAGAGAAGTATGAAAACTGGACCAGATAGTAGTGCATCAAAATTAGGAAACACAAAGGTTATTAATGATTGGTTAAGTGACCCACAATATAAAACATTTTGGAATTACATAAGTAAGAATGCAAAGAAAAATAATGTTTATGGTGTATTTGGTTCAGGTAGAGTTTTACCTACTCAAACAAGAAATTTAGAAGATATAGATGGAGTTGTTAAAGACATGATAGGTTATGGTGCAGCAGCAAAATTAGATTCTAAAGTTATAAATGACTTGACATTTAAAGTAGCTAGTTTGATTAATAAAGGAAATTTAGGAGAAGCTAAGATTGTTTTCCATGAAGAATATTATAAAGCTATAGCTGATAATTTAGATGAGTTTAAAGCAAATAAAGAAGTCAAGCAAGCATTTATGGATTATCAAACATCATTTAGAGGCTTTGTTACAGATGGAGTAAGATATACAATAGACCAAACAGCTTTTAGAAAAGAAAAGGCAATTAAACCTATACAAACTAAATTGGCTCAAACACAACATATTTTAGGAGACCCTGTACCTACTGACATTGCTTTTCCACACCAACTCACAGATTTAACAGTTGATTTTATAAACATAAGACAACTTAGAAATCAAGCAAGTACAGTTGGAAAAATATTAAATAACAAATTAGATACTGGTTTCAAAGGAAAAATTAATGGGGATACTATTGTAGGTCAAATTTTAACTAAATCAGGTATTGCAGAAAATGAAATGTTTAAAACAATACCAGAACTTTATTGGAGTACTGGTGAATTTTTATGGGCAACACAAAAAGTATGGACAAGATTGCAGTTAGTCACTCGTATTGCTTACCCTTTACGACTAATAGCAGAAGGTCAACCAAGAATGTGGTTGTATGGTTTAGATGCTTTACCAAATAATCCTTTAAGTTACTTATCTTATTTTTTGTCAATGCCTAAATCTTTGTCTAGTAAATTAGCAAAAGTTGGTTTTAAAGTTCTTGATGAAGATGTGATGGGAGATAAATTCATTAAAGGTTTACGAAGAAGTAAAATGACATCACATGAAGCTATTGAAAAAGCTACTGGTAATTATCAAAATAAATTGTATGGACCAAGTAACAAAAATGCTTATATGAAAGAAAATTATGTAACTTTAACACTGACTGATGAGTTGATGGAAGATTCTAGAACAGTACAAAAATTTGCAGATGCAATACAAATACAATATAACAATCTTGCTAAAGAAGATTTAGCAAAAGGAATATCAGAAGCTCTAGCTAATGGTAAACCATTAGATGGTGTAAAAGATGCTTACTGGAAAGGTGATTTGCAAGATGTAAGATTAAGTCAAATTAAATTATATGAACCAGGTAATGTTAATAAAACATTATTAGCGACTAAAGAAGGTTCAGATGATTTGATAGATTCGTATGCTAAATATATAAATGAAACTGTAGGGTATGATAATAAACTTTTACAAGGCATAGCTACAGGAAAATTAGATGATGTTAATTTATTAACTTGGGATAGATTTGAAACAGGTGCAAGACAAAAAATATCTGAGAATATAAAAAATATGCTCAGGACATCAGAAAATAGACCAGGTATTATTGGAGCTCCAGATTATTTAGCTAAAAAAACTGCTGATGAGTTTTTAGAAAGACAAAAAAGAGGTGGTTCTTTCTTATGGTATTACTTAGGGCAACTACCAGAATCAAGATTAAATCGTATACCTTCTTTTAAACAATTTTATTACAGAAGAATTAAAGAAATACTTCCTCAAATTGATGCAGCAGGACAAAAAAAATTACTTGCAAGAATGGACAAATTACCTAACGAATTAGTACAAGACCTTAAAAATGTAAAATCTATAAAAGGTGGTGGATTTAAAAAATATACTTTAGAAGAAGCTAGTCAAGATGCTATGGAATATTCTTTAAATCAACACAATAAAATACTATATAACTTATCAGAAAAGGGTCTTGTGGCAGATTCTTTAAGATTTATGTTTCCTTTCTTTGAAGCATACAAAGAAGTAGCTTTATCATGGGGTAAAGGATTTGCACAAAAATCTTATTCTACAGTTAGGCAATTTTCTAACATTTCACAAGCTGGAAGAAAACAAGGTATATTTTACAAAGATTTCAGAACAGGAGAAGATTACTTTGTTTATCCACAAAGTGAAGCAGTATCAAGAATACTTGTTCCAGGAGAATCTGAGGATAGAAATGTAGATTCTGCATTTGTTGCACCTCTTGCAGGTTTTAATTTAATCTCAACTTCATTACTTCCAGGTGTTGGTCCAGTAGTAGGTATTTCAGCTGGTATTCTTAAAAACTTAACATCATTTGACAATGATGAATTAGCAAGAATATTTTTCCCCTTCGGTTTACCAGTAGAAGATATTGGACAACTAGGAACAGGTGAAACATTCATAAGAACTTTTTTACCTGCTTATATGACTAAAGCTATTACAGCTTTAACAAATCAGGAATTAGATGGATTTAATAGCGAATATTTTGCTGCACAAATGAATGAAAGTATTAGAGTATTGGCTTTATCAGAAAATCAACCATTAGAAACAATTGAACAGTTTAAAAAGTTTCAAGAAAAAGCATACAAATTGACTAGAGATAGAATATTATTAAGGTCATTCGCTCAATTTATGGCACCAGCAGCACCTAGAATTATTTATCAACAAGCCTTTACACCAGAAAATGCAGAAGAATTATTAGAAGCTGTATTAGATACTGATAAATTAGGAAAGCTAGATGTAAAAGATAGAAAGACTATGGTACAGATAGGTGTACTTGCAGCTTATTACTCTAACTTAGAAAGAGAAGCAGGTAAACTATATGGTGATGAGGGTGAAGAAATTGCTTTTTATACATTTGTTAGAAATTTAGGATTAGATAAAAATAGTTTAGAAGATTTATTAGCCGCGACTACATTGACAAAAGGTAAATATAAATCAAGAGGAGCTAAAGAACCACAGTTTGTAGGTGAAGTAAAATTTACTAAAGAGTACCCAGGTATACTAGAAAAATATCCACTTACTGGTGTATATCTTACACCAAATATACAAGATGAAAAAACATTTGATGAAATAGAATTTTTTAATCTGCTTGATAAATTACAAGCTATAGACCCAGCAATATTTTTAGTTGAATCACAAAAGTATTTATACAGTTTAATAAAAAGAAATTTAGTAGAACCACTAGATGGTGATTACAGTTTAGAAGCAAATCTTATTAGAGATAAAGCTAAGATTGAATTAAATCAAATGCTACCTTTTGGAGACCCTTATGTGCGAGAAAATTTATCTGTTATATTAGATAGAAATATATTGCAACCTTACAGCACAGATATTAATGCAAATATATTGGAGCTAGAAAATATGTCAAAAGATGTAGCTTTAAAAGATGTAACTCCTGTATGGTCAGCAATAAATCAATACATGGAAGCTAGAAATATGGTATTAAAACTTATATCTGAAGATGCTGGAAGAGTACCAGAGGATAGCAGAGAATATGCTAAGGGTAGACTTAGAAACGCAGATAAAGAAGTTGCACAATTTGGTAGAGAAATACTTAGAGATTACGCAAAAATATTGTCAACAGAAGTACCAGAATTTTTGGTATTGTATGATGACTTGCTTAGAAAAGAGATACAATATAATAGAGAAGAATAATTATGCAAGAAAAAAAAGATAGGATTATAAATGCCACACGAACCTGGACATGAAGATAACAATATAATACTTGAACAATTAGAAGAAACTATTGAAGAAACTGCTAATAGAGAACTAAATACATACGATACATCTACACCTGAAGGTGTAATTGGTCTTCAAGATATTACTAATCTTGTAGATAAGTACTCTAAAATGAGAGGTATAGGGGACTACCCTGCACCAATAGGTATGAATCAATTTTATTTTGTTGACGAAGATAAAATTAGTATACCTACTGTTGAGTATTTACAAAGTCAAGGTGTCTTATTAAAAGATATATATTTTCCAGGAGATGAGAGAGTAGTTTTAAATAATGTAACAAGCAAAAACGATATAAAAAAACTACAAAAAAAATTACAAACTGCTGGTTATTTAAAATCTGATGAGTATAGACCTGGACTTATTCAGTCAACAACTTACAATGCTATGTACAACCTTATGGGAGAAGCTAACAAAATAGGTACTGATTGGAATAATTTATTAGATGAAATACTTATAAGTCCTTTATTTGACCCTTCAGACTTACCACAATTTCAAGAACCAGATTTTGTTACATTAACAAATGATGTAATCAATACTGTAAAGCAAGAAATAGGTAGAACTCCTACACAATCTGAAATAGATATACTTACAAATATATTTGCAGGACTAAAAGAACAAGAATTTAATGAAGGTATAGATGCTTTGACCGATACTTTACAACCAGGTTATGCTAAGAAAAAAGTATTTGACCCTGAAACAGAGACAATGGTAGAAGAAGTTGTACCAACAAGTCCAGTAGTATCGCAACCAGGATTTGATGCTAATCAAAGATTTCAAAATAAAGTAAAAGAGTTATTTAAACCTGAAATGGATTTAAATCAAAGAAGGGAACAAACAAGAAATGTTGCCAATGTTATTAAGTCTAGTGTTGCTGGTCTCAGGAGTATCGGTGGCTGATAATCCTTATAATAAAGAAGATGGTTTATCTGTAGAAGAACTAGTTAATATTATTAAATCTGGTGGGTTTACTGATGAATTAATACCTGAAGCTGTAAGAATAGTATTACTTGAATCTAAAGGTATACCAACTAAATTACAAGATAATGCAGATGACCCCGCAGTAGGATTATTTCAAGTAGATTTAAAACCACATTGGGATTTAAACCCTGAACAAAATAATATTCGCAAATGGTTTATAAACGAAAAAAACCTGAAAACCAGAGAAGAAGTTGTAGAATGGTTAAAGGACCCTAATAATAATGCTGAAACAGCTTACGAAATCTATAAAGAAAGACAGGCAACTAAAGATTCTGTTACTGGATGGGAAGCATGGGAAGCTTATAATGAAGGAAAGAAACCCGATAACAGAGAATTAAGTGATTGGGAGATAGCTACTAAAGGTATGGAATTAGCTATGACTCTATTAGTACCAGGAGATGATGATGTGTTAGATGATACAAAAGATATGGTAGGAAAATCTAAACCTATTAATACAAATGTTCAGTCAGAAGGAAAAGAACAATTTGAATCACAAGTACCACAACAAGCTGGTTCTTTTGAAGGTAATCAAATTAAAACAAACATAATTAGAGATATGCAACCTATGAGTCCTCGTAAACAAAAGATAAATAACAACTTTGTAAAGTTATTTGAATCAATGGTTAGGGCTGAATAATGGCTGATTATGTATTTCAAGCAGACCCTGCATTTAATAGAGTTATTCTACAAGATATTGAAGGAAACAAAGTATTTGTTAACTCACAACTAGAACTAGATTATTATACAGCACCTAGAGAAGGTGGTCCTATAAATGGTAGCTATTGGGAATCTGTAGGATTTGCAGGAGTTATTCCACAACCTGTGCTTGAACAAGCTGAACAAGAGTACACAGAAAAAGCCTCACAGGGTGATGTTGTTATTTCACCTGAAGAAGATTTAGCTAACTTAGATTTGAGTGGACCTGATGGTTCAGGAGGTGGAGAAGGAGATAATAATGGTGATGGAAGTGTTGTTGTAAATCCAGTTCCGGCTTCACAAACAGCAGCAAATAGATTTGCAGAGAGTATTCCAGATGGTGGAGAGATAGTAAAATCTGGTAGTTCTTACTATGTTTTATATCCTATTCCAGGTACAAACTTATCACTAAGTTACGAAGCTACAGAAGATGACATAAAAGGTTTATACCCATTAGATTTTTCACAACAAACATTTAGACAAGTATCTGATTCGGATATTTCTTTAACTGTTCCTTTTGGAAATATAGCAGAACTGTATGACCCTAGATTTCTAGCACAAGGACAAACTCCTTGGGAAGGTTTTGTAGATTACTTAGATAAAGAAGCTGATTTAAGACCATGGCTTGAAGATGAAGAGATGGTATTTTTATTAGCTGAATCTGTATTAGAAGGTAGAACAGTTACAGAAGCCGAATGGAAAACAACCAACTGGTGGAGAACAAGTACACAAGATGAAAGAGATTGGCTGTTATTGTCACAAGGTAAACCTTCAGATGAACTACCAGCTGATGCTTTAAGTAAGTTACAAGATGACAAAATTATTATTAGAAATGCCATGATACAAGCTGGAGTATCTAATCCACCTGACAACTTAATTAACTGGGTATCTAACAAACTAACAACTGGTGAATGGTCACAAACATACTCACAAGACCAAATTGGATTTATAGCTGACCCATCAAAACCAGGAACTATAGATACAGGATTACAAGATTTTATAACAGGTGGAGAGATTGCAGTTGAGTCAACAGTATCTGGACAAGACAGAGTAGAACAATTATATAAAAGATACTTAGGTCCAGTGTTCGGAAATATAAATGATAACCTCAGAGCTGTTGAAGCAAACAAACTTCGTAATGACCCTAACTATGAATTTAAATTAATAGAAAAACTTATGGCTCAAAAGAAAAGTTTATTTCCACAATATGGTGAAGATGTAACATACGAAGAGTTTGCTGCTCCTTGGGAAAACTTTACAACTAATCAATGGGGTCAACAAATAGATACATCAAGTGCTACATTTCAAGAAGTATTAAAACTTAATGATTCAGTTAAAGCTGGTCAATATCTTACACAGCAAGGACTAAGTCAAGGTGTGGACAAGGTAGTTAATGAAGCTCTTGAATCATTGAAAGTATTCGGTCAAGGAGTTAGGATAAACTAATGGCAGACTTTATAACAGAAGCTAGAGCGTTATATCCTTTTTTACCAGAAGGTTTATTAAACTTATTTCAAGAAAAATATGTAGAGTTTGACAAGAATGTTGATTTAGCTGTAGGTGCTATAAGACAAGACCCACAATATGTTAATTATTTTCCTGGTAATGTTAGACCTGATGGTTCTGTTAGGTTAAGTGAAGCAGAGTATGGTGCTGTTATAGAGTCATATAAGGATGATTTAAGAAGGTTTGGTATTAATCCTGATGTATTTGCCGATAACTTTGGACAACTCGTAGAAGGTGATGTAAGCCCTACAGAGTTTCAGTCAAGACTAAATACAGTTTACAGTGGTATTGAACAAAATATTCCAGAAGTAAAAGAGTATTATGCAACTAACTTCGGTATTGATTTATCAGAAGAGTCTATATTTGCAGCAGCAGTTGACCCTACTATAGGAGATGCTATATTATCTGGACAAATTACACAAGCACAAATAGGTGGTGAAGCAGAAGCTAGAGGATTACAAATCTCACAACCACAGATAGAAAGATTACAAAGATTTGGTGTAACTCAACAACAAGCTAGAGAAACATTCAGAGTTGCAGAACAACAGATAGAAGAACTTCAAGAACTAGAAGCACAAAGAGGTGTTTCTAAAGAAGAAAGATTAGGTTTACAAGAGTTTACTGAAGCTGCTGTATTCGGAGAACGAGAAGATATAGAAAGAATACAGAGATTAAGAGAGCAACAGGCAGCAGAGTTTGCACCTACAACAGGTGCTGTTAGAACAGGTCGTAGAGTTACAGGTCTTACAGAAATATAAATCTAAAGTTTACATCTAGATAATATCTGTGTTAATATAAAAGTATCGCATAGTGGTAGTCTGCGAATATAAATTGACTCTGCACCTTCCAGTTTATATCTGGCGTGTAAACTGCGTATTAAAATTCGCCTAGTATCTGAATAGCCCAGAAGTGGCTGACAATTCTAGTTATTCTTAATTTATTTATTTGTCGCCTATCGCATCATTATCCCAAGGGTGATGTAGCTAGTAGTAAAACTTGGAGTAGGAGAAAAAATGGAAAACGAAGTAGAAAATACAGTAGAAGAAACACAAGATAATAATGCTATCAAGCAGATGCGTGAGCGTATCAAAGAGCTTGAAGCTGTTGAGAAGGAATTTAAATCTGTGCAGATGGATAAAGTTATTCAAGATGCAGGATTTGACCCTAGCTCAGGACAGGGCAAAGCGTTAAAAGACTTGTATAAAGGTGAACTACAACCAGATGCAGTACAACAGTTTGCAAAGGAAAACTATGGCTGGGGCTCAGAAACCCCTACTACAGAGGACCCACAAGCTGCACAAAAAGCAAGGGTTGTATCTAGCCAAGAAAGTTTAGATACTGTTATAGAAGCATCAGTTCCAGTTGAACCTGTAGGACTAGATGACCAGATAGCACAAGCACAAGCTGATGGTGATTGGCAAACAAGTTCAGCTCTCAAAGCAGACAAATTAAAAGCACTATTAAAAGATAAGTAAAGGAGATTTAAAATGGGTGCAGTATCAGGATTGGGAGACTCTTATGACCTCCCTAATTATGTGGGTGAGTTATTTAATGTAACTCCAAACGATACACCATTCCTTTCTGCTATTGGTGGAATGACTGGGGGTAAATCAGTTACCTCTAAGCAATTCACTTGGCAAACAGTTGACAATGCAGCAGCAGCTCAAACAGCAGTTGTTGAAGGTGCAGACCCTGTTTACGCAG
>Ga0208917_1001800_pt1 | contig 10546 bp, 18 predicted proteins | sample DEB08_DNA_10_FD_185500 | JGI IMG/M metagenome (GOLD analysis project Ga0208917, IMG submission 185500) | Aqueous microbial communities from the Delaware River and Bay under freshwater to marine salinity gradient to study organic matter... | ecosystem: Environmental > Aquatic > Marine > Coastal ...
CCGGAATTGAACCTAATCAATCCGGGCTAACAAACAATCATTAATCAAAAACCTATTATGAATGAGAAACTTTGTGCAAATATAATCAAATTAAGGTTTTAATTCCAACCCTTATCTTCTCGATACGATTCGTAATCGGCTATCATTCGGTGTATATCGTAATCACCTTCTCCGATTAGTATTCCATCCACCTTCAATCCGAGTTCTTTCGCTTTGGCTTCAGCTTCGGACCAGGTAAAGGCAATGATTCGTTTTCCTTCGTGTTTGGTGTCGTTTATGTAGTAGTATGTTGTGAAGGTCATAAGTAAAGGTTTAAAAAAGAGTTAATATTTTTCTATTTAGGTCTATTTTCCAAAGGTTTATATCATTACTTGCTTTAAAACCAACGTGATTTATTTTTCCTTTTTTCCAAGTGTCGTAATGTGTAAAACCTAATGCTTCCCAAAACTTATTACTTTCTAAATCAACTCTGCATCGAAGTGTAAAACCAATACGACCAAATTGCTCACAAAATTGCCTACAAACATCAATCAAAGCGGTTCCGTAATGTAATCTTCTTGCGTCATTCCTAACGGCTATTTGCTGAATTTTAGCATATTTATAGGAATCCCTTGCTGGAGTAATAAGAACATATCCTACTGCATCTTTATTTGCCTCACATATTAAAACAACAAAATTTCTTTTTCCACCCCAAACATAATCTTCCCAAATTGTTTTTTGTATAAATCCAACGGCATAACTATTTTCTTTTTGGAGTTTATCAACCAACAACATATCTTTTATTGTGCTTGTCCTTACGCTTATTTCATTTATAGTGTCATTGTAAAGTATATTTATTAATCCTGTGCTACAATCAAATCTACCTAAATTCATTGTTTTTATTTTTGATTAATGATTAATTCTAAAACGGCATCTCACCCAAATAAACCCCATTCTCATCCCTATCCGGATCCTTATCCGGCTTCGTTTTCCCTTTCAAATCCACAACATTGCCTGGAGTCGCATTTGGATTAGGAGCGTAACCGTACAGTTCTTTGAAATGTTCTAATTTAATGGTAAATACTCGTTGCGAATACGCATTATTATATAGTTCAAAGGAAGATACGCAATACGTCATCTCCGAATCTAGTCCAAATTCATCTTTTAAGGTTTTTGATATGTATCGATTCGTGTATTTTACGTTTTTCATCAGAAGATTATCCCAAAGCTGACCAGAAGTAGCAACGAGTTCGGTTTTGTTGGCGTTCTCATTAAACCAATTATTAATCGCTTCGGACAAGGCATAAAAACAATCGCTTCGATTCGCTCGTTTTGCTTCCTTTGTCCAAATGGTTTCGATATCTTCAGTTTTGAACCAAGCCCGGCTTTGTTTCGTTTTCGTGTTCAATTCTCTATTCGCAATAAACGAAACGAATCCTGGTATTTCCTTTTCCATTTGCAGATGGAAATCGCCTTTGAACTCTTGCAGCTTCGGAACTTTTCGGACCCAGTATCGAATATCTTCTTGCTTAATTGAAAGGAATCCGCGCTCGTCATTAGATACAAGGATTAACTTGCCAAAGAAATCAATCTTGCGTTCTTGCTGGAACTTACCCTTTATAAATGTGGTTCTCTGGGTAGCCATTTGTTTGATACGCGAAGCCGTAAACGACTTATGCAAGTCGGATTCATCCACCATTATTATATGCTTACTTATGTAATGCTGATTAAAATCACCTTCGATATCTGCCGTTCCGATAATTGCCGTATTGCCCTTGAATAACATTTCAAGAAAATCCAAGAACGTAGTCTTACCTGTGTGATTCTCCTTTGAAACCAAACACAAAACCGGAAGTATTTGAGTTGGTTTCGTGTAAAGTAGCTGAAGATAATCCAATCCCATTTCGTATTGGTCTCCAAATATGTGCTTCAACATTGATTCGATTGTGGTCCACTGCGCTGCCATTGGCTCGTGAAGAAACGGTTGGAACAGATTCACGGCTGAATTTACAACCGGTTGGTAATCTATATAACTCGGTACATTGCAAAACGATTTGAATTTAGGTATTTCTTTAAGGAATCCTTTTCCAAAGTCATCTACAATGGTTTGCCTTGACCGTTTTTCAATATGATACGAAACGCCACCTTGCATATCTATATAGGGTACGTTCTCGTAATAATCATCACCTACGCGAATGAAACGATTTTCTCCAAATATATCCGATTTTGATCCGGTGTCGCTACCATCATCGATTTGGTTAATTAAGGTTTGAATAGATTTCCTTTGCGCTAATATTTCATTGGTAACCGGATGTTGCCGTCCGTAGTTAAAACCATCATAGATTTGTTTCTTTGCAATGGTAACATCGTCAACAAATGGATTTTGCAAGGCTGCATCTTGCAACTTATCTACAATCTCAAATTCATCAAGATTTGCAAATTGATTGCCTTCATACAAACCTCCAGCTAAAATTGCAATCTTGTTGAAATAATCCCATTTACCTTTTTCTTGATTCTTGATCCTTGCACAAAGCGAATCAAGGATTGCATTGTTATCGGTAACAACCTTACCATTTATTATTTGTGTTTGACTTGCAAACGGATTTAATTGTTTTAACTCGTATTTAATTGCATCGAGTTCGGTGTAATTAGAATTGTAATACAAATCCGAATCGTGTGTTAAGAAAAACGGCTGCGATAAAACTCCTTGTCGTTCGTCCAACTTTGCATTCCATTTTGATTCCAGATACGGAACTATACATTGTTTATATATGTCGTAATGGTTTACAATCTCGTAAGCGTTCTTTGGCAAAGAAACAAATGCCTTGATTCCTTTCCCTGATGGAGAACGGAACGCAAGTATCACGAACGCGGATTCGGTTATCTTTTCAAATGTATCCGTTAACTTCCAACCTTGAACCTGGTCTTGTTCGTCTATATCTATGGCGGCAATCCAATTAAAACTTGATTCGATTAAACCTTGATTGTTCCGTTCTCTGAATTGACCGTGCGGAGTTATATAAGGCAGCTTCGATTTCGCTTTCGTGTAGTTTTCCTTATCGCCTTTTGATTTGTATTCTTGTGCGATTTGTACGGTTTGTTTTAAATCCTCATCGAACTTGATTAGCTTAATTAAATCCGATAACGTGATTGGTTTTGGTTCTGGATGGATGTTTTTACTTCCACCCTTAAATATAGAGAAATACATATTGTTTTGTTTTAAAATAAAAATAATTGGGAAGAGTAATTATTAAATTGTGGTTTCCAATTTAATGAATTACTTTTTCTTACGTTGCATTGTCTACAAGCTGTAACACAATTAGATGGTTCATAATTGCCTCCTTTTGAAATTGGAACAACACAGTCTATTGTTACATAATTTTTATTTTTATATTTATTTTTATTTGTACTACATTTTACACCACAGTATTGACATATATAATTATCTCTTTTAAATACTAATTGAACTCTGTTAAATCTTACATATTTAGTACCATATAATTCACATCTTTTTTTATGACTTGTACAATATTTAGACATTTCTTTATAGTCGCATTCTTTACAATACTGATACAAATAATGTCTATTGTTTTTATCCTTTCTAATAATGAAAGAATCTTTATTTTTAACAATATTGCATTTTAAACATTTTCTGCTTTTTAAATTGTATTTAGTATTTGATTTACCTCTTATTAAATCACCGCATTTTTTACAACCTGTTCCTTTTGACCGATAAATTGAATTTAAATTTGATGTATAAATTCCGTGAATTTTGCATCTACATTGTACTTTTATATTATTATTTACTGGTTTTTTTAAACCAACAAAGCCATCAAAGTTTTTATTTTTTAATTTAAGTTTTTTTATTACTACTCTAAATTTATTTTCAATATTGCATTTTTTACAGGTATTTAAAATCTTACTTTGTTTAACATTTCCGTGAATTTTACAATGAAAGTTATGCCATAATATTCTTTCTGCGTTCTTAATTTTATGACAATCTTTGCAAGTGTTATCATATCTTTTGTAGCTATTTAAGTAATAAAAATCATTTATATCTTTATTTATATTACATTTTTTACAATTAATTTTATTCATATTAGTTTGTTTTCATTGTTAATTAATTTTACTTTTCTAATCTAAACCCCAACCGAATCTGTTGAATACATTCTTGAATCGCATTCGCTCGGATTTTATTCCCATCGGATTTCGCTTCGATTTGCTTTTGGATTAAATTCTCAACTACGACCATCGCCAAGGCTTGAGCGTATTCGTGCGCGAATTGGATTGTTTGTTGTTCTGTTTGCATTTGTTTTTGATTTAATGATTAATTAATTTCGATTTGTAATAATCTTCAGCAAATTGTAGCTTCTGTTCACGTTCCATTTCTTTTGCCTTTTTTAGCCACCTTTCGCGGTACATTTTGATTATTGTATCATCCAAATCCTTACCTAATTCTTCTTGTAGTAACCAATCGTATTGTTTGGCTAAATATTCTACTGCGGTCATATTTATTTAGTTTTAATTATGATTTGTATCAAATAAGCAAGTTTAATCCTTACCTTTTCGATACAAAACATAAAAGATTAATTACATTTTTCTTAATTCCTTTCTTACTTCTACCCAGTAATCCACTAACAAGTCATCCGTAATCCAATCTGCACCAATCTTACTGCAATAAGGAACTCTGCTCATTACCTCCTGTGCACATATCATCGCATTCTTAACAGCGATGGAAGTGCAAAGGATTTCATTGCCACAGTCAGTATCTTCATCCATCAATATCATTCTAAATTGATTTACTAAATCTTGTGCCTTCTCTTTTGGTGTCATTTTCATTTAATTTTTAAATTCTTTTTCTAAATAATCATACAAACTTTCTATACTATAACAGATAGGGTTTCCATCTTCATCAAATGCACCATACTTTAAATAATCTCCTTTATCGACTTCTTCAAGACCTCCTTCCTCTCTAGCCTTATATGTTTTAAGTAAACTCCAATCCTTCTCCCCCCACTTGGACTCATAAATAAACCAAGATACCCATTCCCAACCTCCTTCTCCATAATGAGAGATAATGGATGAAGATACAAGTTCTTCTGCGTGAATATCAAGAGAGTGGGTGCCGCTTACAACAGATTCAATACCAAAATCACAATGTGCATCTATATTAGATAGAAATTTCTTATAACTCATTAATGTTTTTTCGAATAATTCGTAGGTCATATTATTATAATTTTAATTTTACCTTTCTTTTGGTGTCATACTCCTTCAGTTTTAAATTCTCGTTCATAATATTCAGTCGCATTTAATCCGGTGTTTTCGTGATGCCAAATTCCGTTTTCAAACGCTTCCTCAATTATATGTTTTTCGTCTTCAAGTAATTGAGTTCCGGTTTTTCGAATCGTGTCCAGAATTGCTAATGCCACTCTTGTATCCGAATCATACATTCGTGTTAAATCCTTTTCGTGTTGAATTAAAATCTGTAATGGTGTCATAATATTATTAGTTTTTGATTAACTAAATCATTTCTAAAATCGCGTCCAGCTCCGACTCGAATGCAACGTAATTCGCTTTAAGAGTTTCAATCATTTTATCATTTCTATTAACCCGGTCAATATACAAAGGCGATTTGGTATAATCCGGATTATAAACGACATAATCGCACCAACTTCGATCCGATAGAAACATTCCCCATTGCATTTGGCAAAGGTATTGTTTAGGAATTTCTTTGGTTATAATTTGTCGCATAAATTCGGAATTACCCGGACACTTAACTTCAATCAATCCGTTTTCGCCCACTAATCCATCTGGGGAATATCCGGCATATTTATAATCCGAATTAAGTATGTATCCGACTTGATCCACCTTTACCATTTTTGCCAATTCGTATTCATAAATAGCTTCCGGTTCAAGGTCCATTCCACGTTGCATCGCAAAGGTTACGATGTTTTCCTTAACCGGTTCGCCTTGGATTATCTCGAATGCCTTTTCGTATAATAAGGTAAACGCTGCTGCTCCAAGTCCGGATTCTGATTTGCCTTTAACTGACAATACATTTGATTCCGAACCTCCAATTCTTCCTAATCGGATTTCGTGCCATTCTTCGCTACGTTGCTGGATGTCTGTGTAGATTGTTATTTTACTCATTTGCATACGATTTAATTCCTGTTTCGATTTCTGCGTCAGTCAGGAATATGTTAGTTAATATTTGATTATACTTCGCTCTGGTTTCTTTTGATTTGTCTTCATCAAATCTTCGTATATAATGTTTCGCTCCGGCTTTTTTTAAACCCATTGATTTGGCAAAAACGGATATGGAAACGTTAAAATAGTTATTCATAAAGAAACAAAACCAGCTCCGGCAACTAATAATCGAATCTGGCTTATTGTATGCCGATTGAATCGTTAACCATTCGTTTCGGTATATTCCGTAAGTGCGTTCGATTCCGGTAACTAATATCTCCTTAAATATATTATACATTGCATTGTATTTGTCGATATTGGTCGAATTAATAAAGATGTAATCTTGATTTGAATACTTGCGTAATTTTTTACGCATCTGATTTAGATGTAAATTTTCATTTTGTCTGTCTGTCATCCCAAATTGATTTTTTAGTTTTTGATTTAATGAATCCTTCGCACTCGCGAAGATGTTTGTAATTAAGTTCCGCGTAGTTATACATCTTAACCTTTTGTAAGTTATCCCAAATCCAATCCTTCATCATTTTGTTGTTCGGAAATGCTTCAATGATAGATGTATGAAACGGAAACTTTCTAATTGCCTTATTCTTCTCGTTCCAGAACTCGCGAATGTGCCAATCGATTTTATCTTCCGATTTGATTACGTCCATAATATTTCTTTGCATCCAAATCACGAATGTATCGGGAAAATTTAATGGTAATAAATGGCTCATTGATGGTGCGTGAATAACCATTTTTTGGTTCAACTTCAAAATGTCAATAAAGGCATTTTCATTGTGAACATTGTATTCGTCCTCATCCACAAACCTATACCTTAATATCTTCGCAATCGATTTTGCAGCGAATGTAGTTCCGCTTCGTTGCGGACCGGTAACGAAAATATTTTGATACTTTCCGCATTGTTCAATTATGTCTTGAAATTTAGTCATCCCTAAATATATTTTTAGGCTTGAAGTAAAATTGACCTTTGCGCATCGTTCAATACAAAATTCGCAACCGCATCTTCCAAGTTGTAAGAACCATCCGCAACCGCTTTAACCAATTTCTTGAAATCGTCATCGGATAATTTCCTTTTTGATTTCGGTTTAGGCGGAACAGTTCGAACGCGAATCGCTTCTACTAATTCTCCGAATGCTTTTACGTTTGAAATATACAATGCGATTTGTTTTCCTTTCCAATCTTCAATGTAATTCGATCCGGCTACTTTTGCAATCGCCTTCGCATTGGTTTTGTTTACAATCAAAGGCTTCTGGTCCTTTAAATGTGCAACAAGGCATTCTTCATTTCTTCCATCCGCATTCATTACGGATTCGGTTTTGACTTCGGTAATTTCTACCACTAAATCTTCATTCGGTTCGAGTGCATAAGCACCAAGGTAGTTAGGATTCATTGTTTTCTTCCAATGTGTTTTCATTTGATAAGTTTTTGATTAAAAATTCGTGCGGTTACAAATCTAAACAATTTGTTGTATATTGTGCAACATAAATGAAAAAAAATATGGATTCAACAGAATTAAGCGATATTTACAAGGAATTGCAAATGAAACCACGCGATGTAATTCAATTCCTAATCTCAACCGGAATGGATGTGCCTTCGCATTTGCAATCGGAAATGATCCGCCACAAAAACGGAAAGAAGAAAATAACGAAACCTTGGGAAGCATTTTATCGCTCCTTATACGTTAACCTTCAAAGCCAAATTAACAAATGAGCAGATTAATCTTATTTGACCTCGGACACGGTGGAATCGACCCAGATACAGGACAATATGTTACCGCACCCAATAAGCAACATTTGCACCACGACTTTGGATGGTTCTACGAAGGCGAATGGAATCGAACCTTAATGAAGATAATTGACCGGTTATACCAGGAATATAATTCGAAGGCGAAATCAAACGAACAGATTCGATATAATTGGTATCCGTACGACCATCAAGATGTTTCGCTCGGTTCACGAGTTAGGTCCTACAACGAAATGACAAATGCTCAAGATAAAGCCGTAATTATATCCCTTCACGCGAACGCATCACCGAACCATAACGGACGCGGATTCGAGATATTTACGAGCAAAGGCGAAACGCTTTCGGACCAATACGCGACAATGATTGGAGAAGAATTTAACGCGGATCCGATTCTTGTTGATTCTTTTGCGTTTCGTACGGATTACGCTTCTGATGGCGATTTAGACAAGGAAGCGGATTTTTATGTGTTACGCAAAACCGTTGCACCTGCGGTTCTGGTCGAACACGGTTTCTTTGATAATTTGGAAGATGCCACCTTGCTAATTAATAATGATATAATTAACCGGTTTGCGAATATGTATTTAAGATTTGCAATTAAATTTATGTTTGGTAATTAAATTATTTGTATATTGTGCTAAATTATTAACCTTTAAATCTAAAACAATGAAAAACGAATTAAAAAACTCTTTAATCTACTTCGCAATCGGATGCGCATTTATTCTCGGATTTGTTCTTGGAGTAATTTCTAAAGTACAAGTAACTTGTTTATAATATGGACACGATATTAGCCGAACTCATTAAGAAATACGAACAAAGGTCCGAAGCCGGAATCGAGAAATACGGAACGACTTTGGATCGAGATGATTTACTTTTACGAGATTGGCTAATCCATTTACAAGAAGAACTTATGGATGCGTCATTATACGCGACAAAAATCATTAACTACATTAACCATTTAGAAAACAACACAAACAATGAAAACCTTTGAAATTAAAGCAAACGAATTTTCACAAAGACTGGTAACGGTTACGACCGCGTTAACTCCAGCATTTTTAATTATCTCTATTCTATTATTAGCCTTATTTAATGGATTCCTTGAATACTTGCACTACCGAGAAATAATCGGTACTTGGTCCGCCATCTTACCCGGAATCGTGTTTGCAATATTGCGATTCGGTTCTGGTCTTGGTGGTATCAAAATGATTCAAAACCAAGAAGCACCTCGTGGTGTTTTCTTCGTGTTCGTATCGATTGGATTAACATCTTGGGCAACATCTCACGTATCCGAGATTGCACAATCGATTGCAATTAATTTGGAACAAGTTGCAAATGCAAGATGGTTTGTAATTACCGCGCTCTGGGTAGCGTTACTTGGCGAATTAATGATTGCAGCGTATATGCAATCGGTTCAAGAAAAAATTGATAAGGAATTAAAGTTGGCAACAATAAGAAAGAAACCTTTGAAAAGAACGACTACAAATACACAACCAAGTACAACCGGAAGCAATCTAAACGCAATCGGATTTAAAACCAATTCGCAACAGTTAGTTGCAGATTTGCAAAGGGCGAAGAATAACCTTGCAGCTTACGAATCCAAATTGCGTAACGGCGTAGGTAATCCGGATTCGATGCAAAACGGAATTGAAAGATGGAAGAACAAAATTGCTTTAATCGAATCCGCATTGGGTAAATAGTTTTCATTGTTTTATTTTATTTGAAGCCGGGCAGCACCACACGGATTTTGCTCGGCTTTTTTAATCCGCTTTCGTAAACGATACTTTAGGTATCCATTGCCGAGTTTTTCCACTAAACTCCATCCACCAACCACCCAATGGTTTCGGCATTACTTGTTTCTCAATTTGAAAACCATTTGGTTGAAGATACTCTTGCTTAAATGTACCGGTCTTTACGTGATGTTGTATTTTCTGATGCACGATACAATTCTGGTCCATTTCGTAAAACGGATGCTCAACCAACCAACTATCGTGAGTATGTCCAGATACTACCACATCCGATTTCACAATAGACGCATATCTATTCACGGATAAAACACCTTTCGAAACCGCTCCACCAAACGCACCGTGATGGTAGAACAATTCGATTGAACGCATTTTACTACTGCATTGGCTTACGAATTTAATAAAACCTTGATAACCTCCGTGTTGGATTGATGGATTGTATTTGTAAAGGTAATTAAGAAGGTAATCAATCGGATCAACTTCGATGTGTTTAATTATCGATGTTTCGTGATTTCCATCCGCAATCAATAATATATTTTTCGCATAAGGTTTAAGTATTGAAGCCGTATCTTTCACAACTGCATCGATGTAATTCGGTTTATTGTGTTCTGGTCTTATATCAGCTTTACTCCTTCTCGGATCTCCCTTACCTTGCATCAAACAAAACAAATCTCCAAAGATTAATATTAATGCGTTTTTCTCCAGGGCTTGATTCATAACCTTTGTTAATAGCTTCCTGTCGCATTTAGGATTGTCAATATGCAAATCAGATAAAAGCAAAAACATTTGTTTCGAATCACCTTTCCTGTCCAAATCCACCCTAAAGGATAAATTTGACATTTTCTGTATTTTTGTTAATTTCATTTTGTTTTATTTTATAA
>Ga0208917_1001801_pt1 | contig 10546 bp, 16 predicted proteins | sample DEB08_DNA_10_FD_185500 | JGI IMG/M metagenome (GOLD analysis project Ga0208917, IMG submission 185500) | Aqueous microbial communities from the Delaware River and Bay under freshwater to marine salinity gradient to study organic matter... | ecosystem: Environmental > Aquatic > Marine > Coastal ...
GACGGTAGACGATTATATGCCACCCCCGACGGCAATGCTGTGGCCTCTGTCACAACTATCCTCGACGCTACCAAAGATAAGACACACCTCATCGCTTGGAAGAAGAGGGTGGGTGAAGCTAAAGCACAAGAGATTGTAACTGAAGCCGCAGGGGTCGGTACCCGTATGCACAAATACCTTGAGGATTACATTGATACAGGTGAATGGCCAGACCCAGGGTCTAACCCGTATGCACAACAAGCACACAGCATGGCAGAAAAAATCAAGACCCAAGCACTTGACCATGTAGATGAAATATGGGGGTCTGAAGTAAATCTGTATATGCCACAGATGTATGCAGGCACTACTGATTTGGTAGGACAATACAAAGGTCAACCCTCTATTATGGACTTCAAGCAAACCAACAAGCCCAAGAAAGTAGAATGGGTAGTTGACTATTTCTTACAACTTGTAGCCTATGCTGAAGCACACAATGAAATCTACGGTACTAACATACGCGAAGGACATGTGTTTATGTGCAGTCGTGCAGGAGAGTATCAACAGTTTGATATTTGGCCTGATGAGTACGAAGAATGGCGCCACGAATGGTATGAACGTGTATATCAGTATTATGATAAACTAGCATAAATACTATTATTAATGTAGGAGAAATCGGTGGCAGTTGTACAAATATCACGCATCCAAATAAGAAGAGGACAAAAGAACCAAGGAACAGGTTTACCTCAACTTGCTAGTGGTGAACTTGGCTGGGCTGTAGATACTAGAGAATTATATATTGGAAATGGCAGTGTATCGGAAGGTGCACCTGAAGTTGGAAACACCAAAGTTTTAACACAGTACGATAATATTTTTACCCTAGCAGACACCTATTCTTACAGATCAGAAGATGAATTTATACAAACTGGTGCAAGCAGTAGCAGTCCTATACAAAGAAGTTTGCAAGACAGACTAGATGATAGAGTCAGTGTAAGAAGTTTTGGATTGACTGGTGAAACTTCGCAAGATGCAACAGCCGGTCTACAACGTGCAATCAATCAATTATTTTTAAATGATGGAATTGTTGGTGAACGTGGTAGAGTAATTTTACACCTAGAACCTGGAGTTTATAATATCAATACTGCTATTGAAATTCCTCCACACGCAACTCTAGTAGGAGCAGGACCTGAGAAAACAGTTATCAAACAAAGCACTGCTAATCCTATATTTAAAACTGTTAACAGTGATGAATTAACACCAACATACAATACTCAAGCAACTAATATTCATATCAAAGGCATGACACTTGAAACTACTCAAACAGGTATTGGATTACAGTTAGACAGTTGTAGAGACAGCCATTTTGAAAATATAGATGTTGTTGGTACATTTACCGCAGGAGATACTATTCCTACAGACTTTAGCACCGACATTGGAATTTTGATTAATAGTTTAAGCGGAAGTGTTGAAAGTAGTAATAATAAATTTGTAAACTGTAAGGTATTAGGCTTTGCTTACGGAGTAATGAGTAACTGGGATATTGATCACAATATTTTTGAAAGATGTGAATTTAACACACTTGGCAACGGTTTTGCTTTTGGAGTAGACATGGCTTTAGGTAGTGCCGCTGCTGGAACAAGCACAGGTCCAACTAATACTCAAATTACAAAATGTAAATTTATAGATATCAATAGACACGGTATTTGGATAGAAAACGGAACTTATAATACAAGTAGTGGTAATAGTTTTATTGGTGTAGGAAACGAAGCAGGCACTGAAGGTCAACCTCAGTACAGTGTGATTAATTATGCAAAATTAGGTAACGAATCAATCAATGATTACTTTGCAAGAACTGCTGCACTTTCATATGATCAATCTTACATTAACGGTACACCTTACATTCCTGAAGTAGAAGGTTTATGTAATTATGTTAATGGTTTTGAACATAAAGTAAGTATAGGACAAGGTAGTGCAATCAAAACATTTAGACTTCCTGCTGTAGCCAACCAAAGTTTTGATATAGATTACCTAATGGTTAGCAATAATTATGAGATGATACGCTCAGGTGTTTTAAATATTACTATGGATGCTTACGGAACTGCAACTGTATCTGTAAGTGATTCATATGATTATGCAGGTGATGTTGCATATGAAACCTCAATTTCCTTTGATGCAAGCATTTTAGATGAAAATGGGGACTTGACAAACGAAACAATTTCTGTTAATGTTACTAGTACAATGCCAGGTGACGATAATACAGAAATGAAATTTAAGATTAAAAACAAAAAAACAGACGCTATCTAAATGTTTCACATTTTGAAGTATGAAAATAGGTTAGCCGCGTGGCAAGAGTTTCGTGATTCTATTGAAATCGTCGAAAATCCTCTGCAACACGTTCTTGATTACTATGATCAAGCACCTCGTGTAAGTATAAACACAGATCCTTGGGATAATGCTACTTGGCCAGGACCTTGGGAACTTGTACATGCTAACCAGTATTGTAAGTTTTGTATCGTATTAGGTATATGCTATTCCTTACAGTTAACAGAACGCTTTAAGGAGTCGAACTTTGAGATACATATTGGTATAGACCGAGAAAGGTCTCGCACTGTATTTTTGTTGATGATAGACGATATCGTCATTGGTTGGAATGAAGGCTTGATAAAACGATCAGAGTTATCCACAGCTCTGCAAATCGAAAAAATATATCCAATGCCTCCACTCCAATAAATACTGAACACTAAAAACGAAAGAGGAAAAACATGTCGAACGGTAACTATATTAACATCATTAAACGAGACGGTAAAAAAGAAGCACTTAACATAGATAAAATTCATAAAGTGGTTATGTTTGCTTGCGAAGGCTTAGCAGGTGTAAGTGCAAGTCAAATTGAAATGAATGCAAATATACAATTTTACGACGGCATGGGAACGGATGAGATTCAAAGTATTTTAATACGTTCTGCAAATGATTTAATCAGTTTAGACAATCCTAACTATCAATTTGCCGCGGCACGATTGTTGTTGTATGGAACATACAAAGATGTGTTTGGCGATTATAAAACTCTTCCTCTCAAAGAAATGATAAAGTTAAACATAGACAGAGGCGTATATGATCCTGCTATTCTTGATGCATACACAGATGAAGAACTTACACGGTTAGATACCTATATGCATCATAAACGTGATGAAAATTTTACCTATGCAGGACTTAGACAGGTTGTAGACAAATACCTTTGCCAAGATAGAAGCACAGACACTCTTTTCGAAACTCCACAATATATGTATATGATGATTGCCGCAACACTATTCGCAAACTATCCAAAAGAAGATAGATTATATTATGTAAGGAGATACTACGATGCGACCTCACTTTTTAAAATCAATATCCCAACGCCCGTCATGGCCGGAGTGCGTACTCCAGTTAGGCAGTTTGCCTCTTGTGTTCTCGTTGACAGTGACGACACACTTGATTCGATCTTTGCGTCAGACATGTCCATCGGTAGATACACAGCTCAAAGAGCTGGTATCGGCATTAACGCAGGACGTATCAGAGGAGTTAACTCAAAAATCAGAGGCGGAGAAGTAGCACATACAGGTGTTGTTCCGTTTCTAAAGAAGTTTGAAGCAACAGTACGTTGTTGTACACAAAATGGTGTACGCGGTGGTAGTGCAACCACACACTTCCCCTTGTGGCATCAAGAGATTGAAGACATTCTTGTGCTTAAGAACAACAAAGGCACAGAAGACAATCGTGTGCGTAAGTTAGATTATTCTATACAAATTAACAAAGTGATGTATGAAAGACTATTAGCCGGAGGAGAAATAACTCTTTTCTCACCACATGATGTGCCTGGATTGTATGAAGCCTATTTTGGCAATGCAGAAAAGTTTCAAGAACTATATGAATCCTATGAGCGTAAAACTTCAATCAAAAAGAAAAAAATTCCTGCTATGGAATTGTTTTCAGCACTGATCAAAGAACGTGCAGAAACAGGACGTATCTATATTATGAATGTAGATCACGCAAACACTCACAGTTCATTCAAAGACACAGTTTACATGAGCAACTTATGTCAAGAAATAACACTACCTACAAAACCTCTACAGCATATTGATGACGAGAACGGAGAAATTGCCCTGTGTATTCTCAGTGCAATTAATGTAGGTGTGATTAAAGAACTAGACGATTTAGAAGACCTATGTGATTTGGCTGTAAGAGCACTTGAAGAAATTATTGACTATCAACGCTATCCAATTAAAGCGGCAGAGATTAGCACAAAGGCAAGACGTTCACTAGGCATTGGCTACATTGGACTTGCACATTATCTCGCAAAAAATCATGCCAAGTACGAACATAAAAAGGCATGGAAACTAACACACAATCTAAGTGAAGCATTCCAATACTATCTTTTAAAAGCAAGTAATCAACTTGCAAAAGAACGAGGTGCATGTGACTATTTCAACCGCACTAAATACAGTGATGGCATCTTGCCAATTGACACATACAAGAAGGATGTGGACACAGTTGTTCCGCATAAATTAAACTATGATTGGGAATCTTTACGAACATCTATCAAAGAACACGGGCTACGGCACTCAACACTGTCCGCACAAATGCCATCGGAGAGCAGTTCCGTTGTGTCGAACGCAACAAACGGAATTGAACCACCTAGAGGATACTTGTCCGTTAAGAAGTCAAAGAAAGGGCCTCTTAAGCAGATTGTTCCACAATATCAAAGTCTTAAACAACACTACACCTTGCTGTGGGACATGCCTAGCAACGAAGGTTACATCAATGTTGTCGCGGTGATGCAGAAGTTTTTCGATCAAGCAATATCAGGCAATTGGAGTTACAATCCTACACATTTTGAAGGAAATGAAGTGCCTATGAGCATTATGTTGCGAGATTTGCTAACTACATACAAGATGGGCTGGAAAACTTCATACTATCAAAACACATACGACTACAAGACAGATGATGATATTGTAGATGAAACAGAACAAAAACAACAACCTCTTGAAAGGGCAGAATTTACAGGCACTGATCAAGAGTACGAGGAATATTGTGAAGCATGTGCAATTTAAGGTTGACAAGCAGACCAGATCCTATTATAATATGAGACAATGAGAAAAGAGGAATACACTAATGGCAAAAACAGTTTTCAACAGAGAGAAGGTTGACTTTACCAAACAGAATATGTTTTTTGGTGAGGATCAAAATACACAGCGTTATGATGTGTTTAAGTTTCCAGTTTTTGATAAATTAAATCAAACAATGCTGGGATACTTTTGGCGTCCTGAAGAAGTAAGTCTACAAAAGGACAGAGCTGATTTTGCTAACTTTCGACCTGAACAAAAACACATCTTTACAAGTAATTTAAAATATCAAACACTGTTAGACAGTGTTCAAGGCCGTGGTCCATGCCTAGCATTTTTGCCACATGTATCACTTCCTGAACTTGAAGGCTGTATTGTTACTTGGGACTTCTTTGAAACTATCCATAGTCGCAGTTATACACATATTATGAAAAATGTTTATGCAGATCCTAGTGAAGTATTTGATACAATACTTGATGATGATAAAATTATTGAACGTGCTGTTAGTGTTACAAAAAATTATGATGCATTTACAGAAGCGGCTGACAATTACTTCCACAAAGGCAAAGGTAGCCTACGTGATGTGAAAAAGAAAATGTATCTTGCAATGATGAACGTAAACATTCTTGAAGGACTACGTTTCTATGTTTCATTTGCATGTACGTTTGCATTTGGTGAACTAAAACTAATGGAAGGTTCAGCAAAAATTATTTCACTTATCGCTCGTGATGAAAGTCAACACCTTGCACTAAGCACACACATTCTTAAGAATTGGTTACAGGGCAAGGATGATCCAGAGATGGCAAAAATTGCCAAAGAGTGTGAAGAAGAAGTTTATGAAATGTGGCGCACTTGCGTCAACGAAGAAAAGGCTTGGGCAAACTATCTGTTCAAAGATGGTTCAATCATCGGATTGAACGAAGCACTACTCCATCAATATGTAGAGTATATTGCAAACAGAAGACTTAAAGCACTTGGATATAAAACTATATTTGATGCACCTGTTAATACTAACCCATTACCGTGGACACAACACTGGTTAAGTTCATCTGGACTACAGGTTGCTCCACAAGAAACAGAAGTCGAGAGCTATATCATTGGCGGCATCAAACAAGATGTTAGTTCAGACTCTTTAAAGGACTTTAAATTATGAGCATAGAAATATGGGGCAAGCCTGCTTGTCCAAGTTGTATGAAAGCAAAGCAACTATGTGAGACAAGAAAACTTGCTTACACCTACAAAGAATTAGGCAAAGACTTTGAACGAGAACAAGTGTTTGAAGAATTTCCAACAGCAAGAACATTTCCACAAATTAAAGTAAATGGTCAAGCAGTTGGCGGATATGAACAATTTGTATCACATATTGAAGAAACAAACTATAACGGAACAGGACATACATTATAATGTTAGTAGAAGCACCTTACACAGTAGGAGATACTGTGAGCATCAAATTAAGTTCAGGCGAAGAAATGGTTGCACGTCTAGAATCAGAGACAGAAACAAAAGTAACAGTTTATAAACCATTAATGCTGGTTGCACAACAACAAGGCATGGGACTAGCTCCCTACATGTTTACTGTAAAACACGACAATAAATTTAATTTAAACATGCAAAATATAATCTGTATTGCCAAAACTGAAAAAGAAATGGCAAGCAAATATATTGAAAGCACAACAGGACTTAAAGTAAACTAATGAGCATTCCGGTGCATAGAGATACAGACGCAAGAAGTTGTGGAGCAACAACAGTTGTTTCAGGACAAGGAAATGTTTATGCTAACAATCTTTTAATATCAGTTAACGGCGATCCTAATTCACATGGCGGCGGCGCTTTATCTGCTGGAAGTAACAAAGTATTCATTAACAATAAACTGGTTGTAAACCACACACCAGATGGAGCAGCTCCAGATGCATTATGTCCTCCACTTGGTGGTGACCATTGTGCTCCGTCAACAGCACAGGGTAGTTCCGATGTTTTTGTTGGTGATTAGTGGTTGACAATACTATAAAATCATACTATAATATAAAACAATAAAGGAGAATGTTATGACATTACACGATCAAATCGTACAGGCCTTTAACAATTACATCACAGAATCAGAGGCATTTGATTCAAAAGGTGTAAAGGCAGCTGCAACGAGAGCCCGCAAAGCTCTAGGCGATCTAGGTAAACTTACCAAAGAACGCAGAAAAGAAGTTCAAGAGAAAAAGAACGCAATGTAATATAGTGGCCCCTTCGGGGGCCTCTATAACTAAATAATAAAGTACGCAGTTAATAGGAGTACTTTATGTTTTGGTTAGACTACACAGTACAAAGTTTTCCTAACGGAGATTTTACAGTAAAAGGTGATTGGCCCGGAGAAGTAATGGGCATCAACAAAGATGGCAGTCGTAAAGATTATGCTTTATATAAACCAGGTGATGTTTTTGTTGTAGACGAAAATGGTAGACTGAGAAAGTCAGATCATTTATCAGCACTGATGATGAAATACGAAAATAAAAAATCAATTGACAAAGATTAAAAAAGAAGTTATAAATAGACTTTTTAACTGAAAGGATATTTATGGCAAAGTTCCAAGGTATAAATCGATCATACTCACCAAGTGATATTGAAAAAACACCTCAAGAAAAACAAAAAGAATTAGACGAAAAAATGAAAGCATTTTTAGCCAAAGGTGGAGTCATTGAAAAAGTTCCTGCGCACAAGCCTACCAAAGATCAATTAAAAAATTGGACTATATAAATCAAAGGTTGACAAAGGTTTATTTTAGTGTTATAAATACACTGTGATTGTTGACAGCATCGTATGTCACAAGAGCAGGACCCGGGTGCAATTCCCGGCACCTCCACCAATCACTTAAAACACATTCACAGAGTGTGCTTTGAGGGGGTGATGCAGGATCGACTGGCTTGTTAAGGATGAAAGAGATTACCGGGTGGAAACTCCGTTAACGTAACAAAACTACAAACGCAAACGAAAACTTTGCACCTGAAGCGTTCACATCTTTAGACATGTCTATGGACCGTGAACTACTTGCAGCTTAATAACCTGCAACTTCGCGGTATGGCTCCACCGGGCAACAGAACGGGCCACTTTCGATATAAATAATCTGTCGCAACAATAAGTAACTTGGCTGATTATAAAACATCAGCCGTTTTTTATATCGATATAAATTAAGGAAAGAGACTAAAACATGAACAAGACTATTATAACGTCTATGCTATTCGCTTTGATTGCATTTGCAGCTCCAGCAACAGCAGAAGAAAAGACTCTGGAACAGAGAGTTTCAGATCTAGAAGCAAGTGCTCCTAGCTTACCAGCAGGACTATTTGTAAATGGTGAGTTAGAAATCTATTACGATGACGATACTTACACAAGTGATATTGATTCACGAGCAGAGATTATCACAGGACTACAGAGTGATATTGATGCAGGTCCATTAACATGGGCAGGTGGTAGTGCAAGATTTGATTCGCACTACTCACTAGACACAACACTAAACAACACAGTTGTTGAAAAGCAAATGGGTTTAGGTGTAGGTAACACAAGAATTTATTTAGGTGAAACAGATGCACAGCGTTTGGGATTTGCTAAAACTCCAAAAATTGGTGTGCCTTTGATTATTACAGAATCAAACTCAAGAATTGATCACAACGAAAAAATGGTAGTAACCTTTGGTGGTTGGGATAACAACAACGAATTTGACTTTGATACACACTCAATGAACAGAGACTTACCAATTGGTGCAAGCATTGGTTATGATGCTAATACAGAAAAACTATATGCAGGTGCAACTGTGAGCCTAATGGGCCTTGCAGAAGTATCATACATGCAGATTGGTGACAAAGATGGTATAACAGATTGGGACAACAACCAACAGGGTTATGCTATTGGTACAAGCCTATACCGTTGGGACATTCCTGTAGTACTAGGTGTAGAAATGTGGGACGACAAGAACACAGGAACTTACACCAAAGAAGATAGAATGGACTATGGTGTGATGTACGGTCTAACAGACGAAGTACAATTAGGTTGGCATCGTGTTGAAAATGATGACCTTGGTACCAACGGTGACTATCTAAGTGCTGTTTATACACAAGGACCAGTTGAAATGGGTGTTTACTATCATATGACAGAGAGCCAGAACTTAGGTACTGGTGTGATCACTGAAAACGATGATTCAATGAAAGCATCTATCAAATACAAGTTCTAAATTTTTTTATAATACCACAAAAGGCCCTTCGGGGCCTTTTTTATTGACTAAATACTGTTGAGACAAGACAGTAATAAGAACAAGACGCAGAAGACATAACAACCTCCCGCCCTAATATTAGATACAAACTTCCTCAAATATAAACACGAACAAGGAAAAACATGAGTAATCAAGGAACAGTAAAATGGTTCAACGCCACAAAAGGCTTTGGATTTATTGCGTGTGAAGATAAAGATATCTTCGTACACATTTCAGCATTAGAAGCCGCAGGCTTACATTCGTTGAATGAAGGCGATAAGATTATGTTTGACACACAAGATGGCCCAAAAGGTCCTAGTGCTATAAACTTATCAATAGCTTAGTATATACTAATTAAATAGGCTCTTGTTAATGCAATGAGCCTATTTTTTTGACTAAATACTGTATCGTTCGTGCAATAGCATGGAAGTAGGCGTAAGCTGAAGGAACGCACCTAACCACTAACTAGGGAGGGTGATATGAACTTTAAATGGGATCTTAGGAAACTGTTTGCTGACAAAAGCAGAAAAGAATCTGCGATTGCACAACTGAGAAAAAGAAGCAAAGACAGCATAGCAAGACCTAAAGCAGAAAAAAACATACTATCTAAAGACAAACGTATGCAGGGCATCTAATATATGTGGGGGTGTAACTCCCCCACACTACTACAATGAAAAGAAAAACAAATTATCAACGACAATCTCCTAGTGATATTCGTAAAAAGATTATAGAAGATTTAAAAAAAGAATCTGACGAAATAAAACGAGAGCTTCTTAGACAGCGTCTACATCACTATAACACTCTAGTAAAAAATCCTAAAAATCAATAAATACGTACATAACCAAGGAGGGTTATGAAATTACACAAAACGTTTGTGGCTCATGAGTCGCAACCAAAGAAGACAAGTATTGGAAACAATCACAGTAGAACAAAATTTAGTTCTATGAACAAAAGTAAAAAACGCTCGTACAAAAAGTATAGAGGACAAGGAAAATAAAATGGCCCAAACAGACGATAAAGGTATGATTAAAAACTTTAAAGATATTGTAGTACTACTAATAACAACTGGTGTTTTAATACTATTAGGTGTTATTATTATAGGCGACTATTGGATAGCACTAGAAGAAAATAGACCAGTGGACGAAAGTGTTATCACACTAATGAAGATGTCAGTTACAGGGCTTATAGGAGTAATTGGCGGATACATTGGAGGTAGCAAATGAATATGAAATTTGGAATA
>Ga0208917_1001807_pt1 | contig 10530 bp, 10 predicted proteins | sample DEB08_DNA_10_FD_185500 | JGI IMG/M metagenome (GOLD analysis project Ga0208917, IMG submission 185500) | Aqueous microbial communities from the Delaware River and Bay under freshwater to marine salinity gradient to study organic matter... | ecosystem: Environmental > Aquatic > Marine > Coastal ...
TACCAACACGATGAGGACTACTTGACACCTCAGACTAATGGTAGCTGGTCAGGTATCTGGATGTTAAATGAAGTAAACAACGGTAGCTTTGATGAGATGCCAATTAGTCTGACTTATTTAAGGAATAGATATAAAAAGAGATGAGCAATAACTTTTCTGTTGTTCCTATGACACTTAGAGAAGCAAATGAGTTTGTAGACAAGTATCATTCTCATAATAAAAGAGTTCAAGGATATAAGTTTGCTATTGGGGCTGTGTATCAAGATAGCTTAGTTGGTGTTGCTATTTGTGGCAGACCAATTTCTGCAACTTTAGACGATAAAAAAACGATTGAGTTATTACGTTCGTGTGTTATAGACAACGCCCCTAAAAACACAAACAGCTTTTTATATGGTCGTTCTTGGAGAGTTGCCTCAGCTATGGGATACAAAAAGATGATTACTTACACTTTGACTGAGGAAAGAGCAAGCGCGTGTAAAGCAATCGGAATGAAAATTGTGGGTCAAACAAAAGACTCAACTAATGCATGGAAGCAAAAAGAGAAACAAGATGGTATTAAAAGAGAGTCACAAGAGATATATAAAAAACTTAAATATAGATGGGAAATAATCTAAATGGAAACAAACGAGATACTCGACGCTAGAGAAGGACAATACGGTAAGTACCAGAACGTGAGTCAGATTAGTCAGGACATCAAGAAGATCATGCAGGACTCTCCGAACTACAAGTTCATGCCAGCGTTCATGCGAGAGAGTCTTGATCTGATTGCTAACAAGATGGCTAGGATACTGAACGGTAATTGCTACTATGACGATTCGTGGCGTGACATCTCAGGTTATGCTACATTGGCAGTAATCGAAATAGAGGACATGGAAAAACATGACACCCCTGACACTCCATGAATTAAAAGAAAGATTAATGCAGTTCAATGAGCTAGACCTTATTGAATTGCTTGATCTGACTTCTGAAGATATCTTAGATAGGTTTGAAGATGTAATTGAAGATAGATACGAACAATTAAGAAAGGAAATATACTGATGGATTTTTACCAGCAATACATAGCAAAGTCGAGGTACTCTCGCTTCTTAGACAGTCAACAACGTCGTGAGGATTGGTATGAGACTGTAGATCGCTACATGGATTTTATGCAGAATCATTTGCAATCTAAACATAGCTACAAAATACCAGTTGAGACTGACTCAGAGCTTCGTGAAGCGATTAAAAATCTAGAGGTAGTCCCCTCAATGCGCTCAATTATGACTGCTGGTAAAGCCTTAGAGAGAGACAATACAGCAGGATACAACTGCAGCTATCTACCTGTTGATGATCCTAAAGCGTTTGACGAGGCGATGTACATCCTGCTGTGTGGTACGGGTGTAGGCTTCAGCGTTGAACAGAAGTACGTTAACAAGCTCCCAGAGATACCTGAGAAGCTGTTTAAGTCAGACACCACAGTTGTAGTAGCTGACAGTAAAGAAGGATGGGCTAAGTCATTACGACAAGTTATCGCCCTGCTGTACTCCGGTGAGATACCTAAGTGGGATCTTAGAAAGATTAGAGCAGCAGGAACACGACTCAAGACATTCGGTGGTAGAGCTAGTGGACCAGAACCGTTGAACGAACTGTTTGAGTTTGTTATCCGTAAGTTCCAGGGAGCTGAAGGACGTAAACTAAATACCTTAGAGTGCCACGACATCATGTGTAAGGTAGCTGAAGTTGTAGTGGTAGGTGGTGTTAGACGTTCTGCGATGATCTCGTTATCTGATTTAGAAGATGACAAGATGCGTCACGCTAAAACAGGTCAATGGTGGACTGATAACCCACAACGTGCATTAGCTAACAACTCTGCTGTATATGCTGAGAAGCCTGACGTTGGTCAGTTCATGAACGAATGGTCAAGTCTATATCACAGTCACAGTGGTGAGCGTGGTATCTTCAACCGTGAAGCAGCAATCAAACAAGCTGCTAAGAATGGACGTAGGGATGCTGAACAGGAGTTTGGTACCAACCCATGTAGCGAGATTATCCTTAGACCCTATCAGTTCTGTAACCTATCAGAAGTTGTTGTGCGTGAAGGTGACAGTATCTATGACCTAGAGCGTAAGGTTAGACTCGCTTCAATACTAGGTGTTTACCAGTCAACCATGACACACTTCCCGTACCTCAGAAAGATATGGCAGCGTAACACTGAGGAAGAAAGATTACTGGGCGTATCCCTGACGGGTATCCTAGACAACAAGATGTTGGGAGACAACAATGAGCAACTCAAGACTCTTCTCCACAGACTCAAGATGGTATCAGTTGATGAATGCATACAGCTTTCCACTGATCTTAATATCCCTTGTCCTACTGCCGTCACTTGTGTTAAGCCTAGTGGCACTGTCAGTCAACTTGTTGATAGTGCTAGCGGTATTCATCCTAGACATTCTAAGTATTACATTAGAAGAGTTAGGGGTGACAAGAAGGATCCGCTTACTACGTTCATGGTTCAACAGGGTATTCCTGCAGAAGATTGTGTGATGCGTCCTGAGTCTACCACTGTGTTTAGTTTCCCTAAGAGATCACCGGAAGCTGCAACACTACGGGAAGACCTAACTGCTATCGAACATTTAGACTTATGGATGACATATCAGAAGCACTGGTGCGAACACAAACCATCAGTCACTATCTCTGTTAAAGAGGACGAGTGGGTTGAAGTAGGTGCGTGGTGCTGGAAGAACTTTGATGACATCAGTGGCGTTAGCTTCCTGCCGTATGATGGTGGGACATACAAACAAGCTCCATACGAGGAGTGTACGCAAGAGGAATTCTTCTTCTTACAACAGAAGATGCCTAGTGAAATATTCTGGGATGAACTGATTGAAGAGGATGATAATGTAGAGGGAGTACAAACACTGGCTTGTACAGCAGGAGTCTGCGAAATATGATGAGGAGATTCTTATGCTCGAAACAGTACTTAGCTTCTTGGCTTTGTTTAACTGCTATCCTAACGACGTAACAATAACCCCCAGCAACTCAACGTTCTATCTGGCTGGTGATATGGGTGTCGTGTATGTAAGACCTGATATGATGAAGGATCACGTCCTAGTGCATGAACTGTATCACCACTGCCAGTGGCAAAAAGCAGGCAAGAAACCTGCACAGACATGGGACGAATGGAGACATCGGGAAGAAGAAGCAGCTAAGATAGAAGATATCTACCTGAACCTGAAGTAACTACTTCTTGCTGTTGAATAGTTCGAATAGGGTCTTTACTTTCTCTTCAAGCATTGTCAAGCGTGTGCTGATCTCTGCTTTCCAGGTAATACCTAAAAAGATGACAACTAGGAGACCTGATATGATCTCCCAGTAAGTGATAACGAATGTTTCCATTTAATCAGGTATACCTAGTATTTCTCTTTTAGCGTTCTTTACGATAGCTTCGTCTAATTGTTTACCGGGAACTGCTGTATGATGCAGTTTTAAGTACATCATTATCCTTGCTCTATCTCTATCTACTTCAGAACTATTAGGATCGACTAGCATTTTAACTAAGTCATCGCTTCCCGACTTTTCAAGGATGTCACCTAGAAACAGAACTGTTTGTTGATCTGCAGTCAGATCCTCTACTTTACCTGATTTGTACACTTGGTCTAACCAAGGAGCATCTATTCTTTTCTTAGCTCTTTTTACAGCAGTCTGTAAAGCACTTTGTCCTCCTCCAGTGCCTACTAAAAACTGATACAAACCTGTAGCTGTACTTGCCTGCTTTCCCTTAAGAGGCTTATTCTTAGCTGTAGGGTTTCCTGAACTTTCTGCTCTACCTACTCTTAAAGCAAAATCGTATAAAAGATTTCTAGCTTCTGAAGAGTCTAAACCTGACAATCCTTTTCTATTTAAATGTTTACCCATCAACTGTTCAGCTAATGGCGATCTAAGTTGACTAACGTCTGTCACTCTAGTTACAGGCTCTACTATTTCAGCTCTACTTGTATTGACAATGTTCTCCATTTCAGGAGTAGAAATAATATTACCAAACGGATCGTAGTTGTTATCCATAGTGAACCTTCAATTTATCTAAGTTTATATTGCTTAGTCAGCTCGTCGATATATGCGTCAAACTCTTCGCCTGACATACCTCTAACTGCTTCATTTGGAATAATAGCTTCTTCAGGAGTTTTAGAAAAATCATCGTTATAAGAAGGTATCATATTAGGATCATAAGGTTGTATTGCTGGCGGTATCATATTAGGTTGCTGAACTCTAGGAGACATCAAACCTTCTGGGACATAACCAGGTGTTGTAAATGCAGGTAGACCTAAGTCTCTACGTTCTGGCATACGAGGTTGAGGAGCTACTGGTGGTTTACCTGAATATAGTGCATCATACCTAGCCAGCAGACTATTAAGAACAGTCTCTGTATCGATGTTAGGCTGCGGTATTTGAGGTTCCATCGCAGGAGGTGTAAACTCATTAGGACCAGGTATAGGCATTTGTCTTCTCTCCGGTGAAGGAAGATCAGGTCTTACTGGGACAGGTACATCTGCTGCTGTGAGATAAGAAGGAAGATCAGGTCTCTCTACAAGCGGTAAGAAATCCTGTGGTCTACCCATTAGACCTTCTTCAGGAACAAGCTGACCACTCCTTGGCCTCATAGGAGTAGCAGAAGGTGGAGGAACAGGAGCTTGTGGCGGAGTAGTTGGCATGTCTTGAGATAAATCAAAACCTGTCGTGTTTGGTGGTATTTCAATACCTACAGGAATCTTATAAGTAATCCCGTTAATATTTTGCAGTCTTTCTCCCGACCTTAAATTACCGTCAAACAAAGGAAACCAAACACCCTGCTCACGATTGAGTCTCTTCTGTTCTTCAATCTCATCGTAAGAAGGTGCTCTTCGATTCATCATAGCAGTCATTACAGGACTAGCTTCTCTCTGTAACTGTTCTGGACTCTTTTGCCCTATCCCTAGTGCTTTAAGTTTATCTAATATGCTAGCCATTACTCTTCCTCTTGTAATCCTACTTTAGCTGATGTGTAAAAATAACTTGGTAGTAGTTCTGTAAACGTACCTATTATGGTCTTTATGTCTGTAGGTTTTTTAATAGTAAAGTCAAATGCTTTTGTTTCTTTCAACACTTGTTCTAGTTTTGCTATACCTGCTGGATCAAGCAATAAGTCTTCAATCGCTTTGTCTGTCGCTGTCTTGCCTTTTTGGACCTGAAAACGACTAAGTATTCTAATGACCTTTTGAGTGTTAGAAGATATACGATCTCTAAGTGTTGAAGCGATATAAGGAACATCTAAACCAGGAGCTATTCTAGCTAACATATCTAGCTCTTCTCTTGTAACTAGACCAGGCACATCCCTAACATCCGCAATCTTCAAAGTATCACTTAGTTTTGCTAGTTGTTTGACTTGATCTGCATATTTAGGACCAAAGATTTTATCTACTATTGCTTTGTTCTTTGCGCTTGTTAGAAATGCAACAGCACCTTGTGAAGAATTACGAGCCTTAAAGAACAACTCAGCCCTTATAGTATTTCTGATACTTTGCTGTGCTTGCGGTGTTACGTCTTTTAGGTTATCAAAGAACTTGGTAATGTTGTTTCTGTCATTCAACATCCCTTGAACAATGCGAGCATAGTCTGGACCTAGTTCAGGATTACTTAGTAAATAGTTATCAGCTACTTTAGCATCAAATGCTTTTTTAGCATCATCTAGAGCTTTTAGTTCTAGTTTTAAAGCTGCATCGTCTGCTTGAAGAACTGTTAGTTCTTTTCTCATATTAGGGATTCTGTCAATAACTTCTGACTTTTGAATCATGTACCGCTTAAAAGCTCTAGGATCTAAAACACCATCTTTAAATACTTTAGGATACATTTCAGATATTAAAGCTCTTCTAGCAATATCAAAACCTTCTTCACCAGCTACACCTAAAAAGTCATCAAGTGCTTCTGCATTTTTGACAATAACAGGAGCTACCTGCTCTGCATACCCTTTAGAACTTAATTCTTTAATGCCTCGCTCACCGAAAGGCAAACCAATTTTTTGATAGTACAGTGTGTCTAGATCACGCAGTCGTTTATCAAAGTCACCTCTAAAAGACTTTCTAGCTTCGTCCAAGACGCTATCTAATTGAGTCAACTTTCTAAACTCGTTTGTCCCTGGCTTATAAGCTCTAAGCCCTTCATTAATTGCTCTCTTAAGACTTTCAACCTGAGCAAAACTAACTGATGCAAACTCACCTCCTAAACTTTCCTGTGGACCCCAATACTTCATAATGTCCTTATCCACAGAAGTAGTCTTACCAAAGATATCTCTTAACTTATTAGCAACAACAAAGTTATAAACGTCTCTCACACTAGACTTAGACATTCTAATACCGCGTTTCTTTGCTTCCGCTAACAGAGCTTCATAATCAACTTTTCGCTCATCCATAGCTATCTTTTTCTTAGCCTCAACTAACTTTTCAATAGCCGTTCCTATTGTTGCTTTATCCTCACTTAGTTCATATTTAAAAGACAACTCTTGGATTTTGTTATCGATGTCTCTTATACTCTCTGCTCTTTTAGCTTGTTGTGCTGCTAGTTCAGGACTAAGTGAAATCTTGAATTGAGCATACTGAGGACCAAAAATACTAATAGCCTTGTCATCTATAAGCTCAGACAATCTTGTTATCTCTGCATCCACTTGTTGTCTAAATGCTGGGTTTTCTTTAGCTCTTTTTACTACTTGACTACGCAACACAGCATTGTCAGCCATACTGACTAACAAAGGGAAATTTTCTTCTCCTAGAACTTTAGCGATATCTTTGAAGTCTTTTGTTATTTGTTCAAATTCGCCTAGATTTCTTTCACTCTTAGCGTACTCTAACAATCTCTTAGCACTGCCAGTAGAGTAACTTTTAACTGCTGCATCTGGGTTTTGTTTAACGTCTTTATACTTTTGCCATATTTGACCAACAGTGTTTTTAGTTGATTGAGCAGTTGTTCTAAACATTCCTGTTGTAGCTATGGACGTACCGCCACCTACCAAAGAACCGATTAATTTACCTTTCCCAGAAGTTTCACCGTCTTTTGAAAAAGCTGCTTCAATATCTTCTCCAATTTCTCCGCCTGTTTCAGCAAAAACACCTAACTTAAACATAGTAGGAGCTTCTTTAGCTGTCTGTTTAGCTGCTGCTTTGACACCCAAAGTAGCTGCTGTTTTTATAACTCCTGCGCCTACATAATTTAAAGGATCTGCTGCTACTTCAATACCTTTACCTACTACTCTAGTTATATAACCAGAGTTTTCAGGTAGTGCCATATTAGCGTCTACGCCTGTATAAGGACTCAGAACCTCAAAGTTTTTCTGATAATGTCCTTTGAAACGATCAACGATACCTCCAAAACCTCCTGCATATTCTGGTGCAGCTTCTCCTGTCACCTGAGCTTTAATTAGTTCATAAGGTCTTTTGACAAAAGGATCAATCAATAACGTGTCAATTAAAGACTCACCTATAGCCAAACCAGTAGTAAATCCTCTTTGTGCAGACTCTCCAAACCATTCAAAAGCACTGTCAGCAGCTACAGGAGCATTTAACATCTGCTGATATAGTTCATCTCCTTTAGCTTTTACTTCGTCTGGATTAGCTCCTACAGGACCGTCAAGGTTATAAACATTCCCATCAGGGGCTTGATATTCGTAGACTTGTGTTTCTACTTGAGGTTGCTCAGACGGTTGATTCTGCTGAGCAAACAGCTTATCTCCTTGAGCTTTTACTTGAGCAGGTGTTGCGCCTACAGGACCATCAATGTCATAAATAGTACCGTCCGGTGCTGTGTATTGATAAGTTTGAGTCGCCATTAGTTACCTCCGGACATCAAGCTTGCTCTGTTACTTCCTGTCGTTGTCGTTGTCGGAGTATTTGTAGTTGATCGTCTAAAATTACCCCACCCATCCCCAGACTGATTACCATCACCTGTCTTTTTAAGCACAGAACCAGATGCTTGAGGGCTTAAAGATAATTCAGGGAGAGCATCCATCATTATGTTTGGAGGCATATTGACAGAACCAAAACTTGTCATTAGACTCTTACGTTTTTGCTGATATCTCTCATTCAACACTATTTCCATAGCATTAATTACTTCTTCTCTGTCTTGTTGGGTTTTAGGTGTACTTGTACCTCTAATCCACTTATTAAGTTTATCTGCTACTCTTAGTCCAATACTTCCTCCATTAGCTACTCTATTAACTTCTGCTTCGCTTAATCGAGCATCACCAGTAGCTTTTGCTAAAAAGTTAGCTAAGCCTGCTTCTGCTACTGGATTTTCGTCATCTGTCCTAAGTATCGCAAGGAATCCTCTCGCATTATTGATGTGAGATAAACCGTTTTCTATAGGTTCCATAGTGTTTCTTACTTGAGTCTGGAAAGCGTTTACAGCGTTAAAATCTATACCGCTTGAAGCTGCTATCTTTCTTCTTTGTAGCTCTAGTTCTGCTGCTTGAGTTCTTAAGGTGTTTGCTCTATTGGCTAGATTAACGGCTTCATTAAAATGACCTTCCTGTTGCATTTGTTGAGCCAAACTATCCAACATATTAGGGTCATTTAGATTAGTTAAATCTGTTTGTCCAAGAATGTTTCTAATGCTTGTAGCTTTAGCCAGTGCAGGGTCTTGCATTGGACCAGTACCAAAAGCACCTTGTACAGCTTGCGTTAATCCCCGCCCTACTCCTCGACCAAACACCATACCAGTCCTGACACCAGGAACATCTACAGCACCTAAACCTCTATAGAATTCTACTGCTTGTCTATCACGCTCGTCCTGCTGTTGCTGATACATTATTTCTTCAGCACTTGGACCAAATAAAGATTGTGTAGCCATATCTATTCCTTATTTATAATAAGAGTAACCACCTGTCATTGGCCCTCTTGTACTTCCTTGTGTAAACGTTCCGCCCCCAGCTAATCCGATATCAAACGGGTTAGAGCTAGCTGAGGGCATATTAAAACCCGAGAACAAACCTTCCATACCTGATCCCAGTCCTGCTAACATACCGCCTCTTACACCTCCCTGCATACCATAAGATTGAGCAGAAGGTAGCATACCTGTTAGATACAACCTACCTTGATTAGCTCCTGCTTGTGCTCTTAAAGTAGACTCTCGTTGAGCATCTTGTAACAACTCTCTTGCTGGTTGTACAGTAGAATACTGTGTTGCAAGTAGATCTGTTGTCGGTCTTAGTGACTGACTTTGTAGGCCGTAACCTAATCCAGTAGTTTGAGCAGCTTGACCAAATAACCCAGAACCAAAGTTGATACGTTGCATAGCTTCTTGTATCGCAGCTTGCTCGTCTTCAAAAGCTCTTTCATCTCGTTGAGCTAGATATTCATCCATTAACGGGTTTCCTCCTGCTACACGCAAACCAGCAGAACCTCTACCAAACCCTGTACGACCTAGTTGTTGTATTTGTTCTTCTTCAAAAGGCTGTCTAGCTTCGTATCTTTTTTGAAGTATGTTACTTACAACGTCATCAAAAGTAGTTCCTGGAGCAGCAGACTGACCCATTGTAAACAAACCTTGAGCAGCTTGTTCATACTGTGGTTGCAACGCAGCAGCACGTTCAGCTTGTCCTAAACTACTTCCGTACAACCCAGATATCTGTTGTTGAAGAGCAGCTATTTCAGGAGATACTTGATAACCTCCTGTTCCAGTCGTACTCCCAAAAACATTAGTCATAGCAACTGGTTTAAAAGCAGCCATGTTACTAGCTGTTTGACCAGCAGCCGACATCAATGCGCCTTGTTGTCCAAGAGCATCTGCTACTTTTTTACCACCCAAGTAGCTAAGACCTGCTCCTAATAAACCACCTGCTATTTTACCGAATGCCATCTTCTTATCCTCTTAATTAAGCTGTTCTGCGCCACATATGTACTGTTACATATGGTTGCAGGTTCTTACCAGTTCCTGATTCACCTTCACTATCAATAGTAATTCCTGTTGTACTTGTACTTGTTGTGTCAGTTCTATAAGCATAGTTAACAGGGACTACAGGACTACCTGAATCTGGAGTTGTTGTAGAACTTCTGGTATAGGTATGGTTGTGACCAGGATCAGTAAGATTGTGGTTGTGACTTACAACTACTGCATCTTTAGTACCACCTGTACCACCTGCTGTTCCAAAGTCACTGTCACCTGATTGATAACCAGCTAGTACCTTACCCTCGATAGCTGTCCATGTACCAAATCCAAGCACTGTAGCAGGATCAGTAGCTACGTTATAGCTTGTGTATATAGCACCAACAGGAAAGACAGACTGTAAAATAATAGTCTTAACTGACTGCACAAAAGCTGTTGTCGCTAGTTTAGTAGAACTATCTGTATTATCTGCTACTGTAGTTGCAATAGTTCCTGATGGTAGTGTTGGAGTACCTGTAAATGTAGGACTGTTTAAGTCTGCTTTAGATGCAACAGCACTAGCAATAGCTGTGTACTCTGCATCAATCTCTGAACCTTTAATTACTTTACCTGGATCACCAGTTGTTAAGTCATCCTTTAGTGTAAAGT
>Ga0208917_1001811_pt1 | contig 10520 bp, 11 predicted proteins | sample DEB08_DNA_10_FD_185500 | JGI IMG/M metagenome (GOLD analysis project Ga0208917, IMG submission 185500) | Aqueous microbial communities from the Delaware River and Bay under freshwater to marine salinity gradient to study organic matter... | ecosystem: Environmental > Aquatic > Marine > Coastal ...
TGTGAGACCATCTATAAGCGTTTATGGGATGAATATAAACCTATTCAACTATCTGTTACTTGTTTGTATGTAAGGCGTGGTGGTTGGGATATCAACCCTCAGCGATGCTCTCATGAACATTTGATCGAAGATAAGATGTGGAACGAAGAAGTTCCTTGGGCTAAGACAGGTAGACAGTAGTTTTACTACCCATATAAAAGAAAAGGCTCGCTTTCGCGAGCCTTTTTTGTTTTTAATTTATATTATCTGAATTACTGATATGCTTTATAGCCACCGATAGCGTCTTCTAATCCAGTTACAAACACAGTGTGATAGTAATTGGAAGCACCAAAGAGATGATCAACAACACCATAACGTGTTAGGAGACCAACCTTAGGATAGAATCCGTTAGGGTCGATAGAACGCTGAACCATAACAGGGATATAAGGACAGTAAATGATACCAGAATCATAATATTCTGGGCCCTTGTATCCAAGTAATGCGTACTCAACCTTAGTACCAGATCCCATATTGTAATTAGCTTCTGTACGAGTATCGCGATAGATATTGAAACGTCCACCTACATTACCGACTTTAGCAACACCAACAGGAGATGTATTAACATTACCTTCAACTGTCATCCAGCTGAATTCAGGCAACATTTCGAGGATGGCACAAACACGTGGGGTAGCAACGATAAAGTTAGCAGCACCACGACGGTTGCGAACAGCCATTCTGTTAGCTTCGATAATTAACTTCTGATAGAAAGCGCGATTACGCTCGGCGACCCAGCGACCATCTGCAGAAGCAACGTTGAATGTGGATGTACCAACACCACCAGCTGCTCCTAAAGAGGCTTGAATCATGCGAATAATCATTTCACGATCAATTTCAGCCTGGATTTCATAAGACATAGCATTTGTTAACTCAGCGTCAACATCAATACCATTCATGTTCTTAAGATCCTGCTCAAGCTCAACAGACCAGCGAGCTCCTAATCTACGAGTACCAGCTTCAACAGCTGTCTTCTCGAAGCTAAGCTCAACGGTAGGCATGTTTTCTGCGTTCTCGAACTCAAATGTGCTAAGAGCAGCGGCAAAACCAGCGTCAATACCGGAAATAGCAACACCGTTAGCAACACCATCAACACCTGTCCAAGAAAGTGATGTAACATCACTTGACTCAGCACCAGTAAATCTGGAATCGAGATGATTATGACCTAATTCACCAGTAACACCAGCTGATCCTGTGGATGCGCTTCCAGCAACGTTATAAGCCTGATTAGCTGGAGCGGCGGCGTTACCACCATCAAGAGCTTTCTGAGAATACTTGTAACGTAAGGCAAACGCCAAACCAACAGGTCCAGACATTGGCTGAACACCGACGATTTCGTTAGTAATCAATTCAGGGAATGTACGACGGATCATCGGGATCAAGATCTTAGGCAAACGAGCATCACCCTGCGCGTAAGAATCACTTGAACCATAGGCTCCACCAGCTTGGCCAGATGAACCTACTGCATTAGCGCCAAAAACGCTACCAGTATTACTTGCAACGTTGGCTTCCTTCAAACACCATTGCTCTTGGTTTTCCAAAAGCATGGCTGTGTTAAGACGGGTATGACTATCTTGGATAGCGCCGACCTTGTTAGAGGTATAGTCCAAAACTGGACTCCACTTCTCCAACAACTGTGCGGCCCTACTACCGTCAATATAATTTGTATTTGGTCTTGTATTTGTTTCGTTCATATATTTTTTTATATTGGGTTTAAAAGGGTCCTTTACATTGGAGATCAGGTAACGAGTACCTCAACAAGTTAAAATTAGATAATTCTGGATAATTCACTAAGATATGGGTTCGGCTCAACCTTTTCTTCGGTAAGCTTTTGTTCAACATTATCTTTAACCTTAGAATTAGAAAGAGCCGACTCTTTGAGAACGTCTAATGCTTCAGTATGCTTTTTATCAAACATCTTAGCAGCATAATCAAAATTCTCTTGTATAAACTCTAAATCTTTACCAGAAAATGTTTTATTAATGAAAGCTGTCTTCTTTTCATCAAAGCTCTTTGTCTTTTCAGCTAAAAGAATAGACTTTTTGAGCTCTACAAGTTCAGAAGCTAAAGCATCGCGTTGCTCAGTAAGGTCAGTAACACGGTTAGAAGCATCATCTAAGCGCTTCTTACCATCAACAACACCTTCTCTAATGGTTTCATTAGCAAGAGCAAGATCAACACCAAGTGTTTTTCTGAAGTTCTCAAGAATACCTAAAGCTTTCTTGTTATCAACAGCTTCTTGAATAGAAACAGCAGGAATTGCTTCATCGATATAAGAATCTAAGTAATCAGAAACACTTTCAACAACAGTGTCTCTTAATTTGCTAGCTTCTGTAGTAAGTTCACTCTGATATTTCTTGATAATCTGTTTGAGCTTATTAGTTCTGTCTGTGTCAAGGGACTCAACAACCTTCTTAAGCTTACGGCAGTGATCTTTATCGATAGCCTCAAGTAATGCCTCTAATTTAGTAGCATACTTCTCGTCTTGTTCATTGAGAGCAGCGTCGACTGCAATCTTAGAACGCTCTTCTGCCTTCGCGTCTAACTGTTCAGTGAAGGCCTGTTCAATTGCTTGAAGGGTCTCCTCTGTAAGAACGTCCTTGGCAGCCTCTTTTAATATGTCTGTAATGTTGCTCATCTTTAAAATAAATCTTTCTTATACGCTTTTTTGATCCTCTCTTGGATCTTGAATTCAATCGCTTGTTTTAGGTCTTTATTAGCCTTCGCGTACTCTTTGTTACTCAAATTACTAATAAAAGCCTTTATTGACTCTTTTAAGCTTTTGTCCATCATAATTATTTATTGTTAATTAAAAGTTTTTTATAAAACTAATTATTTGCTCTCTCAAATAATTGTCTAAGTCTTTTTTAGGTAAATTCTTAACACTATTCTCAAATTTATTATATATTTCTTCGAACTTACCATCAGAAGCGAGTACCCACTGTTTAGATTCAAGGATACCATTAACGAAAGCTTTAGGGAAGGAAGGATCAGCAACACAATCGATGGCTATTAACTTCATATCCTTAACTTGAGATATACCATCAGGAGCTTCATCAAGCTTACCAAGAGCTCGACTAGAAACACCTACTTTAACTCCGTCCATAACTAAACTCTTTACTATCTGACCACAAGGTGTACTTAAAACCTTGGACTTACCATAAAAGACATTATCTTTTTGTTTGAGTTCTGTTATGACGTGACAAGCACGCTCTAAATCTACCTCAGCAGTAGTAGGATGATTGAGTTCCCCCATCGCCCTATTTTCATTAATCATCTCTGCTGTATAGCGTTCAACTTCTTTAGCCATTTCATCGAGGTCGTAGACTCTGTTATTACGATTTTTCTCAGAAGCCATCATAAACGGGCCCTGAATATAAAGCTTTGAAGGCTCTTTCGCATTCTTTTCTTCGACTATATACTCGAAATCGCTAAGATCCGGTTTTTCTACTAAAAGTTTAAATGCCATTGTTATTAAATATTTATACTATACTACTATTTTTTCTCAGGAAATAATTCTCTCTCAGTTAATATTATAAACTTATACCCATTTTTGTTGGCCCAATCGTTTGCTGCATCCCATTTTGATTTATTAACTTCGTAAGTGACTTGTTCATGTAATAATGTTTCTTTTTTCTTTCTTCTTGAGAAAATAGGTGGCATTGTCTGCTTGAAAGGTTTAATTTCAACCAGGTATTTTACATTCTTATTTCCTTCCTTTAGTATTAATATGTTATCAACAAAATATCTATGGACTTTTTTGTCTACAGGGGAAGTATATGGTATAACTACCGCTTCAGCTGCCCATTCTAATACATTAGGGTTGCGGTCACACCATTGAAAGAAGTGAAGTTCCCATGAGCTACGATACTCAGGGTGCTTTTGGCCTACGTACTTATTTCTATTTTTAGGTCTATATAGACCTTTTTTAAAATTACCTTTTTTATGTATCATCCTACAAAGAAACTAGGTGGAGCAGCATCACCGAAGCCCGGTGTACCTGTTAAAAGCATTTGCTCCAACTCTTTTTTCTCTGCTAGACCTTCTTGCAGTAGTGATGTATCAAGAGTACCACCACCGAATAACTGAGTACCACCAAACTTACCTCGAACTCTACCTATTGTTATTTTAGTTAATGCTAAAGCATATTGAAACACCCATGGCTCAACAATCATATGTCTTATTGGCTTCTCGACATATGCGCCAAATACTCCATAGAAGCGCTCTCCTGCTTTAGGTTCAGGGTATAAGACAACATGTTGAGTTCTTTCATCGAACTTAAATGTTCTCTGTATTGAGAGCATTTTAGATCTTGTCTCTAACCATTGTTTTAATATATACCAACTAATCAAATCAAATCCATAGTTACCCATTGCATAACTAAAGTATGTTTGTTGCGCTAATGTTTGTTCGATAGTGAATAAATTATGAACACTAGTATTACTAGCTTCATCAAAGCTATATAAATCAATAACTTTACGATACCTTTTAGTTAGGTCGTCAAAATTAGCAATAATAGGTGAATTTGTAGTTAACGATACTGTTGTCGTATCGCTTATAACCGTAGCATTTCTATTAGCGACAATAGAGCCAGCTTTATCGGAGTTGAGTACCATACCAATAGTGATTAAATTACTTTCAATAGTTGTACTTAATGAAAATATTTCACTAGTAGTTGTAAATACAGTACCGAACTCATTCTCACTTACTGTAGCTTCTGGATTACCAGAAGTAGCGACTGATAGTAGTTTAGTAATTTGAGTATTTGTATCATCTAAGGTTACTGTAAAGGTATACTCTGATGGATCAACTAAAATATCAGAAACATCAAACTGAAATAATGTAATAAACTCATCATTAGAATTAGCTAAAAAGTTTACAGATGTCAGAGTAGCAACTGTATTTGTAGTGGCACGTACTGTTTGAAATGTTTCAGAATATGATGCAGTTAACTCAGGGGTATTAGTCATTAACTTTTCTATATTAAGACCCTTACCACGTGTATACAAATTACTATCAAAAACTAAAAACTCTTCCGTATAACCAGCGAACTTACTAAACATTTCCACTGCGCGTGCAATATTCGTGTAAAGCTGGCGACCGTGAATCTCTAAATTAACTAAAGGGTATCCTAAGTCATAGCATATTCTATCTGCTAAACTCTGATAGCTACTAATTTTATTAGCTAGATTGGTAGAGAATAATTCACTACCCCCACTTAATAAGGAGTCAGACCATGTTGTAGTTGCCATTATAATTATTTAGGCTTCCGGAGGGGTCTCTTGCGGTTGGCTTTGTGCTTGAGGCTCTTCTCCGGCTGGTTCTGTAGGAGCAGGTCCAAACTCTGGTGGAGTTTCTTCGCCCTGATCAACAGCACTTCCGCCTGCCATTGGCGCGCTACCACCAGAACTCCAATCACTACCACCTTCTTGTATTTTAGCAATCTCGTGCTGTAGAGCAGCATCTTTGCGTAGCCATTCTCTATTAGCTTTGATTTGCTCGTCATTCCAACCAAGGAATATCTTTTGAGCGTATCCTTTAGCTATAGACTCATTCTGAGTTATACTATTAAAGTTATTCAACTTAAGGTCGAGTATTTGTTGCTTACGTAATTCATAATAATTACGAGGAGGAGTAAATGTTAAATCAAAAGCATTTTCTCTTAACTCAAAATTCTTCCATAAATTTTTCAGCTTAAGATGAGTAACAAAAGATTCTTTCAAACCCTTAGCGAACTTTGCTTGTAACCTCACAATAAAGTTAGCAAATTTGAGCTCTTCTCTTAAAACATTAGCATCAGCTTGATATGAACTCTCTAGCTCTGCTCTGTTAGTAGGAACTTTTAAAGCTTTGTATAACTTCTTAACAAAGTAAACTAAATCTTGTAACTCACCTAGGTTCTGACCACCTGGTAATGTTGTTACGTTTGTACCTTCACTACCTTCTCTCTTTGGAAACCAAAATGCATCAAGAATTGATTGCGGGTTAAACGAATTAACTCTTTTATCTTGATCTAAATTAAATGTTTTCTTAGACCAATAGTTTTGCATCAACTTTCGCATGTAAGACTCAGCCTTTGGTGGACTCATATTACCTACATCGACATTGAATACTAAACGCTCCGGGGCTCTAACTAATCGATATATAATAATTGAGTCTTCAATAAGAGTTAATTGTCTATAAGCTCTTCTAGCATTTTCAATAAACGGAACTCTAAAGGTTTTATCTTCATTCCATGTACCAGAATTAATATAAGTAACTTGATTTCTATCAAGCGGGATAAAATCTTTATCCTTCACCATTGCGGTAGGAGCTTCTCTTTCATCTTTATGATGTTTTAATTTACGCAACAAAAATGCCTTAACAGACATGTTTTGATAGTTATCATATACAGGATCAATGATGTGAGTGGGTATATTTACCACTCCAAGTATACCACTATCAGGATAGTCTTCATGAATTATGTTTTCAAAATATAATTCTCCGTCAATAAGGAGATATCGAAGATATTCCCATCCTTTTTCTTTTAATTCAAAAATATTAATGAATTTATCGAATTCTTCTTGTAATTGTTTATACACTAGTGGGTCATAATCGAAAACATCTCTGAATTGGAGTTCAATAATATTACCCATGTCGTTTTCGCACAAGAACTCGTCACAAATTTCATCTAATGCATCAGATACCTCTGCAAAAGCTGCCATCACTCTATAATCCCTTAAACGACGACCTTTATCGACGTCTAAGTTAGCGTACATTAACTGATTGTACGCTCTATCTGCTAAAAAGTTACCTATAGGTTGATCAGACTCAGGAACTTTAGGGGTTACTATAGAGTGTTTAGATAACAAATCACCTCTAAGAGAGCCTGCACTGTAAAAATCTTTAAATTTAGGGTTCTGCCCTTGTACATCGTCAATAATAGCGGCGGGAGATCTATAGGGTAATGCGCTAGAGATGAATTGCTGTAAACCTCTTCCAAATGTTGATTGCTTTCCTGTATCCATTTTTTTATTCTACTACTATACCACTTGTTGCTGGTACATCATTCGAAAAAATACCATATCCAGCTGGATTAATAGCTATAACATCTACTGTTCCAGTAGCAGTTACTGTAGGAAATGATATTGTAAACGTATTATCATTATTTATTGTATATGTAGTAATAGGAAAACCACTAACTTCAGGATAATTTGCAGAGATTGAAGTAGATGGTGTCATATTAGTACTAACACTAGTAAGCTCATTATAAAAATTATAAGCAGATAACGTATAACCCGCGTCAAATATATTAGTGTTATTACTAGAACTCAACATAACACTTGTTACACTTGTAAACATATACCCGTCAAATGTTTTAGAAGCGGAAAAACCGCACAATAAAGTAGTTCTAAAGTCACCTGTAAACTGTGGTCTACCAGATAATTCAATATTATCAAAATTACCACTAAAACTCGTTACACTAGTTAGTGCTGAATTGTATTTTATAAATCTACTCATATTCAAAACCACTTACTGGTACAAATGTTTGATCAATTGTAAAGATATTAGCGACATTATTATCGACATTCTTCTTAAACAACCATCCTTTAATCGTAAAGGAAGTAGCAGCTGACACTCTATATGGCTGAGTACCGGAAACCTCTGTTGGGTAGTCTAGAGTAATACTACCAGACCACAGGACTTCAGATCTAATCTCAAGATCACTAACTAAATTTTGAGAACTAGGCACTTTCCAGCTTATAATAATATAAGGATTATTGTATGGAATAAAATTACTAAGAATCTGATCCATATCAGTTTGAAACCTTGTTAATATATCCATATTAACCCCTATATTAACAGGTATAGGCGTGGGCATAAAGTTGGTATCAAAAGATCCACCACTAACAGACGGGGCTTTTGATATATAAAATCCAGGGATTTTATTGAACACACGTTCATTATCCCTGGATACGCTACTCATTGACACAGCTACTACGGGTAATTTCAGATGTTGGTTTTTATTCACCAAATCATGTATTACTCTTTCTTTAGGAGAATAAACAAAGTTAGCTTGAACTCTTTCTTGTACTGCTCTATCTTTGTTATACCTATTAATAATGATACTATTGAAAGCAGAAACAAACTGCCTCATAATATCTTTAATTTCAAAACCGTAGTATTGTGTTTTCAATAATAATATTTATTAAACTCGCTATATTTTCATAGGCGTTTCAAGAAGTAAGAAGGTATATCTTCATTATATACATCTAAAATACGCAAAAACGTTGAGTCCATTATATAGGTAGTACTGTGATCATCTTTACCACGGGTCGTCCTACCGCAAGCTTGTATCAAGTTAGAGAGCATTTTGTGAGTATACCATTTTTCATCTACTTTGCGTATTCTTTCTGCTCGTTTATCGTTCCATGGTAGGAAAGGTAACTTAACTACAACCTGAAACCTACCTAAATCTCCCTTCAAATCAACTCCATATGTCATTGATGGGCTCACGAGCACAGTAGGCTCATCACTTGATGCGTGTTGTTCAAGCAGAGCTTCATTTCTAACACCTGGTTCTCTAAATAACAACCGACCACGATACTTATCGTTGATAAAGTCTCTAATATATTCTGTAATATTGTTACTCTGGGTATGTATAATACCCTTTTCATTTGGATGATGATCGAGTAATCCTTCAATCCTCTCAACTAACTTAGGTAATGTAGATACCAAGTTTTTAGCATTCAAAGGAGTATCTTTATATACGTTGATAGGAGATTTTTTAGGGTCAAAATCACTCTCAATGTTAATATAGTCAAAATTATCTTCACTAATACCTAGTGACCTAGCGAAACTTTTAACTCCAACAATAGTAGCAGAGAGCAATACAACCTTTTCTGCGTGATCAAATATATGCTTACTAAGTAAATCTACCTTTAGAGGGGTAAAAGTAGTTTCTAAACTATCTCGCTCAACGATATACTTACTTTCTCTATAAGTACTAATCAGGGTTTTTAAACCAATAGATATTTTGTTAAACTTTTTGTAGTCTCTTACAAGATTACTCTCATTAGTGTATACATTTTTCTTACGATTAATAAGACGTTTAACTTCATCGAGATAATCTTTCAATTCTCCATAGCACTCGAATAAGTTTTCATACAACTTTGTTCTATTAGGTGAGTATACAAAGGTGATACCTTTCTTTTTTAGCTCTTTATGTGGTATAGAAAACGTAAACTCTTTTACAAGTTCGAATTCTAATTCAGAAGCCTCATCTAAAACCAAGTACTGCCTACGTTTGAGATGATCTTCCATAGATAGAAACTTGCTGTAACTCAGACTACTAAACTGATTAATGAGTGCTTCATCTCTTTTGTTGTAATAAACACAGCATTTTTTACCTAAGCACTCTACTTTTTGTTTTGATAGATAAGAACAAGGAGCTGTATCTACTTCGAACTCAGGAAATATAGCGCAGTCGTAATTAGACTTACCTTTCCATACAGAAGTATCTTCGAATAAACTAGCGTACTGGTCTTGTAAGGTTTTTGTAATAGTCAAAGAATAGCAACCATGCGCTGGCTCGTTATATACAACATCTGCATTAACATAACTACCATCAATACCATTAGTTTTAAATATATCACCTGTTTCGACAAGATTAATATATTTTTCTGATGCCCGACGAGATGCATTTGCTATAGTTTTTGCTATGAAGCTTTTGCCCGTCCCTGTGGGCGCCTGGATGATAAGGAATTTTTTGCTGTTAGCAAACTTATCATTGATTAGATCTAATATTGCCTCCTGTTTATCGGTAGGAGTAAAACCATTAGGGAAGTATTTTATCATACCACTACAGTATAACTACTAAAGTGGAATTGTAAAACTTATTTTTCAGGTTTTTCATGCAGTTTACCATCTTAAACTTTTGTATAGGGTCGTTATGATGTATAAACTTATTGTGGTAAGAAAGTCGAAGCTCCTTTTCATTAGCTTCGACTTCAAAGGGATACGGGAATTCGAACTTTTTAGAGTTATCGAATATAAATTTAAAGTTAAAATCCTTGAATTCATAGAATACTAACTTACCTTTTGCTACTTGCTTACCTCTAAGCTCAATAACAATATCTTTGAGTAATATACTCTTAAAATTAGTCTCTATAAATTCAAGTTGATTCATGTATTCATAAATAATAGTTTATCGTCAGCGGATAACGGTGCAAAACTTTCATTAAAGATGTCCCAAAATTGATCTGGAGACCATTTATTAATTAGATCTACACTATCACAATTGATAGTCCTCCAATTCTGCATAAAAATATCCCATGTAATTATAGTGTTTTCATTTGCAGTATTGTATCTAGGGCCAGAATCACTTGATCTAAAGTTGAGCACCGTTTTTCCATTGACACTATTAAGCAAGTTTAGATTATTACAACACAACATTCGCCGTGTTGCTGGTACCCCGTCTTTTGGAGTCCTTCTTAAGAACCTAATTT